>Ga0115005_10002030_pt1 | contig 16166 bp, 13 predicted proteins | sample ArcOceMetagenome_FD_87163 | JGI IMG/M metagenome (GOLD analysis project Ga0115005, IMG submission 87163) | Marine eukaryotic phytoplankton communities from Arctic Ocean - Arctic Ocean - Greenland ARC118M Metagenome | ecosystem: Environmental > Aquatic > Marine > Oceanic | place: Arctic Ocean... | reverse complement strand
TTTTGTCCTTATTTTTCCCTTTGAAATCAATCATTTATCCAGATAAACTCATGCTTTCAAAGCAAAAACTAAGCACAAAATAAGCGACCGAAAATTCTGAATCTATTTTATTCGCATTCCTTAAAGACATCACAAATAACTACCTCCTCTTTTTTTCTCAAGAGAATAGAAAATTCTTATATTGAACATGTTTAAAGGTTTTACGTAAAACCCAAAAACATCAAGTTTGAATTTTTTTCAAACAACTTCCCCTTTTTTTATGTTTTATCGTCATAAAAAAAATCGATATGAAAAATCTACTTCTATTGCTCAGTTTACCCTTTTTGTTTTGTACCTGCAATCGGATGTTTACTCCTTCCAATTATACGAGTAAAAAATTTCATTATAAAACATTGGCGATTTTACCATTTGAAATTCACACTAGTGTAAAGGATTTGCCAGAAGGCGTTACTATTTCCATGCTCGAAAATGCAGAGCGAAGAAAAAGTATAGTGATGCAAAGGGATTTATTTCGATACATCACTCGTGAATTAGCCAAGTCTTCTCGGAAGGTGAAATTTCAAGATGTTAATGATACCAATAATATTTTTAAGGAAAATGAAATGGATCCACAAATTATTTTTAGCACTCCCAAAAAAGAATTAGCTAAAATATTAAAAGTGGATGCGGTCATCTTTGGAAGTGTTTATCAATATAAAAACAAGTTGAATTTAGATAAAGAGAAGGAAGTAACTTTCTCTGGAATGAATAATAAAATTTCCACAGTTCTTTATGCTTACGAAAAAAAGCGTGGAAGAATCCAATGGAAATATGATGGCTCACAATCTGGATTTCCGAGTGAATATGGGCCAGATGTAGTGAAAGGATTATTGAGAAAAGCGGCTCGGAACTTTCCACTCTAAAAAGCTGTTTGATTTATGTTACTTGCAGAAAATACGTTTTGCAAAACAAATTTATCAAATTAGAAATCTTAGAATATGAATTTTTCCTCCACGGAAAGCCTAGAAGACAAGGAATACATTGCAGAGTATTTGAGTCAAATTCCTTCTAACTCACCAGCAGAACTTTTTAAAGAAATTTCAAAATTTGGATATATCGGCCAAGACAATGCTAAAAAAGCGGTTAGTCTTTTGGCCTTCCGACACGTCAATCGATTGCGAAAAATTTTCATGGATGGCATCGACAAACGATTGTTGCCAACTAAAGAAAATTACCTACTCCTCGGTCCGACAGGTTGTGGAAAAACCTTTTTAGTGGAAACGCTTTTTAACCAAATTTTAAAATTACCAACCGTAATTATCGACATCACTTCTTACTCCGAAACTGGATAGGTGGGAACTGATCCTGTTGCGATTCTGACTCGATTAATTCAAGCTGCGCAAGATTATTTGATTGCTCAAATTGGCATTGTCTGCATCGACGAGTTCGATAAGATTTCTACTGGAAAAAATAATGCAGTCTTCGCAGGTGCAGGTACGACCAAGGACGTAGGCGGTCTGGGTGTGCAAAAAGAATTATTAAAAATGCTCGAAGGTGCAGAGTTAGATGTGCCAACAAGCGTCACTCATTCCTCCTATGCTGACCGAAGAGCATTTAAAACAGAACATGTTACTTTCTTAGCCAGCGGTGCATTTTCAGGTTTTCGACAAATTGTAAATGCCTCAAAAAAGCAAATTGGTTTTGGGGGAAATAGTGAAGATTATGAAGATCCGAATAAGGTTGCAGTTTCTTACAATCGAGAGGATGTGGACAAGGTTTCTTATTTTGAACGATATGGGATGATGCCAGAATTGATTGGTCGATTTTCGAGAATTGTTCCTTTTTATGCTTTGGGAAAGAAGGAATTGAAAGTGATTTTGTCAAAAAATATAATTGAACAATACTCCAAAGAGTTTGAATTAGAAGGAGCAAAATTAAAGATTGATGAAAAGGTAATTGATAAAGTGGTGGAAGATGCTTTCATCCGAGAGACCGGTGCTAGAGGATTAAAATATGCTTTGCTCGAATATTTAGAAGATGCTTGTTTTGATTTTTATTCGTCAAAAAAGAAAATTAAAGAAGTGGCTTTGACGATGAAAAAAGGAGAGATTGAAACGAAGATGAAGTGAGAAGCCAAAGAATATCGAATATCGAACAAGGATTTGAGATTTGAGAAGTTTTGACGATACTTCTTATAGAAGATACAAAACTAGCATCGTCAAAACTTCTCAAATCCTTATTCGATATTTATCAAACTAAATCCTTGTCATCCCACTCCCTAGGTAGCTTTCTTAATTCTCTTAATTCTAAGTCATCTTCAGAGCCTAGGGGATATTGATTATCCTCCATTTTATCTAATTCTTTTTGAATTTCCCGTTCTTCCCATTCCTTGCTTCCTAATTTTTGTTTTCCTGGAAATCCAAAGACTCCAAAATAGTGGGGAATTAATCCGATAGCCCAAAATAAACAGATGTATAACCATTGAAATCCTTGACCATCCATATAACTTATAAAAAGAAACACGAGGTTAATCATCATATAAACTAAAAGGTGAATGTAGAATCCTTTTTTCTGTTTTACTCTTTGTTGAGCTTTGTAATATTTTTCTGAATTTTCCATAAGCCTAATTTAAGTTTTTTTCCATCAAACTTTTCCAGTACTATTTTCAAATCTTGGAAAATAAAAAGTCAGACTCTAATAAAGTTCTATTTAACTTGAGTTAGTTCCGACCCCATCTGTTTTGATGCGCTTACTCTGAACTTGAGTTAGAAAATCAATAATTATCGTCAAGAATTCGTAGGTGATTTTTTTAAATAAATAAGTAATTGGTCATTATTAAATATAGAATTTTGGCGAGGGAATTTTTTTGCTAGTTTTTTCAAAAAAATCATTGCATACCCTATGGTTTGGAATTATTTTTTTGGAGAAAATGGCGAAAGAATAGACCGCCAAAAACTATATTTAATATTGACCAGTTACTTAGCGTAAATAAAATGCGAAAGTATTGTTAGAAACAACACTCTCGCATTTTTTAATTTATATGGAAATGAAATTATTTTCCAAAAAATCCACCCAATAAATCTTTAGCAGCATCCATTGGAGAATCTTTATCATCTTTTTTATCATCTCCGCCGCCCATCAATCCGCCAAGCAAATCTTTAGCTGCATCCATAGGAGAATCACTTCCACCGCCAGTTAATCCACCTAACATTCCAGCAGCTTTTCCAAGCATTCCACCTGCATCGCCGCCAACTCCAAGAACATTCATCAAGCTACCTGCATCGATATCATCAGTATCACCATGTGAAACCATTTTTCCAGCAAGTCCACCAATCAAACTTGACAATCCAGTTCCCGCAGCTAATCCAGCAACTGATTCAGGAAGTCCCATATTGGTCATTATTTTTTTTAAAAACATAGCTTTGATGCTTACGAAGATAGGATTGTCCATCAATCCACCACCGCCGGCAGAAGCACCTTGGAACATACCTAATAATCCACTTAGATTTCCTCCAGTCACTTGAGACATTAATCCTTCTTGAAGGCTTTCTTGGGCAAATGGTAACATTCCTTTTGCTTGATCGAGAGATACCCCAGCTTTTCCAGCAATTTGTTTGGCAACTCCTTCGCCTAACTGTTCCATAATTTTGTCTAACATAATGTTGTTCTTTTTTTTATTAAATAAAGATTTATACTAATTGTTTTAGTACTTTAAAATTTTACAGATATAACCTTTTGTCATACTTTTATTTAGACAAATAGTTTAAGTAAAAGTAACATTTTGAAGATGCTACTATGTACTATTGAAACAAAATTATAAATTTGCCAAAAATAAAACCTAACCAATGTTCAACTACGGAAAAGATAATTTAACTACAGGCAAAGCCCTGCAAATTCTTCATGGAGAATTGCCAGCAAGGATAGATGTTACCGCTCGGAAGAAAATCCAGCAATGCTACGATGAAGTCGTCTTTATTGCTCAAAACGAAGCAGCAGTTTATGGCATCAATACTGGATTTGGTCCATTGTGTAATACCAAAATTTCTAAGGATAAGACGAAGCAATTGCAGCGCAATATTTTACTCAGTCATAGTGTCGGAGTAGGGGAACCAGTTACAAAAGATATTTCGAAAATGATGCTGATTCTGAAAGTTCATGCCTTGTCTCAAGGTTTTTCTGGAATTGCTCCAGAGGTTTTGGATCGCATTATTTTTTTGATAGACAATGATGTAATTCCAGTTGTACCTGAGCAAGGTTCAGTTGGCGCTTCAGGTGATTTAGCTCCTTTGTCACATTTGTTTTTGCCATTAATTGGAGAAGGGGAAGTATTTTATAACAATAAAATTACAAATACTTCCAAGGTCTATAAAAAGCTAGAACTTCAACCTTTAGAACTAGGGCCAAAAGCTGGTTTAGCATTAATCAACGGCACTCAGTTTATCGCTGCTCATGCGGTGATGGTAGTAGAAAAATTGCATACTTGTTTAGCACATGCAGATATAATTGCGGCTTTGATGATTGAAGGATTGAAAGGTTCGACCTCTCCGTTTTTGCAAGAGTTGCACGCGATCAGACCTTACAAGGGAAATATTCATGTAGCCAAAAGGGTGCATCATTTCTTAAAAGGATCACAAATTTTAAAGTCGCATGACGATTGTGATCGAGTGCAAGATCCGTATTCGATGCGTTGCGTTCCACAAGTTCATGGAGCATCAAGAAATGCTTGGTTGCACCTCAAAGAATGTGTCGAAGTAGAAATCAATTCAGTCACGGATAACCCCGTTGTTTTTTCAAGAGACTTTACAATTAGTGGTGGTAATTTTCATGGACAACCTTTGGCTTTACCTTTAGATTATGCTTGCTTAGCGGCAGCGGAAATAGGTAATATTTCAGACCGTCGATCCTACCTTTCTTTGGAAGGGAAATATGGAGATGTGCCAAAATTACTGATGAAGGATACTGGCGTAAATTCTGGTTTTATGATTTTACAATATACCGGCGCCGCATTGGTGAGTGAAAATAAAGGACTTTGTTTTCCTGCAAGTGCAGATAGTATTCCAACTTCATTAGGACAAGAGGATCATGTCAGCATGGGTTCGATTGGAGGAAGGAAAGCTTTGAAAGTTTGCAATAGTTTAGTGAATATTTTAGCCATTGAAATGTTGTGTGCAGCACAGGCGATTGATTTTCAAAGACCATTGAAGTCCAGTAAAATTTTGGAACAAGTACATGCCGAAATTCGTAAAAATATTACCCATGCAACCGAAGATCGTATTTTTTCAAAAGACATCGAAAAAGCGGCAAAGTTAATTGAAAGCAAAAAATTGATTGCAATTACTGAAAAAGTAAGTCGATCGGTGAAAAGTGAATTTGAAAATATTTTTGAAAAATATTAAAATCTCAACTTCATGTAAAGTTATTTGTTGAGCTTTAAACGCATTCAAAAAAAGATAAAAATGATAGATACCATGATGAAATTTCAAAATCAAATCCAGCAAGGAATTCCTGCTGAACTGCCTCCTGCAAATACATATCCTCGCAATACGAATAGCGCTCCCAAGCGGAAGGATATTTTATCAAAAGAAGAAAAAAAGTTAGCGATAAGAAACGCTTTGAGATATTTCCCAAAAGATTGGCATTCAATTTTAGCGCCAGAATTTGTAGCAGAGTTGAACGATTATGGACGTATTTATATGTATCGTTTTCAGCCAAAATATGAAATGTATGCTCGGCCAATTTCCGAATATCCAGCGGAGTCGCAGCATGCAGCTTCGATCATGTTGATGATTCAAAATAATCTGGATCCGAATGTGGCGCAACATCCCAATGAGTTGATTACCTACGGAGGAAATGGAGCTGTTTTTCAAAATTGGGGACAGTACATTTTGACGATGCAGTATCTTTCAGAAATGACGAATGAACAAACTTTGCATATGTATTCTGGACATCCAATGGGGCTTTTTCCTTCTTCCAAAGATGCTCCAAGAGTCGTGGTCACCAATGGAATGATGATCCCAAATTATTCTAAACCTGATGATTTGGAAAAATATAATGCACTTGGCGTTACTCAATATGGCCAAATGACCGCAGGCTCTTACATGTACATTGGGCCGCAAGGAATCGTTCATGGAACAGCGATCACCGTCATGAATGCGTTTCGGAAAAAATTGAAAAAAGGCGAAACGACTAATGGGAAAATTTTTCTAACAGCAGGTCTTGGAGGCATGTCTGGTGCTCAACCGAAAGCTGGGAATATTGCGGGTTGCGTTACCGTTTGTGCTGAGGTCAATGAAAAAGCTGCTAGTAAAAGACACGATCAAGGATGGGTGGATATTTTGATTTTTGATTTGGATGAATTAGTCGAGCGAGTAAAAGTTGCTCAAGAAAAGGAAGAAGTGGTGTCAATTGCTTATGTCGGAAATATCGTTGATGTGTGGGAACAATTTTATGAAAATGAAATTTTTGTGCACCTCGGTTCTGACCAGACTTCTTTACATAATCCTTGGTCAGGAGGATATTATCCAGTTGGTTTAACCTTCGAAGAGTCCAATGAAATGCTTCGAACTGATCCTGCAAATTTCAAAATTAAAGTGCAAGAATCACTTCGAAGACATGCCGAACTTGTCAATAAACATACTGCCAAAGGGACGTATTTTTTCGATTATGGAAATGCATTTTTGTTAGAATCTTCTCGGTCAGGTGCAGATGTGATGGCTGAAAATAAAATTGATTTTAAATATCCATCTTATGTTCAGGATATCTTGGGGCCAATGTGTTTTGATTATGGCTTTGGGCCATTCCGATGGGTTTGTACTTCTGGTAACCCAGCTGATTTGGATAAGACAGATAAGATTGCCGAAGAAGTCATGGTGAAGATAAAAGTAACTGCTCCAGAAGAAATTCAACAGCAAATGCAAGACAACATTAAATGGATTCAAGATGCTAAGAAAAATAAATTAGTGGTCGGTTCGCAAGCTCGAATTTTATATGCAGATGCAGAAGGTCGAATGAAAATCGCCAAAGCGTTTAACGATGCAGTTGAAAACGGAGAGATTTCTGCTCCTATAGTTTTGGGTCGAGATCATCATGATGTAAGTGGAACAGATTCGCCTTATCGAGAGACGAGTAATATTTATGATGGCTCAAAATTCACCGCAGACATGGCGATTCATAATGTCATTGGGGATAGTTTTCGAGGAGCAACTTGGGTATCAATTCACAATGGAGGTGGAGTAGGCTGGGGAGAAGTGATGAATGGCGGATTTGGAATGTTACTCGATGGTTCGGCAGAAGCAGAAGAGCGATTGACCAAGATGTTGTTTTTTGATGTAAATAACGGAATTGCTAGACGGAGTTGGGCAAGAAATGAAGAAGCGATTTTTGCCATAAAAAGAGAAATGGAAAGGTCTCCAAATTTGAAAGTTACGTTACCGAATTTGGTGGAGAATGATTTGTTGGACGAATTAATTTAATGATTTGCCACTAGCTTGGACTTACGGTTATGATTTTTTAAGACGTTCCCAAGATTCTATTTTCTATTATGAAATTACAAAGTGGGAGAGTCATAAAAAGTCATATTTGTCAGTCCAAGTCAGTAGCAAAAAATACATATAATATGAGTTGGATAAAAACAATAGACTTCGCAGAAGCATCAGATGCCCTAAAAAAAATCTACAAGCGAGTTACCGGCCCAAACAATAATGTAGACAACGTTTTAAAAATTCACAGCCTTCGACCACACACTTTAGTTGGTCATATGGCATTGTACAAAAACGTTTTACATAATTCTAACAATACACTTCCAAAATGGTATTTAGAAAGTTTAGGGACTTACGTCAGCCATTTAAACCAATGCAATTATTGCGTAGAACATCATGCCGAAGGATTAAAAAGGCTATTAGATAATGATGAAAAATACAGCGAAATCAGAGCAAACATTAAAAGTGATCAGCTCGAAAAGTCCTTTGATGAAAAAATGCTAGAAGGTTTTCGCTACGCAAAAAAACTAACCTTAGCCCATCATACCATTTCCCAAAAAGATATAGAAGCACTTCGGAGTGTTGGTTACGATGACGGAGAAGTTTTAGAAATCAATCAACTCGTGAGTTATTTTAATTACGTCAACCGAACGGTAGTTGGACTCGGCGTCAATACTGATGGAGATATTTTGGGACTCTCACCAAATGAAAGTGACGACCCAAATAATTGGAGTCATAATTGAGGAGGCTAGACGTTTTACGTTTTTGGCCATGGCATATTTTCTGAAAAAATTATATTTGAAAAGTAAAGCGTCTATCGTGAAACGTCCAACGATTCAAAATTATATTAAAATTACTTTTTATATTTGTTTTGCCTTTCAACCTATCCAAAACTTACCTAAGTTTAGAAAACTGTAAACCGTTTTTTTTTTAATAAGTAGAGTTTATTCTAAACGAATTGTACAAACAACCGTAAAATGTCTATAGTTCAACTCGCCTGTCGGCAAAGGCAGGCGTCAAACGAATAAAATTCAAAGGTTCACTTTCATATTCATTTTTCATTAAATTAAAAATAATCCAATCCGGTCGAATTATGAAATTAAAAATTACTCGTTTCCTATGCCTTTCATTTGTGCTATTTTTTTCCCTACCCGTGCAAAGTCAGTTTGTTAATTTTGAAGATACTTGGAAAGAATTTTTAGCCAATAATAAGATTTCCAATATTAGCGAAATGCCTAAACCTAAAAAAAATCAACCCATTGATTATTTGAGGTATTGCTTGATGGTGGCCAATACTCATTTTTGTGGTGGAGAAATTCCTGAGGCTGAAATCCAAATGGCAGAGGTCAAAAAAATGGGAGAAGCTTCCTACAAAGTTATTTCTGGCTATAAAGAAAAACATGACGATTTAGCGGTCAAAATAAAAGCCTACCACCAGGTGGAAAGATTGTGGAAAGAATTTTTGCAGACTAGGGATATTAGTATAACAAGATTGGAAGATATCGATGCTGCGACGCAAGTTTGTGAAAAAGGGACTTTGGCAAAATACTTTTACATGGAAGCGCACGCACATTATTGTCTGGCGGAAATTGCTGAAGCAAAGAGTGATTTTGAAGGTCGAGTTTTAAAATTAGCGGAGAAAACATCTCTTAAAGTTTCAGACATTCGAGGATTAGAAGAGGAAGTAAAAATGATGAAAACGCTTTTTATCAACCTGCCGAAATTAGGAAAAGCGTGGAAAGAATTTACGGAAAGCGGAGAGTCTCCAGGTTTTACTTTGGGAATTCCAGAGGTAGCCTGTTATTCCATTCCTTCGATGAAGTCATACGTTTTGCAAGGTGCTGCTGATGTTTGTGGCAAAGGAGATGAGATGTTGAAAAAAGTAAAAGCGTTGCAAAAAAACAATACACACACGTTAGGTAAAGTTTTGGCGGAAAAAATTGATTGGCTGGAAACTGAGGTGGGGAAAAATAATGGAGCCATTGCGAATTTGAATAAAGCGTGGAAAGAATTTATGCCGAAAGATACTTTGACTAGCGGGATTGAATTTGGTTTTGAGTATTGTTCCAAGGAAGCAGTTATTCGAGCTTTGACGATGGAGGGAACTATTTATGCTTGCGAAAAAGGGGAGGAGATGATTGAAAAAATTGCTGCGGTTCAAAAAGAATTCAAGCCTAAGTTGCAGAAGAGTACTTTATCAAAAATAGAAAAGCTTGAGGCCAAAGTAGAAGGCCAAAAAGACGATTTTGATAACTTAAATATTCTTTGGGCAGAGTTCGTTGCAAATGAAGATACGCTTACCGAGTCTTTTATTTTAGCCGATTATTATTGTGATAAAATTGCTCAAGTCAAATCTTGGACAATCAAAGGTCACCTGAATTCATGTAAAGAAGGGCAACGATATTTAGATCATATTGACAAGTTACAAAAAGTAGAAAGTTTAGAATATGATGATGAGTTAGCTTGCCGAGTCAAACGATTGCGCATCAAAGTTTGGGATTGCAGATATTGGGAATTGGTACTACAAGCTCGAAAAGAAACGCATGAAGAGCGAGAACGATTTGGGCCAGCTTCTGCGGGAATTATGCGAGCTGATTTGAATAGTGACAAGCAACCTTGTGAAACGGATGTTGAATATGCTCCGCTTGGAAACATTGGGATCAAATATATTATATCTACCTATTTATGTCAGGATATTGATTTGGCAAAAATGGGAGATCCTGAGTATTATAAAAAAATTGCGACTTGGGTGGACACCGAAGTTTTAGCAAAATATTGCGAAAAAGATCTTCGCTGCAAAGAAGAATTTTTTATTTATCTCGAAGGTCACACCGATGGGAATCCATTTCGAGGAGCCCGCTACAAAAAATCTTTGGACATTCCAGAAGGAACAGCTTTTACTCATTTTTTAGGTGATGAAATCATGGAGAAGATGACTGAAAAGGAAATTACAAAAACGTTGAAAAGTAATATGGAACTTGGAATTGCTAGGGCATGGACCGTAAAACAACAGTTAGATTTTATGGCTGTTCCAATTTCGATCGGTGCATGGGAGCATCCAAAAAGTGAAAAAGGAGGAGAGTTTCGAAAAATTGAAATTGAACTCAATATTACCAACCTATTGTTAGATTTTTATGAAAAAAGATTAATGAAGTTGTTGGAAGAATCAGGGATTGGAGCACGACCAGAAGAATGCTAAAGGTCGATTTTATTTTAAATTGACAGAATTTTATTGGTAAAAGTGTCGAAAAAGACATTTGTTGTAAAATAATACTACGTAAGTATGTTGTTTTTTTGATTTTTATTTTTTTATGGATATATTTGCGCCATAATTAGGAAAGAGTAGTAACAGAAAATACTTTATATCCCTAAAACATTAAATCTTAAATTTCAGACTAAATAATTATGGACGCGAAATTCGATAAAATCGACTTGAAGATTATGAAAATCCTTCAAGAAAACAGCAAGATTACCAATCTTGATTTGTCAAAGAAAATTGGACTTTCTCCTGCTCCGACTTTGGAACGGGTAAAAAAGTTAGAGTTATCTGGTATCATTAAAAGTTACCATGCATTGGTGGATACCCAAGCAATTGGTTTGAGTGTAAAAACTTTTGTTTTAGTTTCTTTGGCTTGGCAGAAAGAGAATGCACTAAATGCATTTTTAGAGAAAATTAAGCAGATTGAAGAAATTACGGAATGTTATATCATTACAGGTGAGGCTGATTTTTTAATCAAGATCGTTTGTAAAGATATCCCAACATATGAAAAATTATTGTTCAAGACTTTGTCTCAAATTGAAGAAATCGAAAGATTGAAAACTTTGATGACTTTGTCAACAGTAAAAGATTCTAAACTTTTACCTTTCGATTACGAGAGCTAAATTTTAAAAGAATAAACAATTAAAAGCCGCTACTGTTGAAAAACGGTAGCGGCTTTTTAATAGCTCAATTTTTTTGTCGAAAAAAAATGACAATATTTGAAATTAGAAACGAAGGGAGGATATGGATTAAGAAATTAATCCTTTATGTTCCCTCCCAATTTTCTACTCAAATTTTTTCCAAAGGTCTCTGTACGATTTAAGAATCCATCTTTTTTTCTACAAACCAATTGTTCGTTTTTACCCATATGAGTAAAAATTTCTTTACCACCTGATTTGACTTTTCCGAGATAGACACCTTCTCCTTCGCTTTGTCTCAATGATACTTCTCCAACCTCAACTAAGCGGGCTATAGCCTCTCCATCTACTACATACTTTTTTTCTAGATATACGATGTAGTTACCATAGGCAGAATCAGGAATATCACCAGCAATAATTACTGTTTTCGCTTTACCTTTTTTTTCTTTATCTATATCAATAATTTGAACTAACGGAGGCATCAGTTCATCCATTAGTGGTTTAGCACTTAGATTCAAATACTTAAAAATATTTACTTTAGCAGTTTCCATTTTACTTATAGTAACATTGTTTCGCTCAACATTATATTTTTTGGTAGCCATTAGGTTCCCTGTTTCCACATCGTATAATTTTATAATATAATATCCCTTAATAGCATTATCTCCCTTTTTTAACATTTCCGAAACTTCAGCTGCAACCAACACATCTGCACCAGCCATTTTATATTGGTCGATAGTAACTTTATCCATCATGTTTTCACCTTTCTGTACTACTCTTGCTTGTTGAATATCGCCCATAGTTTTTCGAGTCAACAAATTAAAATCCTTTCGGAGACTAATCGAATATTCTAATTTCTGAACTAAATCAGTTGTAAATTTTTTAGCAGCAGCAGGAACTTGTACATCAGCCACAGCAATATTAATGAGTCCTTTGTTGAATACTTTTTCTTCATCTAGTTGCAATGGGATTTTACCTTGGTTGGCGTATATGTCCAATCCTTCTTCCATTGCTTTTTTCATTTTCTTTTTTCCAAAATTTAACTTGCCAATACTATTATTACCATCTACTGACTTGATAAATCCGTGGCAGATTGGACGCAGTCGGTAAATTGTTTTATCTCCATTTTTTACCGCTTCTTTAGTATAAAAAACTATCCGAGTATATTCTTCCAAGTCATAATTTTTGCCACCTTCGATGACTACAGTTTTACTTTTGCCATTTTCGTTTGGTTTCACTTTTAGTTGATAGGAAAAAGAACCTCTAACCGCGGTAATATTTTCTTCAGCTGCTTTTTTTATTCTTTCTTTAAATTTTACGTTTACCTTTTTTAATAATCCATTGGAAGCCTTACTTTTTATTTCGGAAAATAATTTTTTTCTAGCTGCTGGTTTTAGTTTCTTTACCGTTCCTTTTTTAACCTTAAAATCGGAGTATTTATAAACTTTTTCTTCCTGATACGGAAGAGACAGACCAACCCTTTTGATTAAAACTATTTCAGAAGTTGCAATATTCTTTAAGTCTGCATAAGAAAAAGCACTCACCCCATAGGTTAGTTTTATGCGGATAATTTGACTTGAATCCACAAAGATGGGGTCGTCAGCTTTTGTATATCTCTGTACTGTTAATTCTGTATTCAATAGATGTGTCGCCGCTTTGTTAGAAGACGTTTCATACAAAGCAACTCTTTCTTTTCCTTTTAATTTTCCAATTAAAGACTCTCGAAAAAGTTTTTGATCTTCAGAGCTTCCATCATCTTGATAATCAATTACAACTTGTTGAGCGGATAGATTTATAGTAAAAAGAACAAGGCAAAAAACTATTAGATATTTAATATTCATTTTATTTAATTTTTTTTGAACAAACAATTTTTTGACCAGATTGAATTAATGTAGCTATTTTTTTTCCACCTTTTTTGATACTGATCAATGAAAAATTTTTACCTTCTATTTTATCTATTTCCCCTGTTCCTATGGTTTTATAGTAGGTTAGTATTTCTCTTTCAACTGTTCGTTCTTCAATTATTTTAAATTCAACTTCATCTCCTTTTTCCAAACCTCTACCCGTTCCTCCCGCGATTAAAACTTCTTTTGCACTACCTTTTCTTTCATTAGTTACTTCCAATAATGCCATATAATTAGGAGCTAATTTGTTAATCAATCGGTCGGTTGCTTCGTCTATTGGGGTTCGAATAGATTTAAAATTAGTGGACAATCTTTTTTTCAACATAGTTATTTCGGAGGCTACCAACTTTTCATCAGCAACACTATATATTGAAATAGTGAAAGACATTTCGTTTAATTCAAAATCGCCTAAAATCAAATAATCCGCACCAACCGCTTTGCCTTGGTTCGTCACATAGCCATCTATAAAATCCATAGATTTTTGGAGTTCTCTTTCTTTTTGGATGATATTGATTTTACTTCTTTCTACTAAATTGAATCTATTGTCCTTCACCAGTTTTTCTAATACATAACTCTGAATCTTGCTCACTCTAGTATGCATTTCGTTATAATCTCTAAGTTCGAAACCAAAAGCTTTCTTTTGTGATGTTTTGCCTTTTTCTTCAAAGACCGATTTCTTAGGAATAAAAAAGTCAATAACGGAACAATTGATTTTTTCACTTTGTCCTACCACAGAGGTAACTGAAAAGAGTAGAATTAAAAGGAATAAAATTTTTTTCATATCTTTTTTTGATCTTTGAATAGTTTAAGAATTTTAAATGCAAAATTTTCTATTCGCTCAAATACATCAAAGCAGATTGACGCACACTCATACCTGACAAAGGATTTGCCCAAGCAGTTTTCAAGGCATCTAATTCCGCTGTCCGCTCAGTTTGATAATTGGTTCTAATTTGATCTGTCAATTGTTTTGCTTCTTCTATACAAGGAGCATCACCTCTTAATCTTGATAAAATGCGAACTCCCTTTTCGTATGATCCTGCTGCGATTTGACTTTTGGTTTGGATGATAATTTCGTTACAGTTTTTCAATTGTATCTGCTTAAATAAACTTCCCATTCGAGTATCAACCATTGCGAAACAATCTGCTGTTGATGGGATTGCGATCAAAATAGATAAAGCTTGATTAAGGTTTCCCAACTTAGCTTGTTTATCTGATTCTTGTAAAAAATTAGTGCAGTTTTCCGAAATGTATTTGGAATAATTTTCGGTTCCAGTACGCATGAATTTTTTGATGCTATGCTTGTTTTTAAAATTTCTAATCGCTTGTTGGTATGCTTTACTTCTATCGTTACCTGAGCCATTAATATTAACTTCAGTCGAAGCTAAGTGATTCCCACTCACCAAATCCTTTGCAATTAAAAGTACAGTAACTTGAGCAGTAGCCATTTTTTTCAATCCCACATCTACGATGTCATTATTCGCTTGGATAGAAACGTCGATAACTCCTGTTCCATATTTTTCTACGACTGTCCCAGATTTGGCAAGTGTTGTTCGGATTTTTTCTTTAAAAAAGTCTTTTTTATCATAAGGAAAGTTTTTATCGAATTTTACTTTTCCTAATTGCCAGATTACAACTGTTTCTAAATCTGTTTTGCTTTCATTCGTTTGTGCATTTGCTTTTAAAAAACAAAAAGCGAGGAAAGATAATAGCAAGATATTTTTCATATTTGGTAGAGTTTATGCTCAATGAAATTTTATAAGTGACCGTAAAACGTTTAACGAATAAGGTCTATCAATTGATGATTATTAAATTAATTCTGTCTATAAACTTCCCTAAAGACTAAGAGTAATAAAGATGGTATTTCCTTTAACTGATTTTTTTACACTCAATTTATCTCCCTCTATTGTTTTAAATTTTTTCAATGATTTATAAATATCTAAAGCAAACTTGTTAGAAGTATAATTTCGTTTTTTGCTATCCTTAATAGGGATTCTTACTTGGTCAAAAATAACTTTAAGATCCGTAGCACCTTGAATGTGATAGTATCCTTTGTATGCATTTTCTTCCATCCAAAGTTCGAGCATATCTGCTAAAGGCAATTCATCTTCGCCCACTTCAGAAGACATGGTCAAATCGTCTTCTCCTCCAATTGCAAATTCAACCGCAACAAAACGACCATTCTCAATTATCTCCGAAAATTTTGATTGCATTACATTTAAAAAATCTTCAGAAATTTTTTCAACTGCTTTAGCTGTCAATTTTCCAAAGTCCTCCGTATAGAATTTATTACTGAAACCTACTTTATTGGAAAGTGAATTTCCTGTCGAAGCATCATAACCGGTGAGGATTACTTGAGCAGAATTTCCACTTGCATCTCGAACCATTTGTGCATCTACTTCAATATAAATATCTGCGCCTGAGTAACGGACGATTTCAGTTTTTATATCAGAAGGATTATCAGAAGTAAAGGCAGCTCGTAATTCCATTTCTTTGAGTTTCGCTGAAAAATCTACCGTAGTAAAACCTCTGTTGTCAAAAGATTCTTTTACTAAAGTTATTGCAATTCTAACTTGTTTGTTATTATCGAGCGTACGACGAACATCTTGACTTTTTTTGGTAAAAGGAATGACCATGATTGTCGGCTGAATAGTTGCAGATTCTGATTTAGTCGGTTCATTTTGTGCCACTAAAGGCAAGGTGAAAATCATCAGTAGGATAAGAATATTATATTTCATTATTATGTGTTTATTGGATTTGTTCCCCTTTGAACAATGCTTAGGAATGCGATCTAAATAGATTCAGAATTTTCACTACTACTTTTGTCCTTATTTTTCCCTTTGAAATCAATCATTTATCCAGATAAACTCATGCTTTCAAAGCAAAAACTAAGCACAAAATAAGCGACCGAAAA
>Ga0115005_10002029_pt1 | contig 16169 bp, 11 predicted proteins | sample ArcOceMetagenome_FD_87163 | JGI IMG/M metagenome (GOLD analysis project Ga0115005, IMG submission 87163) | Marine eukaryotic phytoplankton communities from Arctic Ocean - Arctic Ocean - Greenland ARC118M Metagenome | ecosystem: Environmental > Aquatic > Marine > Oceanic | place: Arctic Ocean... | reverse complement strand
TTCATTTTTTTTACGCTAACAATTTAGCTATCTCCAACAACCCTTTTAGCTTAGCATGAGTTGCCGCAGTATTACCTTTGGCATCTTCTATTGACTGATCTGCATCAGCTTCTAACAATACTTTTACAATTTCAGTTTGCCCAAAAATCGCTGCATAAATCAACGCAGTTGCTCCACTAAAATTAACAACATCCACATCTGCTCCATTGGAAATTAAAGTCTTCGCGATTTCTAAATATCCTTTAAAACAAACTCCCATCAAAGCTGTATTTCCTGCCGCATCAACTGCATTAATCTCAACTCCCTGCTTCAAAAAATACAAAGTCAATTCTAACTGATTGCTATAACCCGCCAAAAGTAATGGCGTAAAACCACGCTCGTTTTTTTGATGGATGATATTGTTGTCCGCTTCGACAATTGCTTTGATTTCCACTAAATTGCCTTCTCTGATTAATTGAAAAAAATCCATTCCTTTTATTTTATTTTTTTAAAAAACAAATGTAACAATCGTATGATTATAAACCAAACTGATTAATTTTATGTTTTAATAGACAAAATCTATCCTTATGAATTTCCAACAATTAGAATATATCATCGAAGTCGAACGAACCAGACATTTTGCTCAAGCTGCCAAAAATTGTTTTGTCACTCAACCTACCTTGAGTATGATGATAAAAAAACTAGAGCAAGAATTAGGGGTAATGATTTTTGATAGAAAACAAAAACCTATCGCTCCAACCCAGCAAGGCAAAAAAATTCTCGAACATGCCAAAGCTATTTTAAAACAGAAAAACCATCTCTTGGAAACCCTTCAAGAAGAAAAAGAAACCCTTGCTGGAGATCTTCGATTAGGCATCATTCCGACCATTGCGCCTTATTTAATTCCGCTGTTTATCAAAAACTTAACTACTAACTTCCCTATGATCAATATCATCGCGGAAGAAATAAATACCTCTTTAATTATTGAAAAATTAAAAAATGGACAACTCGACATTGGCATTTTAGCCACACCACTTGAAGAGGACAATATTGAAGAGATTCCAATATTTTATGAAGAATTTTTCCTTTATGGTTCAACTGATTTTGATAAAAAATTCATCTTACCGAAGGATATCAATTTGAGTCAATTATTACTTTTGGAAGAAGGGCATTGCTTGCGATCACAGGTTATGAATCTTTGCCATTTGAAGGAAAAGTTGAAGTCCAATTTCTCCTACAAGTCTGGAAGTTTGGAAACGCTAAAAAGATTGGTGGAAAAAAATCAAGGTATCACCATCCTCCCTGAGCTGGCTATCAAGGGAATTGATAAAAAAAGAATTATTCAATTTGGGCATCCTCGGCCAGTTCGGGAAGTGAGTTTGGTGGTGCATAAATCTTTTATCAAAAAGAAAATGTTGGATACACTTTTTGAGGAAATTAGGAATAGTTTGCCAAAAAAACTGAAGGAGAATTCGAATAAATTTGTAATAAAAATTTAACGTACGGTAGAGACAAGGCATGCCTTATCTCTACCCATATACATTTTAAAAAATATTAATTTTTCTTTTTCCCACTAAAAACACTCACCCCTGGAGCCAGCGGATTCCCCGAAGCTCTTCGATTATAAACCAATTGACCAGCATGCCAAATCGCATCTTCAATCGGCCCATTCACTAAATTCCAAAATGGAAATTCAGAAGTTTTCTCCCCTCTTTGAAAAACAACTTTCATGTCTTCTACATTCGCGCCTTCCTTTCTCAAAATATCACTTGCTGCTTTTAAGTTTTCTAAAGTCTGTTTTCTTAATGCTTTATAATCCAGTTTTTCTTTTGGATCACCCCCTCGAACATTTGGTTTTTGGCTAATTCCATTTAAAACAGTTTTAGACAAACCATAAACGTGTTCCAATGTTTCCAAAGTCGTTCGACTCGTTTCACTAGCTTGATACTCCAAATCTGTTTCCGTCAAATCTTTACTCGCCCAATAAAATCGAAACCCTAAACCGTCAATCATTCTCGCCGTTACTCCTGCTGCGTCGTAATTTTCAGGAGCAGCTGGAATTTCATAATAAGGAATAGCCATCTCTTCTTTTGACATTTCTTTTACTTCATCTTGAGCCATAATATTGGAAAAAATTAATAATGAAAAAATAAGCACCGCAATAAATGATTTCATTTTATTGATTTGAGTAGTTAAGAAATAAAGGTTTTAGCCAAACCCTATGGAAAACCCGAAGGGTTTGAATATGAATAACCTCGGATGAAACCCGAGGACATTAAACATCTGAACAACAACTCTGAAAGAGTTGAATCATTGCCAATAAATTTAACCACTTCGTGGTTACTATACTCCTTTTTATGTTCCACCGATTTCATCGGTGGTTATTCATATTCAGACTTTTCAGGTTTTTTCACAAAATTTGTAAAAATAAAAAATCAAATTTAATTAAAAATAGTTTGACAAAATATTGATTTAACTACATTTACCAAAAAAAAATGAAACCAAAATTTATCATATTTGATTGCGATGGAGTACTTGTCGATACCGAGGAAATTTCCTGCGGAGTGCTTGCTGAAGAAGCTCGAAAATTGGGAGCCGATTTGTCCAACCAAGAAGCCTTAGAGACTTTTGCAGGAACGAGTTATAGTTTCGTTTTTGATTTTATTGCAAAAAGATTAGGAAAAAAATTGCCTGAAGGTTTTGAAGAGCTTTATCGAAAAAGAACATTTGAGGAATTTGAAAAAAATCTACAACCGATTCCGGGCATTCACGAAGTGATCAAAAAACTACCACTCCCATTTTGCGTAGCATCGAATGCGCCTGCTTACAAAGTTGAATTCAATTTAAAACTAGTCAAGCTTTTTCCTTTTTTCGAAAACAATATTTTTAGCGCCTACCAGGTCAATGCTTGGAAACCTGATCCAACTTTATTTTTGACGGCAGCCAAAACGATGGGGTTTTCTCCTGCCGAAACTATGGTCATCGAAGATAGTCCTGCTGGCGTGGAAGCTGCTATGGCAGCGAACATGAAAGTCTTAGGATTTGCAACAGGAAAAAAAGCGGACATCTTAAAATCAAAAGGAGCGATTGTAATTTCAGAAATGAGCGAAATTTTTAGTCATTTATAAAAAAAAACACCTGGGGATATTTCGAAAAATATCTTCAGGTGCATGTTTTCGGGGGATTGGTTTAAGGAGGACTTATATTTTTTTTTAAGAAAGCCAAGTGAAGAATAATACTGCCAGCTTAAAAAATTCTAACTTCAAAACAGTCTCGATATTTTATTGATTACTTTATGTGATTCAAATTGGTTTTTAAAAAGAAATTTAAAATCCAATTTTTTTACACCATGTTTAAAAAACGAGCTATTCGTTCACTATTTGACTTGGTCGATTCTTGGTGCGAAGGAAAAAATAAACCTTCGCGATTTTCCGGTATGGTGGATCCATATTTAATATTTTAAAAATTAAAAAAATGTACTTAACGCTCTTATTTGTTTGTGTGAGAAAGTTGTCTCTTCAATATGTTTATTTTGGTAAGCCAACTAAATTTAACGACTAAATAGCTAGGGTTCAAACTACAAATAAATAGAGCATCAGGCGACTTTTAATTTTCAACTATTATATCTTTAGTATGATTCAAATTTAGGTTACATTTCTTTAAAATGCAATTTTACCAACTAATATTTTTACATTTTAACATTAATCAAAATAAACAATAATTAAATTATTCATTTTAAAATAAAAATTATATTCTAAATACAAATTATATAATCCATTTTTCTATCAAGGTTACCATTTCCTTCGGCTTTTTCGCCCAATCAAAATGACCAAGATTTTCATTCCTCGAATCATCATTTTTTAAATAGATGTATTTTCCTATTCGACTTTAATTGCCCCAATTACTACACATCACTTGATCTTCTGTTCCACAACAGCCCATTTTATTTCTTGAAAAATATCCTAACAATATATTTACAAAACTAAAAACCTAAATCATCAATAAAGTTGGGAATTGCAAAATTAAAAACCTTACAATCGTTTTATTTTTTCAACCACGGCATTTACTTTTTAGAAAAAAGAAGCATAGGTCTAAATAATTCAATGTTAAATTCTATCACAAATAAAAAAACATGAAAAATTTATTATTAGCTATTTTAGTTTTTACCACCTCCACCTTAATGTGCCCAAAGTGAAAGTCAACATGAAGTAACTGCCCGCTTAAAAAATGGAGCTATGATCGAAGCAATGGTTCAGTCAAATCCTTACCAACCTTGGAGCGACCAAAAGTCAATCATAGTTTTTGACAAATCATTAGTTGAACAAGAGAGAATTGAAGCTGATGAGTATGGTAATTTTAAAAGAAAAAAAGAAAAAAATTTAGGCAACTTTCTCAAAGGTCAGATTGAAAACTAAAATCTTGCTTTGATGATTAGAATTATTAAAAAATATAATGAGGAGATGAACTAAGGAATGTCATCAACTTAGGTTTTGCTAACTTCGTGAGAAGGGATAGAATATAGCTAAAGTTCGTAAAACCAAACTTTTATAAACCAATAGGCTTTACGAACTTTAGCTATACTCCATCCCTTCTCACGAAGTTAGCAAAGCTGACCAAAATCAGAGGCTAGCTGGAAGCCAGTCGCAGCTACAAAACTCCCTATAAAAAAATAGCCAATTATGAGATTTCATTGTTGGCTATTTTTTTTTAATTTTGCGGCATCAAAATTCTTAAAATTTCACAAAAATATATTTAACCATGGGAAGAGCATTTGAATACCGCCGAGCTGCAAAAGAAAAACGATGGGCCACTATGTCTAGAGTTTTTCCAAAAATTTCGAAACAAATTACCATGGCTGCTAAGGAAGGTGGACCTGATCCCGAAATGAATCCTAAATTACGATTGGCAATCCAAAATGCGAAGGCTGCCAATATGCCTAAAGATAATGTCACCAAAGCCATCGCCAGAGCTTCTGGAAAAGATGCGGCGGACTATACTTTGGTCAACTATGAGGGCAAAGGACCGCATGGGATTTTAGTTTTTGTGGAGTGTGCTACAGATAATACCACTCGAACGGTGGCAGATGTAAAATCATATTTTAGTAAAGCTGGTGGTGCGTTGGTGCCTACTGGTTCACTAGAATTTATGTTTGACCGAAAAGCGGTTTTTGAAATTCCGTACGTGGAAGGAATGGATATGGATGAAATGGAATTGGACTTGATCGATTTTGGCTTAACTAAAATTGAACAGGATGACGATACGATTTATGCATATACCGCTTATACTGACTTTGGTCCTATGTCAGCTGCTTTGGAAGAAAAAAAAATAGAATTTTCTAAAGCTGATTTGCAACGATTTCCAACTTCACCTGTTGAATTTACTGATGAACAAATGGTCGACATTGAAAAGATGCTAGACAAATTGGATGAGAATGAAGATGTCCAAGCCGTGTTCACTAATATAGAATAGGTTCTTAATGGTGAATGGTTAACTGTTAATGGTTAATCCGTTTACCAATTAATAATAAATTTAATTATAGTATTGAGATTCTGATAAATGAGTATTGGGGTCAGTCTCAATACTTAACTCTAACAAATCTCAATACTCAAAAAAAAAGATAATATGACTGCAGAAATTCATACTGATAAAGGAATATTGAAGGTTGAGTTCTTCCAAGAAGATGCTCCCATCGCTGTAAAGAATTTTACTGACCTTGCGAAAAAAGGTTTTTATGATAGTTTAACTTTTCACCGAGTGATTCCAAATTTCGTAGTGCAAGGTGGTTGCCCTAATGGAACTGGTGCAGGTGGACCAGGCTACCAAATTGATTGCGAATTAGATGGCGATAATCAATTCCACGACAAAGGTGTTTTGTCAATGGCTCATGCTGGACGAAATACTGGAGGATCACAATTTTTCCTTTGCCATAGTCGAGATAATACGGCTCACTTGGATAGAAATCATACTTGCTTCGGAAGAGTTTTTGAAGGCTTAGAATTGATTGATGATATCGCACAAGGTGATGTGATGAATAAAATTGTAGTGATTGATTAATTACGATTTTCAAATTGTCTTGCGCTAATTTTGGTTACCAAATCAATTTCCAAGATGATTAAATACATAAAAGAGTAAGGTTAAATTTTACTTTTATAAAAAAGGGTTGTTAGCGCTTAGGGCGTTAACGACCCTTTTTATTTGGAAACAAAAAATCCCGCCATTAAAAGTTAATGACGGGAGGTAACCATATATGTTAATCATCAATTATCTATTCTTCGATCATAAATTTCTCGCTGTACATTTTGTCTTTGGAAAAAAAACTTACAAAATACATTCCCGCTTCCAACTCACTTACTTCTAATTGAAAGGAATGTTTGTCTTTTTCAAAAAACTGCTTTTTAGTAAAAATTACTTTTCCAGAAAAATCCAAAACCTTAATCCTTATATCAGCATTTTCCTCAACATAGAAACTTACATTTAAGGTCTCACTAGCTGGATTAGGATATAAATTAAGATGAGTCAAAAATCCATTTTCATCATCTTGGTTTTCTACCACCGTTGCTCCCTCATACCTTTCATTTACCGTAATGAAATCACTCATCACAATTTTACATCCTTTAAAATTCACGTCATCAAAATAAACCCAATCTTGATCATCCTTGGCATCACACCGAAATCTAAATTGAGTTTGATTACTAAACGGTCCTAATATTTCTACCTCCTCTTGGTATCTTTGATCATTGATAAATTCATCTCCAAAATTCCACTCTTCTACCATTTCAAAAGTGTTGCCTCCATCTCTTGATACTTGTAACCAAAAATCATCAGTCAATTCGCTCATACTTTTTGCATAAAATGAAAACCCTACCGTTACCGTTTCAAAAAAAGTCAAATCAAAATTTTCAGAAGTCATCATGGAACTTTCCGTATTATCTCTCAACCGAACGCAAAATTTTCCGCTATTGGCAAAAGCTTGATCTTCGATGGATCGTCGGCAATCTTCTCCTCCATCTTCCCAAATTCCCCAACCATCTTCAAAAGTAGTTTCTACTATTTTCTCCACTTCACAAGGATCATTATTTGAACCAGGAATAATATAAACGGCATAATCCTCCACTTCTCCATATTCAAAAATTCCACATGGCACAGGGTTTCCATTCCACATCATACTCACTCGCATCCGAGTCAAACCAATCGGGGCATCAAATGGAATAGCTAAATTTCCAACTACCTCATTACTCGTTAGACTTGCAAAAAATACTTCTTCCCCTGGATCATCGAAATCAAAATCTCGATTAAAATCAATCCAAACTTTCCAAGCTTCCTTGTAAACTGAATTGGCAAAACCCGGAGCCATCTTGATCGGATGATTCGTATTTCTTTCCAACTCAGCAACCATGCTCGTAAAATCTCCATAACCATCATTGTTCCCACTTAAGTTTTGAAGGTTTCCGATACTAACATAATGAATCCATTCATTGGAAGAATCATGTCCTGCACTTGGACAATATCCATTGTTTGGAGTGTTGTCTAAAATTTCAATACTTCCAATCACTTCGCAATTATTTATATCTGAAACGGTAACTGTATAAATCCCTGGGGCCAAATTTTCAATTATTTCCTCCGTCGAACCATTGCTCCACAAATAAAAATAATCAGGTGTTCCTCCCTGCGGGATGGCAATGGCATATCCATTATTCCCCCCAATGGCATTCGTTCCATCCACCTGAACCACTAGTGGCGATGGTTCCGAAATCGTGATATCCAACATTCCAGTTAGCGTTCCATCGGTCGCAGTTACCGTATAATTTCCAGCTGGCAAATCAGTCAAGGTTGCACCCGTTGAACCATCGCTCCAATTGTAAGCATAATTCCCAGTCCCTCCTGCAGCAATCACCGAGACCGTTCCATCAGCATTTCCATGGCACAAAACATCGGTGCTATAATTCAGAGAAACTGACAAATTCGCAGCAACAATATCTGAAACAATAACACTTTCCGTCTGAGTACAATTTGAATTATCTGTAACGGTAACAGTATAAGTTCCGCCTGATAAATTATTTATCGTTGCACCCGCGATGCCATTGCTCCATAGATAATTATAACTTGGATTCCCTCCAGTTGCTGAAGCGGTGGCAGAACCATTATTATTTCCATTGGAATTAGTACTGGTAATCGAAATAATAATTTCACTTGGTTCAGCAATAACGACAGAGGAATATGCTTCTGAACTTCCATCGCTAACCGTCACAGAATAGGTTCCTGCTGACAGATTTGAAACAGTCGCTCCCGTAGCTCCATGCCCCCATAGGTAAAAATAATTCCCACTTCCACCACTTGCTTGCATCGTTGCCATTCCATCATTTCCTCCAAAACAAGTCACATTATTTGCAGCGACCAAAGTTACATTTAAGGAAGAATTATTTCCATTAGGCATACAAAAGTTAGTCATCTCTGTACTCCCAAATGAACCGCCGCTTGCCAAAACATTTCCAGTAGAATTGTCTTGCAAACTGTAGAAACCATTCCCCTGACTACAACACATTCCATCTCCTGCTGCATCATAAATCGTAAAATCATAGCATCCATTTTCCAAACAAATTACTTCCGTAAATGTATTGTTAGGTAAATTGGAATAATTATTTCCAGAAAAAATTATTGCACCCAGATTGTCTTTTATATCCCAAGAAGTTTCCAAAGGATTTGCATCAAAGGAAAGAGTCAAAGTAATATTATTTCCACCTACGGTAAATAAACTAGTCTGCGAATCATTATTCGGATTGGCATCCATTTGTAAATTAGGATTACTTGTCGCCACATTTAATAAATGGTTACCGTTCCCGAAGGAAATATTTGGTAAAATTATTTCAATCGTCGCACCACTTGCTAAACTGCCTGTCCAATTAAAAGTATTATTTACAGGTCCATCAATTCCATAATTAATCGTCACCGAGGTCAAAATATTTGTTCCATAATTTTTCAAAGTAACTATTGGACTTACTGAAAAATAACAAACGTTTCCGACAGGCTGATAAATGGAAGAAATCCCAGCATCATAACTTGCCACCGGAGGCGGAGGGGTTCCGCCTCCACCCAAAGCATTGGCTGCATTAATTTTTCCATAACCTAACTCGCTCGACCAAGTCCCGTTGGGTTGATTATTTGCATTGGAGTAATTATAATTCCCCACTTTATCTGCGGTGGATTCCATCGCATATCTCGCTTCGGCAGCCGTCAAAGAATTATCATTCGATAATATCAAAGCCATTACTCCAGCGGCATTTGGACAGGCCGAAGAAGTGCCATTAAAGTTCGTAATGTAGTCGCTACTATTGTAACCACTTGCTCCTGAAATATCTGTAGCAAAAATTATCACTCCAGGTGCAGCAATGTCGGCAGTAGTTCCATAGTTCGATCCCCACCAATATTCACCATCACAGGAGGCAGGGTTCTTTCTTTGATTGCACATATTAATAGCAATGACTGCAATGGCCGGTTCGTAAGTTGCAGGATAAAAAACTGGTCCATTATCATTTCCCGCAGCAAAAAAAACAGGCGAGCCAAGGCCACCTCTTCCATTATTCACCGCGCCATCTATCGCATTATTAATAGAAGACGAAGCTCCTCCTCCGCCCCAAGAATTACTCAACACATCTGCATTCCCATTTTGCCAAGACCAATTTATCGCATTGGTAATCCAACTATTATTGGTGATCCAATTCGTTCCAGAACTGTAAGCAATTCGAACGGGAATGATTTTACAATTATAAGCAACACCTGCTCCACCCAAATTATTATTCCCAACTGCCGCCACAATTCCAGCACAAGCAGTACCATGTGCATCATCCCCGGACACATCGCCAGCACTCCCCTGCCCTGTCGCATCGAAGCCGGGCAAAAGATTCGCTACCAAGTCAGGATGATCCAAATCAACCCCCTCATCAATGATCGCGACCTTGACCGAAGCAATCCCTGTGGTAATATTCCAAGCCTCAAATACATTCATATCTGCACCTGAAATTCCTCCATACTGAGCAGTATTATTCCCATCATTTTGGAGGGACCATTGACTATCGACAGAGGGATCATTAGTCGTTAGTTTTTTCATAATTCGAAGGAAATCTGGTTCGCAATAATCAAAGATTCCTGCTTCCTGAATTTCATTGGCAAGCGCTAACGCATTTCGATTTTTATGAACTTTTACTTCATACAAAAGCTCATCAAACTGATTACGTGTGTACATTGTTACCCCCTGAAAACCATAGATAATTTGATTGAGCAGAGATAGTTGGTCAGCTGACTTTAACCTCAACAAAATCCGATCTGTGACGCCATGTAAAGTTCCATCGGGATGGGTTAAAAAATAGCTCGCATAGTCGATAGATTCTTCTCCACGAAGAATTTTCAACAATACATTTACGGCATCATCATTAGGAGTATTCTTTAATTCCAAAATGGAGACACGAGGAGCAGGAAGGTTCTGAATACTTTCTAAGTTAAGATAGTTTTTTTGTTTAGATAAAATTTGTAGTTGTTCTTCAGCATTCGGATTTGATTTAAATTTAACAAGGATTTTTTTTGTAGAAATTTCTAATTGTACTTTTCCATCTGGGCCATAATAAAAATTCTGAGCATAAAAATTTTGGGCTAGGCACATAATTAGTGCTAGCAAAATAGTAGCATTTCGCAGTAACATAAATGTAACGGTTTTAGGAACTGAAGTAAATCAGTTCTTTAGGTTTATAAAGGTTTTATGACTTTGTCCTTATCCTATAACAATACAATTACAACTTACTCAACCTGAGTAAATTGATGACTAATTATTGCATCATTAGAAAAGGGAAAGGAATTTCGTTGTAGATATAAAATGGGGATAAATTACATTTTTTATAATATGTAAAATTAAAAAAGGTGAACCTAACTAAAAGTGTATTGTTACTTTTAATCAATATAACAATACATTTACATTTTACATAATCAAGCTGACTAAGTAATCATTTCTCCCACCAACCTTTATCTATTCTAATCGTTTTTTTTTAATAGACTGTATTGTTTTTAATTCTTTCTAATTAATATTATTTCTTATTTTTGACAAGTTGATTTGAAGTATAAAATATAAGATTCTATGTCAAATAAAAACTTTCTCTTTCTGATTTTTTTACTATTTTTTTCCACTCAATTATCCGCTCAAACATTTGTTAATCGAGCAACTGACTTTAATATCATGGAAGGTTATGGTGATTTAGATTTGGAAGAATTCGGTGGTGGAGTTAGTTTTTTTGACTTCAATGGAGATGGTTGGGATGACTTGTGTTTCCCCACCGCCGCTGGCGACAGTTTGCTTTTTTTCCATAATAACCAAGGTGTTTTTGAAAAAATAAATGCACTCGTTTTAGAAACTGCTGCCACCAAACAATTGCTTTGGGCAGATATTGATAATGATGGGGACAAGGATTTATTGATCACTAATTTCATGGCAGCTAACCGTCTTTATGAAAATGATGGCAACATGAATTTGACCGATATTACCCTTTCCGCAGGTTTCTTTTTATTTCCAGAACCAACTTACGGAGCAACGTTTGGCGATTATGATGCTGATGGTTTTTTGGATTTGTACATTACTAATCGTTCAAATGGAACCTTCGATAGTTTCACTAATTACCTTTGGAAAAATAACGGTAACAATACATTTACAAATGTGACCATTCAGACCAATACCTCTGATGGATTGAAAGTTTCTTTTTGTGCCACCTTCATCGACATCAATCAAAACTTGAGACCTGACCTTTACATTGCCAATGATCGTTTGGCTGCAAATACCCTATTTTTGAATAATGGAAATACTTTTGCTGATATTAGTTTTTCCTCTGGAACTGACATCGTGGTCAATGCGATGAACGTCGGTTCGGGCGATTATAATAATGATGGACACCTCGATATTTATGTGACGAATACTACGGAGGGAAATGTTTTGTATAAAAATAATAGCGATGAAACTTTTACCGACATGGCAACTTCGGCAGGTGTTGCTTTCAACCAAGTGAGTTGGGGAGCCAATTTTTTTGATTACGATAATGATGGAGATTTGGATTTGTATGTATCGAGTGAAGAAGTCGAAAATGGGAAGGCAAATGCCCTTTATGAAAATTTAGGGGATGGCACTTTTTACCAACCTTTGCCTGATGGAATTGCAGGGGACACTTTAATTAGTTTTGGAAATGCCATAGGTGATTTTAATCTGGATGGAAAAATGGACGTGGTGGTGGTGAATGCTTACAGTGATCCAATGTTGATTTGGGAGAACCAAACTGACAATGATAATAATTGGCTAAAAGTAAATTTGGAGGGTGTAGAAAGTAATCGAGATGGCATTGGCAGCTGGATTGAGATATATCATGATGGACAAAAACAAGTTCGCTACACTAAATGTGGAACTGCTTATCTAGCTCAAAATACCCAGACGGAACATTTTGGATTGGGTACATTTGAAACGTTGGATTCCGTAATTATTCGCTGGCAAAAGGGAATAATTGATCGTTTTGAAAATGTGCCAGCTAATCAAATTTTGGAAGTAGTGGAGGGAATGACGATTACTTCTACTGTAGATATTTTAGAAAAAAAGGAACTATTTAGTATTTCACCAAATCCCGTTTCGGAAAATTATTTTTATTTAAAAAATTCATTTGAAGAAAACTTAGAAGTGGAATTGCAATTATTAACTGTAAGCGGGCAAGTTATTTTTGATAAAAAAACGGAATTAGTGAGAGGGGAAAACAAACTGGAGTTGCCGATAAATTTAGCTGAAGGTATTTATTTTTTAAAAATAAATACTGCTAATTTCTCGGAACAAAAAAGTTTGATAAAATTGAATTTATAAGTTGAATGCACGAAAAAAAAATCTAAATGCAGCTAAAAACAAATTGCAGGAATTGCCAATCAGAAATTAGAATAAAAAAATCAGTTAATGATAGATTAGAATTAGCTTTAGAAATAGGAGAAATTAGTATTCTAAAATGTGAGCAATGTTTAGAAAAAAGGAAATATCATGTCAATGAAATCATAGTAAAAGAAAGTAAATCAATTTTGCTGTTTGCCTTATTCATTTTTATTTTTGGAACGGGTAGTCTATTTTATTTTTTTCAAAATCATCTCATCTCCCCAAATAGTTTAATAGCATTTGGTGGTTTATTAATTATTCCGTCATTGATTTATGCTATTCTGACAAAACAAGAAGAAGAAAATGTGAGAAGATTTAACCAATATAAGTACTAAATAAAAAGACCTGCCTTGATTAAAATTATTCCCCACTTCCCTACCCTTTTTACAACCCAAAATAATAATGCAATCCCAATTGCACTCCACCAAACGTATTATCCGAAGCATCATATTCTCCTAAAAAATAGGAAAATAGAAAGCGTTAGAAATTTGATAAAGATCTTCATCATGTTTGTTTTAAGTAAAAAGTAAATAAGTCTATAATTCGTACGCATACGATGATTCTAAAAATTAATCAATCGCTGTTTTGGCTTAGGAATGCGAACTAAATAGATTCAGAATTTTCACTACTTCTCTTGTCCTTATTTTCCCCTTTGAAATCAATCATTTATCCAGTAAACTCATGCTTTCAAAGCAAAAACTAAGAACAAAATAAGCGACCGAAAATTCTGAATCTATTTTATTCGCTTTCCTTAACTATTTATTTTCCAAAAAAAAACGCCCTCAACATAATTATTGAGAGCGTTTTTTTTTGAGACAATAAATTCTATTTCGCAATAAATCTTGAAGTAGCTTTCTGACCATCTTCGAGATTGATTTGAAGGAAATAAGTTCCTATCGGTAAATCATTTTCAAAATTGATCGTAATTAATTTACTTCCTGTTTCATAGTTTACAGGAATTATTTTTCCCAAAATATTGACTATAGTTATATTTTCAATGGCAGATATTTCCGTACATTTTAAAAATAATTTTTCAGAAACTGGATTTGGAAATAAGGTTATCGGAAAATCATTTTCATCAAAAACACCTGTGATGGATTCTACGGTAATAGTTTCTGTAATCGTACAACCGTTCATGTCGCTAACCGTAACGGTATAATCACCCGCCTCTAAATTTTCCAAATAACTAGTAGTCGAACCGGTCGACCAAAGGAATTGATACCCTGAATTCCCACCAATTAAAGTAAGAATTTCCACCGTTCCATTTATACTCCCATCTGTTTCTGGCGAACTAGACAAGATTAATTCCAAGGCATCTGGCTGAGTAATTTCCACTTGAGTGTTGCTAGTTACTCCATTTGAATCTGTGATTATAACATCATAAACTCCTGCTCCTAAATTATTTAAATCTGGAACGTTTGGTGACCAAGTGTAAGTAAACGGAGCAGTTCCACCGGTTACCTCAAGATCAATACTTGCATTTTGATCACCAAAGCAAGCTAGTGGATTATTAGTCGTCGTAGTTGTAATGCTAATTTCCTGAACGGTTTCCATAATCGTAACTGTCGCCGTATAAGTATCTGTACAGCAATAATTTTGAGTCGACAAAGTGACAGTATAATCACCTGGAGTGGAATATATCACCGCCGCAGGATTACGCTCGGTGGACACTTCGCCATTTCCAAAATCCCAAGAATAAGTTCTCGCATACTTTGATTCGTTCAGAATCTCCAGCATATTATTATTGACGGTTACACTAAATTCTGCTGGTGGAACCAACAAACTATCTTGTGCTAAAGAATTAAAGGAAAGAAAAACTCCACTATCATAAATAGCATCTCCTCGATCTGCAATAACCATTTTTACGTGGTAAGTTTCATTCGCCACGGCTTCAAATGATGCAGGTAAAGAAGTTGTAAATCCATCATAAACAATATGTTGACCAGGCAGATTATCTACATAATATTGACTGTTCGACATTTCATTGACACTATTGATTGCCACCTCTGTGCTACCACCTGGAATAGTTGAAATATTTTCTGCGCTATTACTGAATGGCCCCGTAATTCCAGGCCCTGAAATAAAAAATGCAAAGGCATCATTGAACTGAGTATTTACATATTCAGGATACTCTTCAGATCCAAATATATAATTAAAGTTCAACGTATCGCTGATCAGAACTGTAAAGTCAAATTCAATGGTAACAACTTCTTGGGAAGCAGCGCTTCCTGACATGGAGGACATCAAATCTATATCTACATCTCCACTATTACCTAAATTTCCACTAGCAAAAAAACCTGCCTCTTTATTAATTTCAAACACGCTTCCATTACAAAAAACAATGCCTGCATCTAATCCCAAGTCAGTTCCTCCTGCATCAAAAAAAGCAATATTTGAACTATTACCCGTCGTCGTTACATTGGAAACAATAATTGATGGATCATCAAAAAAATCCATGACCATTTGATTAACAGTATAGCTTGTATCAATAAATAAATTGGATTGCGCTTGAAGTGAATGATAAAATCCACACATAAAAATAAAAGGAAGAAGTAGCGTTTTTTTCATTTTGCTTTTTTCAGGAAATAATGATTTAAAATTATCATACAAGATAACTTTGTTTTTAAACATAAAAAAAAGGTAAGATGTGTGCTTTTGGAATATGCTAATTTCTTACAAAATACTATGATCGCTTTTCCCAAAAAACAGAAACCATTTCCTACGATTTTCCAAAAGACTAAAAAACAGTATTCCGAATACTAATAAATTATATTTTATGATACTAAATAGTTAGTTTTAAGCAAAAAAAAACATGCAAGTATCTTCTAGGACTAAAATGTTGTACGGACTTGGATTTGCTTCCCAAGGAATTAAAGATGGACTTTTTCAAGTTTTCCTTTTTATTTTTTACAATCAAGTCTTAGGGTTAGATCCCGTTTTGACTGGAACAGCGACCATAATTGCTTTGGTTTTTGATGCCGTTTCTGACCCTTTGGTTGGCGTAATTTCTGATAATTGGAAGTCAAAAAAGTGGGGTCGCCGTCATCCATTTATGTTTCTTTCGGCCATTCCGTTGGGCATCACTATTTGGCTTTTATTTTTACCTCCTGAGACTTTGGGGCAAGCTGGATTGTTTTGGTGGATGACCATTTTTACTATTTTGGTTCGCGGGTCGTTGACTTTATTTATTGTTCCTGCGATGTCCTTGGGCGCAGAATTGTCATCGGACTTTGAAGAGCGAACTTCGATCACGAGT
>Ga0115005_10002027_pt1 | contig 16172 bp, 14 predicted proteins | sample ArcOceMetagenome_FD_87163 | JGI IMG/M metagenome (GOLD analysis project Ga0115005, IMG submission 87163) | Marine eukaryotic phytoplankton communities from Arctic Ocean - Arctic Ocean - Greenland ARC118M Metagenome | ecosystem: Environmental > Aquatic > Marine > Oceanic | place: Arctic Ocean... | reverse complement strand
TTCAAGCGCTGAATCTGTTCATCTGATAGTTTTGTTTTTGTCTTCTTGTTCTTTTGCATCTTCTTATACGACCTTCTCAGTTCATTACACCATCGCCCAAGAGAAGCATTCTCACTAGTATAAGAAACATCGCAATGGCCATACTTGGCTTTGAAAGACATGAGATCATTCAAGCGCTTGTTAAAAGCCGACCCTACCTTTCGTGGAGACCACTTGAAACCTGCATCGTTCAAGCGCTGAATCTGTTCATCTGATAGTTTTGTTTGTGGCTTCTGATTATTTTGCATCTTCTTCTAAGACCCTCTCACTACAATACACCATCGCCCAAGAAAAGCATCCTCGCCATCTTTAGAAACATCGCAATGGCCATACTTGGCTTTGAAAGCCATGAGATCATTGAAGCGATCATCAAATGACCGTTGTGGTGCTGTTCTTTTTCTCTTGTTTCCTGATTTTTGTTGGATTACATCTAAATGTACTGCTGATGTAGAGATATTCTCAATTTCCTCATCGCTGGATACCATTTCATCTTGGAATTGTTAGACTGCATCTACAAATTCTAATAATGATGATTCATTGTTACGTTCCTCCTCATCACTGGATACTTGGTGATGCCGTGCAGCATGACTACCAAAACTACGTCTATTGACTTCATCGATAGCTTCTTGCAACAAAGTATCAAGATAATCATCACCTTCTTCATGATCATCACTTCGTTCTTCCATCTTCTCTCCTCCAACTGCTGGAGGTTCTTTGTTGTTCGATGAGGCATTTCTTGTTGGTACACGTACGGGCAAGTCTTTTAATTGGGAGTCGATATCTCTATTTCATCCTCGATTTTCATTTCGCGACGTCTGGCTTTTTGGGATGGTATGAAAAAAAGTTGTGGAACCCGATGACGCTTGACTTGTAAATGTAGATTTCACTTTGCCTATGGATGCAATGTATGCTTACGCTTTTCGATGTCAATACAGGCAGCTTCCCAAATCGCTGTGATCCAGGAAATTGCCAACGGTAAAGATCTTGATGGGTTGATCAAAACGTTACTATAGCTTGGACAGACGGTAATCAGTTTAGTGTTTGCCGTTGCAAATAAAGAGAAGATTGTCATTTTTGCATCATTTTTGTCATTGGTAGTTGTACAGGTACCTATTATCTTTGTAGTAAATACAAACATCACCTCAGAAGGTTGTCTCAATCTTCATTGTCAATAATGTATCAATTATTGCCTTCATTGGTATGATTTCGGTCACCCTTGGCCTTGTGTTCCCTTTACCCCAAAGTCATGAATTCACAATAACCAGTCCAACAAAATTCGTCACGGAGAACTACCGGTCAGAATAGAATGGAGAAAAGCAAAACTTTCAATGGAACTAGGAGATGTACCATTCTTTGGTCGGCTTCACCCTCCAGCCAAAGAAGGTTCAGCGTCCATTACAAATCGTTTCCCACTCGGTTCCATTTCGATTTCCGCGATTATATATTTTCAACAGTCACCAAAGTTCGTGCCTACGAATGGTCGCTCAAGGAAGCCGAAGAGCTTTTCGAAGATTTACTAGATGGATCCAATTGTTTCCTCGCAGGGGATGCATTTAGGCGAGATTATGAACTTAGTCAAATTGTCGTTGTGCCGATGGAGTGGGATAAGGAGCTGTACGATCTTGGAAATCGGTATAACGTTCATGATGGACAGCAGCGACTTGTTACCCTCTGCCTGTTGTTTGTAGCTCTACGGAATTCTTTTGCAAAGGATGATGATATGGATGATAGTTTTATGGAGTTGGCGGATGTGCTGAAACCTCCCCTCGACACTTGGGGTTGCTGAGATGGATACATGGAATAGTGATAACTTGGTCAAACATCTGGCTACTCTCGTTGCTTTGATTGATCAAATTTGGGGACTGTAAAGCAAGGCTATAGTTATACACATTTTAACATTAACAAAATCATCTACTACGTTTACATGTATTTGAAAATGAATTCACGATTGTTCAATTTTCTCCACGTTTGGTGGGAGGGAATTTATTAATCATCTGCTTACCAAGGTGATACGAAGCCTTTTGTTCCTCACATTTATCCTCGTCATCGCCATCCGTAGCCAACAATTCCCTGTGGTCTCATTGTATTATTTCCTTCTAATTCTTTCATACCTCGGCCAGATGAGGATTGGACGATATCAATTTCTTAGCAGGAGCGCTAACCTGTCTTGGATTACTACTCTCCTGATCGTTTGTTGCACATGCATTTGACTCATTGCTCCTCGTACCACGTGTGCTTGTTCAAAAAACATTGTACACGTTGCTTCCATGATACCCTGCTACCAGTACGAGTATTTCTTGAGCTTAAATTTACCCCCGTTCTCCTCCTTTCGCCTCTCGGCATGTGGTTCTCTCCTCTTCTTGATCGCTTCGCGCTTCTCACTTTCGGGGACATGAACTCCAACACGTTGAAGTGACCTCGAAGGGGAGTCAGGCAAACCAACATATCTTTCTCGTAAGATTCGTGCAAGAAAACAAGTATCATGAAAGGAATCCATGTAAAAGCCCATGCCAAAGCATAACCAGTAGCCATAGATAGGATAGCTCGTGTCTGTTTGACCTTGATGCGGGCTGATCATGATCACGATGAAGGCAAGGAATCATGTACATGACCAATCTCTTGATTCTACACATGATGACTCCGTGATCCTCAGCACTACGTATATTGTTTGTTTCAGTGTGTTGGCCATGAGTGCCTCCTCCTGACCGAGCGTTGAGGCGGCGAAGAGCATTGATGCCATAATTTTGCATCCTTTCCTCGATCTTGAACACGGACCTATACATGAGTAGCATGGTACCAACAGTCAACAACAGTCACTGTTGGAGAGATAATCAGCAGAGATCCAAATGCCACAATCAACAGAACGAGATAAAGTGCTAGTTTTTCTCCTTCATCGCCACGTCCGCATGATATATTGAAGCCCTCAGGCGTTTCTCCACTTTCGTATCCGATTGGTGGATTTTCGTATCCGATTGGTGGATACAGTGTGGGTACTCATTTAGTGCGAAATTGGAACAAATTGATGTTTGGATTGATTTGTATCCCTTCATTGCTATGAGTATGAAGTTCATCAAGAGAGGAAGTACAATAGATATCCCATGAAACCAGGGTTCCAAGTTGTCTCGAATGTATTCATCCTTTTTATTGCACCTGATGATTGCAAGGTAATAGAAATAGATGCTACAATTGCACAACACCCCAACACCAATTCCAACACCAACGAGGAATCCCTGAGCATCACAGGTTGCCGTGTTACCTTGTGTGTATGGTATGTAGTAGTTCATTTTCTTTGGCATCATTGTAAAAGATAGAGCTTGAAAAAATGATGACAAGATATCACCAATAGATAGCCCAAATACCAACCGATGATATGTCGTGGATAGACCATGGTGCGATCGTAATATGTGCACAGCAAGACATTTCGATGTGATGGTTGATACCAATCCTGTTCTATGATAAAAGATGACAGTAGTCTTGTACTCGTTGCGTCTTGCTGCTAGTAAATCCGAATTTAGGAATGCCTCAAAGTCCAGAGGTTGATCCGGTTTAAGGGAAAAGTGCTTACATTAGTATTTGTGGTATTCATACTCCTAGTTTGTTGATGTGAGATGCTCATCAAGCAAGATATGATTCTAGCGACACATACGGTATTTTTTGGCGAGGTAAGACAGTTGGTAAGACCCATTCTGAGCGAATGGAGACACCAGGCAATATCTAAGTGGTATAAGGAAATTAACAATGGGCCGGGGCTCGAAGAGTTTCTAAATTCTGATCAGTCTCTGAATAAATCTCTCGGAGAAAGAGTAATTGCCTCCCGATCACCAAATCCGTGCTGAAGCAAACGGCCAAAGCAAACGAAGGTACCGGTAGGGATATATAAGAATTTCTCACCTTTGCGAAGTATTCCTTTTGATTTTAATCTATTGACAGAATCGGAGTCCCTGCTTTCACTACATGTAATACAATCAGTCACTGTCTTTATAACTAAGTTTCAAATCACATTATAGATAAAAGTAAGTATCGACTATCTCCAGAGTTTACGATATGTAATGTGTCCTTCGTTACGCATACAGTAGTGGCTGTGGATCAGGCGTTTTCAGCATTGATGACGCCATATGGAACTTAATCTTTTGCTTCTTAAAATAGGTTTCTGTAATAATATTTCTAATTGTATCATCCTACAAGTTTCCTCTCTTGTGCTCCCAGTTTCCTCCTGAAGAAATTTGCTGTCGCTATTTGTTGTCGTCTAGACTTGTTGTGTCGAGATATTTGCTGTCACCTTCACCTGGGAGCCCCTGAGTGTAGAAGTGGAGGAAGATTAGTAATAATCTTTGCGTTATTATTATTATTAGTCATCCTACGAAAGCTCAACAGTTTTAGTAGTGGTGTCGATCTCATTCCTTGTGCATACACGTAGCAGCCTACGAAAAATATGTGTAATGGGACATCCTCTTGATTGTCCCATGTCAGATCACTTTTCCTTTCGTCAACAAGCCCTCCATTCAACCTTCCAAACTCGGTAACCATGGCTTCTGTTAAAAGCACTAATATCTCCGTTATTCGTACGAGTGCTCGCGTTTTTTCGTCCATCCCTTCGGCCCATTTTTAAATTTGATTCTTTGCAAAGGAGTCACCTTGCATAAAATCATTGCATTATGATAATAAAGACAGATGCATTCATCGACTCGCGATTGGTTTTAGCGTTACAACTCATTTCTTTCTCTTTCGCATCAACATTATTATACCAGGTAAGCTTTCACGCCGCATCGTTTTACAAAGGTTTCTGGACCCCCAATGAAGGAAGTTCATGATTTTGTCAACTTCTTACTGTGCGCGTATACGTGTAGCTAAATTATAAATTGTCAATCGTCACGTGAAGTTGAAAATTGATCATCGTTTTATGAGCAATGGTTGCAAATAATATGCCAGCAGCCGGAAGAGCTCAGCAGTCAAAGGGAAAACCTGAAAGCAACGAAGGCCACGGGCACCGATACTTGTGGGACTGTTTATCAGCTGTTGTCATCAAGTTGCTTCTTTTTCTTTAGTGCCTTGCATCAAAAACCAATCTACTGCACAAGTTCATCCTTGAAAACGGAAACAGAATCAATTAAAAATAAAGACAGCCTTCTTCGGCCCACAACATCAATCAGGGTAATCTATTAATTCGATGATCTTTTAGCCGTTCATAAACCACCACATATCTCACACCACGATGACCCAAACATACATGGGTATAGCACTGCAAATAGAGAAAGACATTTCATATCAAGGGCGCCTTTGGGGTGTGCATCGTCTCGACTGAGTAACTTCTGTAGTTATAATATTTGCCAAATCTAAAGAAGTCGCGCAAGAGCTTGCAGTGTCGTTTAGAGAAAAAGCTGCAGCTATGCACTGCAGATAGCGTAGCAATGACTACACGTACTGATACCCAATTGGCAGCTGGCAATGTCTATTTCGACAATATCAGTCCTTCTCCATAAGTAGCTAACGTAGATTTATTTTGCTACGGTCCAGTATCTACTGGAATTGAGTGGACGTCTTTATATGTGGTGCCTCATTCAAACTTTGAGAGTGAGCCTGAAAAACAAAGAAACTGCTTGATGCGAGACCATTGCTAAAAATCAGTCAGGACCACCGATGGTACATGCAAAAGTCTTGGCTTTCAATTGAGGATATACAAACACAATATCTGTTCATAGCTCGAAGCTCTCAGAAGCTCACAGAGACGGGGAGGTAGATTTTTCTAAGGTAGCGAGGATCTCGAAGAGACCTTATGGAGAGCTTTGATCTGAGACACGTGCGTCTTTCAACCAAGTAGCTTCCACATGGATTCAATTCATGACACATGATTGGTTCCAACATTATCCTTTTGAAGAAACGACGTTCTCCATTAACAGAGTGACATATTGGCGGGATTCCAGCCAGGTTTCGGGTCTAAAGAAGAAGAGGATAGCGTCCGTCGCAACGACGACAAAATCCATCTACACGAAAATGATGAATTTCAAAATTGGGCTATGACAAACATGGGGTCGAAGTGATTTTGGTGAACATTTCTTGACGGTCTGCTTGTGTTTCATGCTATTCTTGCGAGGGAACATAACTACATCATCGAATCATTGAATGATGCTTATCCGGAGCTGACCAGCGACCAGAAGTATGGTGGAACACGCCTTTATAGTACTGCGATCCTCGCCAAGATTTACCCCGGAATGGCCCCCTACTATATATGTTGTCTTTTAAAAATACCAATTGGATGGACTCAAAATGCAGTTTCTGGATTGTTCTCAACCGAAGAGTTGAAGGAGACAATAAATTCGATTAAAATCGCTTCCGTAATGACAACCAATGTCGGCACTAACCTTACAATTCTCAATACGCCTTTTCAAAACTCAAGAAATTGTCGGTACCTTTATTAATAAGCATTATCTACTTCTAGACGAAACTGAAATTGACGGCAGAACCTGACATTGTATGAATTCTCATTTCCAAGATGCACGTGATCTCACAAACAAGAAAAATACCACAGAAGCCATCCTGCCTGCAAGGACCTTCTTATCTCCGAGGAATCACCGTTGCAAAATTTTATGAACTAGAACTTGCTGGGGATGGAGAAACCGATCTCGCCGAAATCAATTTGAAAAGGGACAGGGAAATAATAATACACAATGATTACTGATTTAAACTATATAAACCTAAATGGCGAAATCAGTCCCAATAGGAGGGTATTTTAAAAGTCGTCGCGTAGCACTTTACAGGAAAGTGCCCCATTACAGCCAATAAATTTCTGCAGGGACAACGTAACTATGGTTGAAAATCATCCATGTCCCAAAACAATTATTAGAGACCAAAATAAATTGGAATCTGAAAAAAGGGGATGTGGAGTGGTTGACATTTGAAGTCAGGAGATATACTCATCAGGGAAAGTACCCACAGTAACAGTCCGAGTGAGATTATCTGAGAGATAAAAACTAAGGTAGCATTATCCAAGACCGGAGGGTCTGGTTGTGAGTAAATTCGTCTTCTTGATCTGTATCATTGGCTTCTCGTGCTATTCGAATGACTAAGAACCAACGTTGGATATGATCGGGAGACTTGGAAGAAAGGAGAGAGGATGCGTTATCACGGAAGTATCAATCGAGTCCTTGTTGGAGCTCTTGACGCACAGGAGCTACATGTAACAGATCAATGTCGTGGCGAGAATTGACGACGGGGGACTCGTGAAGGGCGCGTTACGATGGTACCACACGGAATGAGTGATGTACCAGAGTTTTCTGAAGACTCGGATTGCCCAGCGTTTGCCTGAGTTTCGTAGGCCTAGTTGTTGATAATAAGCGGTTTGAATGGATTCGAAATGTGAAAGGAACGTGCCCAGGTACAATGATGCTCGTCGCAAGCTTCTCCTTTTCGAACCTAGCGTCCCTCGACGACCTCACGGGCAACAAAGAAGATTTGGAACTTCTCACATCTGTTTATACTGATGTTGAGCAAGCTGATTTCATGATTGGCTATTTAGTCGACAAATAATCTCCGGAGGGGTTCACTTCTGCTTTTGATATAGTTCCTTACCATATCTTTGTTGGGATGGCGACGAGGCTTGTTCAACAACAGGTTCTTCCAAGAAGGCTTAACAACATTTAATTCCATCCCTCGGTGGATTGAATTATCTTCATTTTTTACCAGAAACTTTCCTGCATTGAGTGGATTTGTCCCAAGCAATCCTTTTTCGAACGAAGTTCGAACGAGAGGATTTTTAATTGTGAGCTTTTGCAATACTAACTTGTATAGAAACATTTATGATGCAAACCAGCTACCAATAATGATGTTCCTAGCCCACCCCATCACCGACTTTGACCGTGAATCAAGAGATGCATCCTTCCGCTAGATTTCTGGTGCCTGATTTACCAACAACATTCTCAAAAAAGTGGAAATTACCACACTTGCTGCTGCATATGACGAAAAGGAGAGGTCATTGAAGCGCATAGGAGTGAAGTAATTACAGACGGCTTAGTAGCGAAAACGCAGAAGTTCTGGTCGTTAGTTTACAATCTCCCTCTAAGCTTTGTCAAACCAGACACATTTATTTCACCTGCACAATCACCTCCAAAAGTGCAAAGCGATTGACTCTGATGGAGATTAAACGAAGTCTCAGCAAGTCCCACAACAGATTGAAGATATGTCAAGTATAATCTACAGAAAAGGAAACTTCCTGGAAGAACAGCTGCTTACTGCTTTCTTGAATGAAGAATATAACCTCCTATAGACAAAAATCTTCTTCACTTTTCTCAGCAGAGGCAAGCCAGCCACAAGCCCGCAGGAGCTTGCAAGATGAAACGTGACACATTGACCCTTCTCAGCGGAGCAGTCATTCATCTTTTCCCTCAGCAAACCGCTATTAGGTCATTATGAAAATGTTCTAATACGTGACAGAAGAAACCGCATCAACTTCTCGCAGATAGTACCAATTCCTTATAATTTTCAGGGGATCTACAACAATAGAATCATCGTCGTCTAATCACGTCAAAAATCATTTAGCCTGCAGAACGTTCTCAGTTTCAGATGATATTAAAAAAAATGATTCAATCTCAAGCTGAAGCGAAAATGGAACTTACCAAGAAGAATGCTTTCCGATAAAGGTACTACATACTTCGTTCGACATTGTAGTTCGTGTTGAATTTTGAATTGTGGAGACAACAAATAATATTTGAAACAAAAAGGAATTCTGCAAAAGGTAGTATCCTCGGTGGGGGTCGAACCCACGACCTTGGGTTTATTAGACCCACGCTCTAACCAACTGAGCTACGAAGACGCTGCTGTATTTGTTGTCGCTATTGAATATTGTGAAACTTTACTATTGCTCTACTAGTAATTAATAAGAAGCGACACCATGTTGATATTTTCACTTTATAGAATGAATAGAATGAATAGAGTGTTGATGGTTTATTGCACATCATGGGTACATACCGTAGTAATTCACTACTACAAGTAGTATTTCGAATTTGAGGGTCTATTTTATAAGTAGGTTTCGCGCCAGAATTGACGATGACGTGTTTCGCGGGCCGCGTGAAAAAATAGAGAAAAAAAAATTTGCAGGAGGAGCCCTTGCTTGTACCGACCGGGTATTGTACTCCTCGCTCGTAGGTAGTGTAATGAATGTGATGTGTACGTATCCCGGTATATCATACCAGTATCATTCGGATGTTCAAATGAATCATTGTTACTTTGTAATCACATCGACATAAAGACTTGAAAATTTGAGCTCAGCCCTCTGCTCCATCGATTTCAATTTTGTTCTTCAACAATGACAAGACTCTTGTTAAGCTCAGTAACCATAGCAACATGCCTTCTCACAAGTCATGCTTTCGCACCGTCGAAAAGTTCACACAGTATTTATCGTCAAAGAAATCTCCAGTTGGGAATGGGATTCTTGGATGATTTATTCAAATCAACATCAAACACAATAAAAACATCATCCACCGGTGCTCCAAAAGTAGAAGTCCCATCAGATTTCACTACCCCAGAGCCGAAGCCCCTTACTCTCACCCGCAGATCCGATTTATCATCTGTCCTCAAATCATCCGCGGCTTTGGCCGTCCGACTTGCTACTTCCTGTTTCGTTCTAGGATGGAAAATTGATACCTTCTTCTACGAGGACGAACAATATTCTCTCAAGTTGGGACCATTCAGCATTCGTGATTCCTCCTCGGTGCTTGAAGGTGCAGCCAAACCGGCTCAACCTCTCATTCTGTATGAATATGACGGTTCTCCCTTTTGTAAGCGAGTTCGTGAAACTATCAATCTACTTGATTTGACAGTCGAATATCGGCCCTGCCCGGGAGCGAGACAAAGTGCTTTCTCTCAGGAATTATTGCAACGCACAGGAAAGCAAACAGTCCCTTATTTGATTGATCCAAATACTGGAGTGGAGATGTTTGAAAGTGACGACCAGATCAAATACTTATTGGATACATATGGCCCGGAAAAAGAACTATATGACATGAAGGCATTGTGGCCTATTACATTCAAGGGATTTTCGATTTACACCTCTACTATTGCAGCGATATTGAGGGACATGCCTGGATCTAGAAGGCAAGCGAATGCTAGGTCGGATAATGAGAAAATGTTGCCGTTGGAGCTTTGGGGTTATGAGGCTTCGCCCTTTGTCAAACCCGTCCGCGAAAAGATGGTTTCTCTGGCATTACCGCACATTATGGTTAGTTGTGCAAGGGGCTCAGCGAATAGAGATAAGTTGAAGGCAAAAACAGGCAGGTTTCAGGTTCCTTATTTGGTTGACCCAAATACGGGCGTGGAAATGTTCGAATCTCCCGAGATTTGTGATTATTTGGATGCGGTGTATACTGTCAAGGAATAAAGTCTTTCAGAGGCCTGTTGCAAACGGGAGACAAACGCTGCTACCGAGCTAGAGCACATTTTTATCAACGTTGATACAAATGGCTTCATCCTGCCCTGTATACACTGAATATTACGTGTAGGTAAAGCTCTATTTACGAAGCATAATATCTGCCAAATCAACAAATAATAACCAATTTGAAACTAATGAATAACGCTAGTGTCGTGTACTCGTAGCTTCTCAATTGCTTGAGTTTTATGGAATTGGGTCCAAATGTGGAGGGGAGACGAACGGTTTACGATAGTTTTCAGGAATTTTGACTGGCTGCGACACTACTTTCGCGCAAAACCTCTCATAATCGGTGGACCATTTATTTCTCGAGAGTCTTGCTTGTTGTTGTTGTGTGTGTGCTTTCCACTACAAGACACCTACTGCTATCTGCTATAAACAATATTTCATACAAGTACACTACTTGTACCAAACAAAGCAGTCACACGGAGACTACTCGCAGACTAGGAAATTTACACTTAACTTTCTCTAATGCCAGGCTGTTGCGATTGTAAACAGAACCTCGACAAGGAGAAATTTGCAAAGTCGCAGCTAAAGAAATCGGCTTCTGTAAGAAGATGCCTGGATTGTGCAGCTTCAATCGCACAGATTGTGTGTCGCAACACTGACTGCGCCTCTATCGTTGACTCCAATCCGATACAATGTTCCGCTTGCCACCAAGCAAAATATTGCTCGAAAAAATGCTTTGAAAGTCATAAAAAGGATCATAAAGAAGAATGTCCAGCTGCGAAAAAGACTCGGAAAGTAGAAGCCACTCCAAATCTGGCTATGGAGAAATTGGGTATTGGAGGTTGGAAAGATTTTTTGAGTCAAAGCACAGGCAACGATAGTGGAGACTTTTGGAAATGTGATTGTTGTCTTACAGGAATCATGACAGAGACAATTGCTACCATTCATTGCAACAGCAAAGGGCATAAAGCAGCTGCAGTGAAAAAACTCCATAGTTCTGGCAAGACATTCCTCCAATACGACGGTACATCTTGGAGGTGCACCTTATGTAGCACGGGCCCAATGGCTGATGTGACACAAGAGAAACATCTTAAGCACACAAGTCATACATCCAAGGAAAAGGTTTGGCTAAAAGTTGACCGAGAGTAAGAATTTCTCTTTCTGGAGCTTAACCAACAACAACGTATACGCGAGAGAAGAAAAAACCCTGGAAAAAGTTTTGCTCCTCTTCATGTTGTCATTTGACTTTTAAAACGATTGCGCACGAAAGACGTTGAGTACAGTACAGTGACAATTTTTAATAAGTAAACGTAGTAGTTTTAAAAAGAAATGAAATCAATACCGAAGAAAGTTTTGTTGCAATCCTTTGTATTCATTTAGAACTTTTTCAGGAACGATGATGTTAACAAACTCCCGGCGCATTGCATATGTTCAACATATCCAACATTCCGGAGCGTCCTGTCCGTCAAATCATAACCGTGCTTCTCTAGTCGATTCAAAAACGTTTCACTTGCGAGAGCTGGCAAAAAAGCTGACATAGCAAAAGGGCCATTGGGGTGCGAAGCTAGCTCATCTTTGTTCTCTCTGGCCCGTTCCAAATGCCGACGCGCTATTAGCACAATATCTTTTACCGCGCTCTGCAAGTGCCTTCTACATTCTTCATCACCCATACCCAATGCACTTAATAAATATCGTGGACTTTTAATGTCATATTTTTCGCATAATTCTTGCGGTACAATCACCTTTCCTGTAGCAGATGCGGTGGGAATAGATAGGCGCAAAGCATTTGTCAGTCCATGCATGATTCCAACAGCTCGTGCAGTGTCATATATAATCATATTAAAGGCGTCGTTCTCATTGTTGCCCTCTCCTCTGTCTTGATAAATCCCTCCACACTCCAAGACAATATTAAGCAGACTCACACAAGACATTTCAGCGTGATTTTCTAGACTCTTCATGGTAGGATAATGTTTCATATCGACATCAATTTCCCTTCCCAATATGATCCTGTCAAAATTTGCTTTGGACAATGAATGCTTATCCACGACATGTTTCAATAATCTCATTGTGGGAATCTTTGGTAAATCAGTAGAATTATCATAAAGAGATTCCACTCCATCTTTCCAATTCTGGATTCGTTCAGCATCAGGTATGAGTGTTCCACTCTGCCCATGTCCTCGAATTTGTTTCGTAGCAGCAATGCTATTACTCAGTGGCAAATCTTTGAATCTAAGACCTGATTCAATCCAGAATGCACGAACGGCATAATAACCTATTTTAGCATCGTTCGAGGTGAGCAATAGTCCTGGTAAGTACCCACTTGGATCAAATTTCTGGACCATGGAGATGGCATGATCTAAATCAGATCGAATTTCATCATTGGCACTTATGAGAGTGCGTTGGAGGAATGATACAGGCCGCCGCTGCGTTACACCGTACGTGGTGTATGATGTATTTATGGCAAGTCTATTGTGATTCAAAATAGATGAATATCGAGTGGTTGCTTGTGCACGCATCATCATCTTGTTTCCACATTTGTATAGTGATCTCGCATGCCGCACCATCTTCGAGCTTCGAGCTACCGTGGTGTATGCTGCTGATTTACAGAAAATAAATAATTTGTGGCGTTCTACCCTGAATTGACAGCGAACACGGATATCAATACGAGCACAGTCGCAATTTCGTTTTAATGTTTAATATGTATTGTGGGTTGTTGTGGGAGTGTTGTGGGCAACTCGGATGATCTTGAATGCCCGGAAATTTTTTGGACTTCTTCGGTGTTCTGTTTGTGCGTTCGTTTGGTGCTCTTTTCTTCTGGTGACGTCACATACTTTTTTTTGAAAATCACGTATTTTCAATTTTCAATTTGAAATTTCGAAGAAAAATCAAATGCAAAGCAGGAAAATGAATTGCGCAAAGCAAATGGAAACATTGGTCATGCATGCTTATACCGGTAGTATCTATCTTCCTGTATCATATCAATACTCTCTCCTCCAAAAGGGAAAGTAGCAGACAATATTGGAGCCTGATACTGATTGTAATTGTGCAAATGAATCCGAAAAGAAAAACTGTAAAACAAAAACAATAAAATGTATGACCCATGCCGGACTTGAACCGACGACCTTTGGGTCTGGAATCCAATGCTCTGCCAACTGAGCTAATGAGTCAATTCATAGCAAACATTGTGCCATTTACAAATATAAATCTCTACTATGTCTGTAGAAAATTTCTATGAAATTCATCTCTTGGACGAACAACCACAAATACAACAACTATCATCACATGAACACGAAATACCGATATCCTGCCTGCGTCCTGTTCGCCTGGTCATAATTCAATTCACTGTGGTGGTGCATACCATGAGTCTTAAGAGTTTCTTTATTGCATCACTCGTCTTTGTTGTCCAATCCACTCTATTATCATCCGCATTCTCCATTAACCTTCGATCGGTGGCAGCTTTTCCACGACAACCACAAAACACTGCGAGTACTACTACCATCACCATGAAGTGTGCAGGCAGCAGTGTGACTTTACCAGATGTGGTAACAACCGATGATACAACTAACGATAAATCAAAGTTTCCTCAAGCTTTGTCCAAATATTCCAACAATGGTGGCGCTCCTTTACACCCAAAGCAAATTGTCAAAAGAATACAAGCCTGTGGAAACAACTATACTGCAGCACTAGAAGTTCTTTATACAACCCAACCTTTTCTCAAACCTCTGCCTTCACAAACTGACGAGAGTGCGACCGCAAGTAAGAGTGCAGTTTCAACAGAAGTAATCAAATACAAAGGTCCCTTTGATGCAAAACCAATTTGTGGAATAATAAACCTGCTATCCAAAAACAATCAATTCTCTCTTGCCATCGAACTACTCAACGATACAAAACAACAACATAATGCCAACATAATTCCAACATATTACCTCAACGCTGTGTTCAAATCCATAATTAACATGGTAGCCACAGAAGAACAAAGGCAGAAGCAAAACCTCCACCGTGAAATACTGAAATATATTTATCATGATATACCCTACAATACAAATCAAGCTCCGGCCATCGACATTTATCATACTGCTTTATCTGCCCTTGGAAAATGTCGCCAAACTGATTCTATGCTGGAATTATTAAACGACCTCGAATCACAGAGGTCTATGAAAATACTATCTACGGCTAAACTGACATGTCTCCAATATAATTTTCCTTCGCCCGACCGAATGGCATACCTCACAGCACTAACGGGGAGTATACGATGCAAGGCATCTCATCATTCCATTGAAATCATGGATCGCATGATAGAACAGGGTATGAAACCAGATAAAGTTGTGTATAATCATGTACTCTCTTCTCTAGCCAATTCGAAATCAGAGGGAAGGTATGAAACGGCAAAGAAGATTTGGGAGGAGATGGAAAGGGAAAATATTTGTTCTGATGCTACGTATAAGTCTCTCATCAGGCTCTTCTCCAAAGAGAATCAGTGGGGCGATGTTGCCGCCGTAAGGGATAAATTGAACTGTCTTTCAAGTACTAATGGGAGTGGTAGTATCAGTGTTGACATTGCTAGTATCCCCGTTGGCACTCATGGAAGCAGCCCTGCTGATGCAGTGACACCGCGATACATTAAGGATCTGGAGAAGTTGCAAAAAGTTGATAACGTCAAGAAAACATGGTATAAACTTGGCATAGTGCGAATCAGTGAAGAATTGGAGATTGAGTTTGGGATTCAGACTCACAGAACTCCAATTTTGAATGGCATATCCCTTGTCTTCTACACTCCCTCTGGTGAAAAGTTGGGATTTATGCTCATTCGAAATCAATTGGAACACCTTCCTCACAAAATCGAAAAAAGAATATTCTTTAGCTCCATTTTAGGCATGTTTGTTGATGAAAAACACCGAGGCCAGGGTTTAGCGAACATGTTCATGGGAACATGGCTTCAAATATGTGTTAATTCGAGAGCATTGCCCCGCTCTGAGAAAATCAATAAACCCTTACTCTCCCTGGTCTTATCCAATTTTGGATTTATCCCCGTATCAGATAGCGCCATTGAAATTGAAATCGCTCCAATAGCGGAGGTATATGATGTAAATACGAATGATCTTTCGTGGAAGCCACTTTTTTCACTTTACTCTCTAAGCCCCCTGAATTTTGGAGAGAGGGAACTTCGCATTCAAAAAATGATAGTATCGCGATGCCCTCCTAGTCCAAGGGGGAAAGTTACTGCGGTTCGGACAATATTTGAACATCCCATGACTCAGAAAGCACAACGGGGAGAAAATTATGAACAGGAGGCTAATGAACTATCTGGATTGATTGAGGGCATATGGAGATTCAGAGAAAAGAAATTGAATTCCCCTTTAACATTGGAACACGGGAAAACGCAACAGGTAGAGGACAAAAGCAAACACAATTGCAATGCCCTCGATGAGAATCAGAACCATAGTCCAAATGACGAGAACGGAAATCAGACTGGCATTAAATTTTTCATCGACGATAAGCTACTGCAGCGCGTCATTTTCGGGTATTTGTTTTGAATGGTAGTTATAATACCAGGTATAATCACACATATTTTTCCTAATCACACATTCGTTGCTTCAGATGGAGGCGCAAGTTATTTGTTATTTAGAAATATGACTTTCTTCGCTTCCTTCGCTTCAGTTCTTGCTCCAGGCAACCTTTCTTCATGGACATGGGCAGGGTCAAAGGATCCTGCTCCCATCCCCTGTCTCAGCTTGAGTTCCTTGATAGTCCTTGAGTACTCTTCTCT
>Ga0115005_10002023_pt1 | contig 16191 bp, 13 predicted proteins | sample ArcOceMetagenome_FD_87163 | JGI IMG/M metagenome (GOLD analysis project Ga0115005, IMG submission 87163) | Marine eukaryotic phytoplankton communities from Arctic Ocean - Arctic Ocean - Greenland ARC118M Metagenome | ecosystem: Environmental > Aquatic > Marine > Oceanic | place: Arctic Ocean... | reverse complement strand
TCTTCTCTTTATCGCCTTAGCCGCCAGTGCACCGGCCGGCTAAGGCGATAAAGAGAAGACATCCATGGTGCTTGAGGAGTATGAAATCTAAGTTTAGTGCATCTCGTTCTTGTCGGCTGGGTTTATCCATGTCGCCTCTCCAGTTGTACTATTATAATAATACGTTGCTTTCATTTCTTCATCGAAGCATTCAATCCATTCTCCAGTTGTAAGGTTCCGTTCTTCTTCATTCGAGAATGTAAAGCCCCCAACGACTGAATCATCGTCGTTGTGATGTTTTTGATCTTCTTTACTTGAGTTGCCATAGTTCCACCAAATATTCATTCTGTTCTGCTGTTGTTGTTTCTGGTCACTGCCGCCGGCGTTGCTGCTACTATTTAAAGTTGCAATATCGGGGCTAATCTCTGATACCTTCGATGAATCAATAAGTACGTGATTCATGATATGAATGCCAGCAGGACGGTAATACATATCACTATTTTCACTGGAAGGATTAAAAAAAGGAAGACCGCACTTCCTCCGAAAATTAGATCTTATCTTTTGCTGTCTAGAGGGAGTCAATGGAGGTTTGGGGATGACTGGAATGCTTTCAGGACGACTCCTGGCCTGGTTCTCAGGCATATACGAAACCTCATGGCATTGATTTGTTCCGACATCTAGCTTTTTGGCCTTTGGATTCATAGGTACTCTCCAGTCGGTATAAACGCAAGCGATAGAGTGAAAAACGGTTTGGGACGAAGGAAGAAATATTTCAAAAAAATGAAACGAAGATTCTTTTTTGTTAAAATTTCAAATTACGAAATTCAAATTGAGTACGTGTAGTCTATTTATAATAATAATAGAAACACATTCAACATGAGTTTATCTGCTGCTAACAATCGAATGCATCAAAAGCAGACAAAGTCGTCTTCTTTTCATGTACACGTTACAGGTCAAATCGAATCAGCGACCAAGTTGTTTTCTCATGGCATGCAACGCTTATATTGTCGATACGTATTATCGTATGGCAACGATTGGACCATCATCCACGGCATGACTTCTGGAATCACTCAAATGGCTAGTTCCAAAGACTGCAAAACTATCTGGAACTTTCCTATAGAGCTCGCATTTCGATCAACAAATGCCTATGGATGGCCACGTATCTCAATCGCTGTCTATGGTCTTGACTTTTTTGGAAGAGACGTTGTTCGAGGATATGGAAGCGTCCTCGTTCCTACCTCCCCTGGGAGACATACACTGACGCTTGAAATTTATAGACCTATATCAGGTAACATATGTCACCAATTCTTGAATTGGTTGAAAGGGACTTTGCCAGAGTATTACGAGACAGCTTTTACGGCAAGGGGCGAAGGCCGTGTGGTGACCAGAGTCCGGAGTGAAGGAGAAGTTCAAATTGTCTTGAATGCATCCATAAAGGGCATGACGAAGTCAGGATTTTCGAATGCAAATATGAATAAGATTGGGTGAAATCTAAAATCCTCTCGTCAGATTCAATTGTAGACTACATTATGTATCATATCTACACGTACGTGTACATGAAAAATATGTCATTCTTAAAATAGGTATCCTTCGTTCGGTGTATGAAGACGTGAACCTCGTACTTTGTACCGGTAGCTAATTTTGAACTAAGAATATTTATTATCAATATAGGTAATATTCTCAAGATAGATACATTCTTTGGCATTGAATGTCAAACCATTCAAACTTTTATCCCTGAGCTGCCTGTTGAGCCGCTATTTTCGCAGCCTCGACCGCGGCACTCTGCATCACACCCTGCATTTCTTGAACCTTTTTGGCAATCCCTTGGCCTTTTTCTTCTTTATCTTTGATATTTTTCTCCACCTTCTTTCTGTTGAAAAGAAAGTTATTGTGGCAATGAAATTAGAATACGATCTTCAATCTTTTTATTATATTTGAAAAATGAAAAACTTACAATTCGCCAGTGATCAACTCCAAGCGCTGATCAACCGTCTGCTTTGCATCCTCAGTATCATTCTTCATCAAAACCGGTCCGATCATTTTGTATACCTGAGACGAGTCATCTAGTAAAGACAGCTCTTGTTTGACCATCTCGTTTTCTGATTGTTGTTGCATTAGAAGCTGTTGGTCATTGCGCATTTTTTGAACCTCTTCTTGGATCTGCCGAAATAGCTTGACTTGCGAGTTCGCTGCTGCTGCCATTTGATCTCCAGGATTAGACATTTTTATGGAAGTTTCGAAGTTGTGATTTGGGACGGTGGTACAAGAGTGTGTACAGGTATCGAAATGAATGATGAATGCAATGCTGCGCTGTGGTGGTTGCTTGATGCTGCTGGTGGTCGGTTTTTCATTGTCCCCTCCTTCTTCTTGCCGGCGCGGCAGCGCGTCGCGTCGCCTCTCTTCTTTGCTTTGTTGCCTTTGTTTGTTTTTTGTTATGTGGCCTCCTCTGCTCCAAAATGAGAAACAGAAGAGGAGGGAGGAGGGGAGAAAGGTTGAGTGACAATTTGAAATTGACAATTGAAATTTAATAAATTCCAATGAGTCAATTACTACTTTGTAACAAAGAAGAAATTATTCAATTTATCAATCATTATCGCTACAATAATCAAATTGCAATTGCTTATCAATGGCGTTCTTCTTCGCCTCTTCCAACACAAGCTTCGTTAAATTCTCAGTAAACATATTTTCCTTCGTCGTACGCGTGTCATCAGCATTGGAATTTTCACTACAATTACTATCCTTCCTCGCAATCTCACTTGTTCCAATACAAGGAAAATCTCCTTCATTTTTCTCTTCTTTATGAACCTCCTTCACCTCGGTTCTTGACGAACTTGGGTCATTCCCAACAATAGCGGTACTCCCCTCTCCACTGTTTTCACCATTCCTCATCATAACTATGTCCAGATTTTCACCCTCTGCAAATATTTCTGCCAAACTTCCATCAGTTTGAATAGAAGCATGAATCCTTCCCCTCACGGGCGGTGGCGTGCCGTTCCTAAAATTTGTCTATGTCGTACCACAAAACATGTTAAGAAGTTTTCTTGTGATAAAATGGAAATGGGGGCCCAATTCCATTACGAGAGTAGGTGCGCATGAAAAACAAAGCTTGCAATTCCTCCTTACCTGTCGATTTCTCAGGATATCCTGATGTCTCAATCTTGCAGCCTGTTCCCTTTCATAAACTCGTTGATTTCGCTTTTGATCCTCTGTTATGACAGGATTTGAATACGTGTTTCCTCTACAAACGCGATTGTCGAACATGATGTTTGTTCGGCACGCTTTGTCTTCATCACTCTTTATCGTAAATTGAACTTTCGTGTGTTTTATTGATGGGGCTTCAAAGGTTTGAGCTCGAAGATAATATGCTGCTTTCATTTCTCATCATGGGTGTGTTGTGAAAGCATTGACTTTTTCTGATTTTTTTGTGGAAATAAAGAAGAAAATCAAATCCTTTTGAGCGCGAAACTGAGTGAGTCACGAACATTTGAATCCCCAGAACACATTGAACTCCAGCCTCTCCGATCCATTTTTTAAAGAATTCCTTCCTTACGTCACCAACACGATGCACCATGCATCATGGAGTGCTTACCCAACAAGCTTCAAGCTGATCAACACCGATAGCTCAATTACCTTTATACACCCATCACCATGGTCCGTTCTATTCTTGTTGCTGCCCTCGTTGGCTCTGCTGCTGCTTTCGCTCCTGCTTCTGTGGTACGTTCAATTGAGGTGTTGCATGTGCAGATTGGTACAAATTCCATGGATTGCGTTTTGAAATCCAAGTTCAGTTGATGATCATTTGACCATGTCACTTTACCTGGTACCGAACATGGACGAATCAGATCTATTGAGAACAGAATCATTCGAATATACCACAAAGGCTTTGGCTGAGACATTCGATCGGAGAAAATCGCTTGTGCTTATTTTTCTTTTTTGTCTTGATGCAAATACAAACATTAGTAACGAACGCCCTGACAAATTTTCCTGCGTTCCTTACATATATGAATAGAGCCGTATTTCCAGCACTGCTCTCAGTGCTGAGATGTCAAAGTCCTTGCCCTTCCTTCCTCGCCCTGAGAAGCTTGATGGAACCATGCCTGGAGACGCCGGATTTGATCCCATGGGACTTTCCGAAATCCAGCAGGATCTCACTTACGCACGTTGGGCCGAGCTTAAGCACGGACGTGTTGCAATGCTTGCCATTGTTGGTTTGATCACCCAAGAATATTTCCACCTTCCCGGTGAGGCGTACCAGAATGCTGATCCTTTCGGTGCCGTCTCCACTGTTGGAATGGGAGTAAATGCACAGATCTTTGCTGCTATTGGAGTTATTGAGCTTTCTAACTTCAACAAACATTATGATGGAAGCGAGCCAGGTGATATCGGCTGGACTGGATCCCTTTTGAAGGGAAAGAGCGATGCGGACATCGCTAAGGCAAAGGAACAGGAGATCACTCACTGCCGTTTGGCAATGATTGCTATTACTGGCGCTAGTGTCCAGACTCTTTTGTTCCACCAACCTCTTCTCGGATAAATTGAATGGATGGAGGCCACGGGGTCTATTTTAGGGAGGATATATTAATCGTCGCACTTTCATAAATGAAGGCATGTCTGCGAATATTTCAAAACAATATACAATCGTAATCTGGAAAAGTTACGATTCATCTCGTTTGGTGCGAGCATGGTCAATCATGAACCTGCAATACAAACAACTTAGCTACAGTAATCATAAATGAGGATCACAGTAGACCATTTTAGGTCTTTGTCTTCAGAAAATTATTTCAGATTGTAACCTACGTGTAGCTGAAAGTGAGGAAGAAATTGTCTCACTAACGTTGAAAAAATAATGCAGAGAATACCGTGTAGAGTGATTTCGAGATTATTCTTCACAAAGCCTTAAAATATGAAAATTTGCTGACACAATTTCATTTCATGTGCAGCCTGTGTGACTTTGCTGAAAAGACTGCAGGCCTGAAATTTCCAAGTATGCAACGAATCCGTCAGATAGCCCAAAGGAGGAGTCCCAAAGGATACTTTCGAATGCCACCTCCTAGCTAGCTAGAGTGAATTCAGACAGCAGCTGAAAGTGAAATCGGAAAAATCAAAAATCTATCTGGTAAGTTCGAAAGTTCAAATTACGCGTACGTGTAAATTGTAGCTTGCGTGTAGCTGAAATGTTTTCTAGTAGTACTACGGAGCCGTCGATAATTGAGGGGTGCGGTGGGCGGTCCAAACCCCTCAATTATCGACGGCTCCGTAGTAGGCAACCGATCACACAATTCTATGAGAATTTGGAGGAGGGAGGAGTGTACGATACGAGGGCATAATGAAGAGAACGAAACACATAGCTGCACAGCATTACCTATCGTATGATACGTCCTTGATACAGTACGTCGTACCGGTACGTACTATGAATACATACTGTTTTGTAGATTGTGAGATTTTTTCAATTGAAAACCCGCGAATCATGGTTTGAAATATCGCTGAAGAGGACCCGGAGGTTTGTTTCTGCCACCCCAAATTCGAAACTAACAAAACGTCATTTTTGGCACCCTTTTCTACTGACCTCTCCTTGCCAATGCCTCTCCTTCACCTTATTAACCTCTTCCAGTCTTCACATACAGGTCACCCACTCATAAAGTGAAGATTTCTCATTTATTTTATTAGTTTTTGATAATGAAGCTAGCAATCAAATTCTTTCTCACGGCCTTCTGCTTGGCCAGCCCATGTGTGTATTCTTTTGGAATTACATCAGGATCCACGAATAAAATCTCGTTGATGTCAAGATCTGCTCAGTATGGTCCATCCGACACAGACCCTCAAACTTTCACGAATGATCCAACACCCGAACAGAAGGGACGCTTTCAATCATTATTCGTAGAGGTAATGAACTGTGAAGTACGCGACCACCTTCCTTCGATTGTGTCATCGAATATTGACCTTCTTATGGACCTTCGTGGAGATGCTGGAGTCGGTTTGTTCAACGAACAAATGGCTCAAGTAGAAGCCACAGGTGACGAAGAACTCATCGAAAGAGGTCAAGCCGCTGTTGAATACATTGTTTATTTCATCGAGGCGTTTGTTGGCGAGGCAAAGACGGTGGATGACAATAATAAAATGCTTTTGGGTAAAATCATAAGATGTATGACAGCGGAGGACGATGGTGGATCACTATCGAAGCAGGAAGTGTTGGATCAATTGATGGCAACTGAAAAAGCAAGTTTCACCCCTGGATTTTTAAGGTTTCTGGAGGGAGAATGCACACGTATTGCTAATGCGCAGAATATGGACATCGAAACTACAAAGTTGTTAGAAGTAATGCGTATGATTCAAACCAGAGTTATTGAGGAATTAGGTCAGGAATTGGGAGAAGGAGCCCAAGTTTTGGGTCAATTGTTAGGATACGAATCCGCTGAAGAGAGGATCGCTGTATTAGATGCTGGTTTGCAGGTTCGAGGAGTTGATTTTGCAAGAGAACTGAAGGCGATGACCGAGGAAGCTTTGCGTGGGTTTCAGAATACTCCAGGTGGCGTTGATCCAGGATTGCTAGCAATTGTGCAGCAGATGGATCTAAGAATTGAAGAATTCATCAATTATTATGCTTAAAATTGAAAACATGCCCGAGACTGGTATGAGTGAGTTGTATGATAGTATTTCTGTGGTGTACCTGCCGCAGGTAACTCTGGCAATGCACTTCAAGCTTCAAGCTATTTTTTGCCCTTAAAACAGTCAAACGTTAAAAAAAACACATGTTTCACGACAGATAAAGATGCTGTTCTTTGTGTGCTGAAGAATAACTCAATTCATCACTACGACCTTGCTACGACTGACCGTACAATCGTATCATACGAACGGTCGAACGGTAGAATAGCTCGTAACATTCGTATCATACACAGCGTTGATGATGTTTGAAAAGTCTCTTTTGTCCTTCCCTCCCTTCCCCTTTCTCGTTTCTTGCAGAACGTAACGGCACTGAGCACGACGGCACCACACCGCGAAACATCATCGAAGGAGAACATCTCAAGAACATCTCCATCTGCTTTTTCACTCATCATCATCTTTACACGGCCTTGTTCTTATACTATTCTGAATAAGCAAACAACATTGCATAACATACAAGCATATCTAGGCAAAACATCTATATCCTTAGCTTCTGGAATTATTTGGAAATCAATTACATCGCTGTTCATACCGATTTTTTAAAAAAGGTTGTTGCGTCATCGGCATTCTTGAGAATTCAGAATTCGAAGCTCCTGTACTCCTACACTCCTGCTTCATCTACAGAGGAACATTGATACAAGAAGATTATTGACCGCTCAGTTTAAACATCCGAGTAAAATTGATCCTCGTGCATAAAATCTCACAAATAACAAAAATGAAGGGAATCGAAAAATTAGTGCTTTATCAAAGTGTCGCTGCAACTGCTGCCTTCACGATCAACGGTATTCGACCTTTACTGGCAAGAGACTACCGCGATTCTATCTTTGAGAAGGAGGAGAGAACTTGGACGACTTCTCGAATTAATCTTGCCGCAAAAGATGATGACGTGAATGATTTATTTTCGGCTTACATGGCCCAACGGAAGGATAAACCTCTTGGATCTAGTGAAATACACTCTGCATCGAACACTGATAACATTGAGAAAGAACAGGAAGATGAACCCGACGAGTTAAAGAAGCGTTGGGCTCCTGGGCAACGATTGAAAAGAATACTATCCACTGGTAGCAGTTATAGTGAACCCAATTTCGTACAGCCCATTCCACTTGGGCAGCCCAACAATGAACAGGACACACCGAACAGAACGACAAAGATCTCATCCACACAACCACCAAATCCTCCATCACTTCTCCAAAAAGAAGACATTGAATCTATCAATGAATCTCTTGAAACATTCACCAATGATATGCAAATCAAACTAGATGGACTTAGCATAGAAAATCCAGGATCTATACCTCCCAACGCAAAGGAAATCCTTCATGAGATTGTGGAGCGGAAACGTGATGTTGAAATAAGAGAAAAGAGTCAGCAACGTGCTCTGGAGTCATTTGATGAATACCAAGAGCGGATGAGGTTGCAATTCCAAAATCTAAAGGTGACTAGTGATAGTGCAATTGACGATAATCCAGTTGTGAAAGAGATTGTGGAGGAGGCTGCGAAGAATCACGAATTTTCAGAGAAACGGCAGGAAGAAATGAAGAAGTTTCAGGAGTACGAAGCTAGTTTGAAAAGTGATTTAGAGGAAAGGAATAAAAATGCAGCATTATATTCCACTGCCGCACAGACGCCATATTCGCCCCCACCAATGCAGGGCGAATCATCGATATCTGCATCATTCGAAGAACAGCAGTTGAAAATATTAGAGGATTTACTTGAAAGACGGAATCAAGCATCTGAGAATGGTGGATTTGATGATGAGGATATTTATCTAACCGACAATATCGAAGATGGAATTGACGAGCTTCGGCAACAAATTGCATCTTCCTCGTCATCAAAAGGATCCTTCGCACAACCAGATTCCTTGAAAGAATGGCAAATGTACCGCTCTATCGCTACAAAGTTAGCAAATAAAAGGAAAGGGGGCGATGTTGATACTGGTAATGATGTCGATTTTAAATTGTCAGACCAGCTGTCAGAGGATTCTGATGAAATTCAAACTAAACTGCAGGCATGGAAGGAGTTCAAAATGAAAGAAGAGGAGATGAGAGCCAAATCAGGACTGACTATAAAATATCGTCCACCATTTGAGTGGAGCGATAAACCCGATGTGGATGAAGAGAATTTAAAGCAACGAAAAAGGGGACCAATAGATAGGGAACAAGCGGAAAAGGCCAAGACAGAATTCGACGACTTGGCACTTGGTGTGCTGACAAATTTGATGCATAAAACCCAGGACGCTGCTAGAAAGGAGAAATTACGAAATGAGATCGAGGAGTTGAAGGAAGGTATTCGCAATAGACAAGAAGATTTGAAGAATCGTGGCCCAGAAGTTACCTATGTGAAGAAAGTCCTCCCCATCACAATTGGTGACATTCTGCGCTCACCAAAGGCAAAGGCACAAAATAGAGGAAAAAGCATTATGGTGAATGAACCAACCGCGGCAGTGGACACAAATGAATCCCAAATTAATGATTCTGACTATGAAGGTTACACGTACAGTGACAGCAACTACGAAGAAACAGTGGAAGATGCCACTCAGCCACCGCCAGATAGCGACTTTTACCGTGAATTAGAGGAAGATTCTATCTCGTTATTAGATGAGAAGGAGCAAGACGATGATGATTCTATAGATTATGATATTCCGTCTCTTGGTACCTTTGAAGAGCAAAAGTTTAGATCATTGGTCGCTAGGTCCGGTGTGCGCTCTGTTGAGGGACAAAATGAACTTCAACAACAATGGGAAGAATTCCAAGCTGCAGAAAAACTGATGAGAGAAAAAGCTGGCTTAAGTGTAGGAGGCGAAAATCTCGGCGTTGCTTCGGCTGCACCTCCGAAAGTAGATTATGATGTCAATGCTATATTCAAGGATGATGGAGATATAGATTTTGATAAAATCTTGACTTCTATTGGGACAAGGCCGAGTCGAAAGAATAAAAAAGAGACAGGTTCTGATGAACCTACTTTGCCCGTTGCTACCATAGTGGACACTCCCCAAGTGCAAGAACACCAAGAGTCTAATAGGGAATATATTGCTGAAAATTCTCAAACACAAAACACTCCCGTTGCTAACATAGTGGACACTCCCCAAGTGCAAGAACATCAAGAGTCTAACAGGGAATATATTGCTGAAAATTCTCAAACACAAAACACTGATTTAGATGGTGCGAACATGCGATCTGAGAAAGAGACCGTAGAAGAAATTGATAATAAGACCAATGAAGATGTGGAAAAAATCCAGTTCCCAGAACGTGGGTCATTGACATTCGGTGTAGATTCCAGCCAACCTCCTGGATTCGACCAGAGAAAATCAGACCTGCTAGAGTATAAAACGCTTTCAGTATCCCAGGTCGATAGTCTTATTGGCCTCAAAAGTTCAATGTATTCCTCTAATGTATCGCCGTATCTTGCTAAGATGAATAAACCATTCAAGGAATATGGTGCAATCTTCAGCCTAGAAGGAGTCTTAGTCGATGCGACTGGGTTTCAGTACGATATTTGGATGAAAACTGCTGAGATTTATGACTTGGCGATTCCCACGCTAGAAGATGTTCGGATAGCATCGGTTCATAAGGAAGAATTTGCGATACAGCGTATATTTTATTGGACAGACGATATTTTCACAGCTAGGAAGATTGCCGAGACCTACCGTGAGGTTCGAAAAGATTCTTTTGAGAAATGGAGAGAGACGGCAGACACTCAAGTTGAAAATGAAGAGCCAGAGAGCACGACCGCATTAGGTTTTGACACAACAAATCCGGCAACTATCGAGGATGGTGCTGAAAAGGATGTTGAATCTGACATCACACAAATTCAGCTTGTCGCTTGGGAAAGAGCAGCAAAGAGTTATGGATATCGAGCGCCCTCCCGCGACTTGTTGAATATTGTTGGCACTATGAAACCTGATGAAGCCATCCGTGCAGTCTTTCACTGGACCAATGATTTCCTTGTGAGTAGCGATGTTGGAAATGCTTATCGCAAATATTTAAAAGAAGAAACTTCAAAATGGGTTTCCAAAGGAGGCATCGCACCATCAGTTCAACGTCCTCTGATGGAATTAAAACATCCGAATTCGCATGAAGAGAACAAGAAAACTTTCTCTCCAAGTCTTGATGATGTATTAATTTTGAAACAAAAAGCATGGGCGAACGCTCTCGATAATGGCGAACTCCAGCTCATCCCTCCAACATTGGAAGAAATTAAGGTTGTCGACTTTGCTGGTATCGAAAGAGCACCATCTATATTCAAATGGGATACGACTCCCGAGCAATCAAGTATACTAATGAGTGGATATCGCAAAGAGCTCAAGTCACTTACGCAGGAATGGATGTCAAACGTGGAAGACCCAACTATTTTAACAGAGCTACCGTCCCAGAATGAGGACTCTGTCATTGATCTTGAACCTTTTGTTCTAAAATCTGGTGTGAACCAGTGGCTCTCAGCATTAGAGGATGTTTATGTACCATGTTCAATAATATCTCACATGGAGAAAGAGCTGGTTGGCAAAATTCTTGATCAAATGCAATTGTCTCGCTTCTTTCCGGAAGAAAACAGAATAAGTTTAAGCACAGGCTATGGGTCTGAGATGCAGCAAATGCTTGGTGGGGCTCTTCGGCTCGAGCGTAGACCAGATCATTGCATAGTATTTAGTGCTACGCCGCAGTCAGCTGCAGCCTGTCACGAAGTTGATATGAAAAATGTCGCCATTGTTAGTCCGTATCCTTATTATGAATTAACCAGGTCTGATATAGCAGTGAGAGACTTTGGATCTATAGGTGTTATAAATTTGAAGAATATATTCAGCGAAACTCCCGTTGAAGAGCCCATGGAGCAAGTTGAAGTAGAAGGACCGCAAATTCGGAGGCAAACGATGCTAAAGACTCGTTTCTGGGATGACGGTGATAGATGATGATTAATCGGCCGTCAGTAAACTAAAAAAAGTGCAATCACTACACGTACTCGTACAAAAGTTTTTTTCATTGAAAACAGGATAGAATAAGTTTATACATTAACGTCATCGACAGACTCAATTTCTAATAGAGCTTTATTTGCTTCAAGCACAGGGTCGATCTCCTCAGTAATGAATTCGTCAACCTGCTCAGGCGCGCGCCCAACGAAAAGCTTGGGATCGACAAGTCTATCAAGGTCATCATGAATGGCAGCAAACAATGGATCCTTTGCGACGCGTTCCATCAAGTCGTTGGGCTTACCCTCGCCCTTGACAACAGCTCCTGCATCCATCGAGTGCACACGAATTGCTTCGTGAAGTTCTTGACGGTCTCCGCCCTTCTTCACACACTCCATGAGAATTACCTCGGTAGACATGAAAGGAAGTTCTGCCATGACATGTGCCTTAACGACATTTGGCCAAACGTGAAGTCCATCAGCAATATTGGACAACAAGTTCAAAATGACATCGACAGCTAAGAATCCCTCGGGCAAGTAGATACGACGAATGGCAGAGTCATCAAGAGTACGCTCAAACCACTGATTAGCGTGGGTATTTGCAGCAGCGTTTGGGAGGGTCAAGACGTAACGTGCGAGAGAGCACACACGCTCTGATCTCATTGGGTTACGCTTATAAGCCATGGCAGAGGATCCAATCTGTGTCTTGGAGAATGGTTCTTCTACCTCCTTAAGATTAGACAGAAGACGAATATCTCCGCACATTTTGTAAGCACTCTGTGCAATTCCAGACAAAACAGAGAGCACGTTGTAGTCAATTTTACGAGTGTACGTCTGTCCAGAAACTGGGATCACCTTCTCAAATCCCATCAATTCGGTAACACGCTTATTCAAAGCCTTAACCTTCTCGTGGTCTCCATCGAATAGCTCCAAGAAGGATGCTTGGGTACCTGTTGTTCCCTTGACACCCCTCATGGGCAAATCTTTGATTTCTTGATCCACTTTACTTAAATCAAGAAGCAAATCTTGCATCCAGAGAGTACAACGCTTACCGACGGTGGTAAGCTGAGCAGGCTGGTAATGGGTATAGCCGAGTGTTGGCAAATCTCTGTACTGAATGGCAAACTTTTTGAGGATATTAATAGTCTGCACGAGCTTTCTTTTGATGAGCAACAAGGCTTCCTTAATCTGAACGATGTCAGTATTGTCTCCAACGTAACAAGAAGTAGCTCCAAGATGGATGATAGGCATTGCGCTGGGAGCGACCTCACCAAACGCATGAACATGTCCCATTACATCGTGACGAAATTCGCTTTCTTTCTTTGCTGCAAAGTCGAAATCAATGTCATACAATTTTGCACGCATCTCGGCGAGTTGCTCATCGGTGATCTCGATTCCTAGTTCTTGCTCAGCAGTGGCAAGAGCGGTCCAAAGCTTACGCCATGTGGTAAACTTCATGGCAGGAGACCAAACAAAAGACATCTCTTTGGTGGCATATCTTTTTACCAAAGGGTGCTCGTAGACTTGGTGGTCGGGGAGAGCATCAGAAGGAAAGGGGCCGTTGGCCAGCTCGGTGAATTTATCAGCGTTGCTCATGGTGTTGATTTATTTGAAAGAACAAATAGTGAGATCGACAGTCGAGTTGTCTGTTGTCTTCTGTTGTGTGTAAGTTTCATCTTCCTCTTATCCAGTGGTTTTCCTCTACGTAAGACGCAACGTACTTTTGTAGTAGTCTTTTCGAATTTGATCCTCGTGACCTTGTTGGATGGGTAAATGGGTTCTCTCATCTCTCACAAGAACAAAACACAACAACTAACAAACAACAACAAAAATAGACTGAAAACCAATAACCAGTTGAACGTTCAACAACACATAATACTTACTAATTTAATTGCACACAAAGAACGGTAATACGCCTACCTTCGAAATCTGAGCTGTAACTGGAAGAGTTTCCGCACTCATCCCACTTTTCGTCATTCGTTTTCAAATCGTATCACATCACAAGAATCAATCAAGCATGAATGACACCACATTGCCAACGAAGCGTAAGGCTAAGAAAACAGGTATACGCAAAGGATTTGCGTTATATGATTGGAAAATGTTACTCAACTCATCTCGAGATTTGGCAATGAAAAAGGGTGCGCCTTTGCGGTCAATTTCAATGGAGGAAGTTTCACTTCATAATAAGGTTCACGATGGTTGGATGGTACTTCACGGCAAAGTTTATAATATTGGACCGTATCTACATTATCATCCTGGCGGAATTGATATCCTCAAATCGAGTCTGGGAAAAGATGGCACAGCATTGTTCGAACGATACCACCGGTGGGTTGGTATTGAAAATCTGATTGGGAAGCTATTGTTGGGTTACGTCAATGTGAAAGAAGAGAATAAAAGTCAAATGAGTATGCTACCTCCAAAACCACGAGGGAGAAAGCTAGAGAGTTTACTTAAAAATGAAGATAGTAGTGCGGATGAAGACGAGCAAGACACCGCCATTATGGAAAAGAATAGCTAGATATTTTTACTGTGCTTCTGAAAAGGGAAATGTTTTTTCTAATGTTATACCAAGGTTATACAGTACACACACACGTACCGTAGACACTTTTCTTTTGAAAGGTGTGAACGAATCTCATAACAAATGACTGCGCTCTATGCACTATCAATTTCATTTTGAACTATTTTATTTATGACTCAACAATCTGGATCTTTGATCCCTTACGGATCTGTCCCCAACCAATCAAACGCCAATGTTTATCAACCCTACGACTCAAAGCGATCTTTTCACCCTCTTGTGTGCAAACTGGCTGGGTCAAAGCAATTTTCGCCAAATCTCCCTTGACAGCAATCACCTTACCTCCAGTGGCTGTACTTCCAATATTTACCATCAGGATTTCGGCCTTGGTCAACTTTTGAACCTTTGCTTGTTTTCCACCATCCGAAGTCTTCACTCCAAGTAATCTCCTCAATAGATAATAACTAATTTCAATCTCGGCAAAGACATCTGGCAACTGTCCTTTCAGTCCAAGAACCTGTCCAACCAATCTATCGGCTCTCGTTAATGTAGGGTCAATCTTGGTTCCAACTCCAATCAAACCACCAGGTACTGCGTATTGCAAGTCATTGTGTTCAGCATAGAGACTACCAATCTTGGAATAAATTGGACAGCACTGCATGGCACCATCAGGTCCATTCTTTGTGACGATTCCTGGTCTCACTTCAATCTCATCGCCTACACGGAGGACTCCCTGAATGATACTTCCTCCAGCAACTCCTCCCTGCAAGTTACTAACATCCTGACCTGGCTTGTTCACATCAAATGATCGAATGACAATAAGGCGTGGAACAGAAGTGAAGTCTCTGAGAGGCACAGGAATCTTGTGAATGAGATATTCACAAACGACGTCAATATTATACTTCAAAACTGCACTAATTGGAATGACAGGTGCAGAGTCGGCAACAGTTCCTGCCACAAACTTGCGAATCTGTTCGTGTTGTGCCATGGCGGCATCTGGTTTGACAAGATCAACCTTGTTCTGGAGAATAATGATGTTCTCTAAGCGCATAATTTCGACAGCGGCCAAATGCTCCGAGGTCTGGGGCTGAGGACAGGTTTCGTTTCCAGCTACGAGAAGAAGGGCAGCGTCCATGACTGCTGCTCCGTTGAGCATTGTAGCCATTAGAATATCATGTCCTGGACAATCGACAAAGGAGATGTGGCGACGAAGGTGATAGGTAACTCCATTTTTCTCATCAGTGAAGGTATCAGGATGAGAGGATCCTCGGGAAGTGTAAAACCCACCCTTTTGGTTCCCTTCGGCATCTGGCTTCGCTTCTCCCTTGTAAATTTTAGCATTAGCGTAACCAAGCTTAATGGTAATGTTACGTTCAAGTTCCGTCTTGAAACGCACGGTATGCACACCAGAGATGGCCTTCACTACAGTTGATTTTCCATGCGCTACATGGCCAATAGTTCCAACGTTAATGGTCGCCTGGCGACTGATCTGATAAAGGAAGAGAATGAATTATTTTTAGAATGTTAGTACCCCCCATCAGATGTGGTTAGTAAAGTGCATAAAGACACGAGAGAACGTGTAGATGAGTAGGAGCATCGTTCACCGTCCATGGATTCATTCGTGAACATACAGCAGTAAAAATTACTTACGACCTCTGGAGTCAGTGCAGTGAGTTCGTCAACGTTCAATGACGATAGGTCTTGTGTTTTCAAATGAGTTGTCTTCGATTCAGACATGTTGTGTAAGTTATTAGTTAACAATGTAACTAGTAGAGTCGGATGTGTGTCGCTCTCTCTGTGGTTGGCGTTCCTCCCCATCCATCCGGCCAAGCTTTGCTTTCAGCTTTCTTTGTGGCCGTCGTGGGGCGAAAAAGACGGGGAAGAGAAACAAAAAGAGAAGAGAAACCCAAGAGAAGAGATACACAGTATGTACATAGATAGGGAGAAACAAACAAGAGATTGACCTTCAAATGAAAAAAGGGGCTCAAGATTAGCCGGGGTGCGCGTGCGCCGATCAACGCGCAGCCAATTTCAAAATTCAAAAATCAACGCAGTCAGCACTCAAATTCAAAATCTCAAATAATTGCCCTTTGGGGTAACCCGAGTATGATTATTGATCACTATTACTCTTTCCAAAT
>Ga0115005_10002022_pt1 | contig 16192 bp, 16 predicted proteins | sample ArcOceMetagenome_FD_87163 | JGI IMG/M metagenome (GOLD analysis project Ga0115005, IMG submission 87163) | Marine eukaryotic phytoplankton communities from Arctic Ocean - Arctic Ocean - Greenland ARC118M Metagenome | ecosystem: Environmental > Aquatic > Marine > Oceanic | place: Arctic Ocean... | reverse complement strand
TTAGGATTTTTGCAATGCGACCCCACCTCGCTCTAGCTCTGGTGAGCTGTCGGTTGGCGGCATGTTCATCGTCATCGGTTTCTTCTAGGATCCTTCCAAGATACTTGAACTCCGACACCTTGTAGATCTTTTCCCCATTGACATTGAAAGATACTTCCCGAGCCATTTCCTGCCGCTTTTGTTGAAAATGCTGATGTCTTTTCTCAGCAAATTTCCCGCATTCGGCATTTCCCTGATGTTTCAGGGTGGCTCGCAATCTTACGAAAGTGCGAATTGAAATCGCGTTGCCAAAAATATTTACCGGACAAAATTAATTATAAATCCCGCCAAGCATAAATTAAAAAGTCCCGGGGGTATGCAGAAACACCCACGTGGCCAAGTGCAACAATTTTTTCCTAGATGTTGTTCTAGATGTTCAATGTTGAGCGCCATAAACTTGAGAACGAAGTTTATTTCTACGGATGCGCCAATATTTAGATCGATTTACACATTACATTCTACGCAAATACACATTCGTCAGTGAGAGGCGCTTGAATTGGGATGGTCGTGGTATGCGGTATGCATTCTTGTAAAGAGAGCTGGAATGTTTTGCGTCACGCGCGTACGTGTACTGTAGTTCATCACCATAGAAATTATTTTTAACGTAAAATAGGCCATTGCCGTAGAATCAAGTAGAATAGCAGAAATCGCGATTTACCGACTGGCCCAAATAAAAGGGGCCTTGTTTTAGAATTATTAGCGTTGAAGGAGAGATACCGGCGGAGCTGACCCAAACGTACAGATCTTTGGGGTGGAGCAATGGCAATGGCGATGAATCAGGAGGAGAAGAAGATGAGATGGAATTGACATTTGCTAGGGAATCCACCATTCAGCAATGGACTCCTCTCATGTTTGCCGCACAATGGATCGTTATCGCGTGCATCAAATATGGCAACGATTTAGACCAATTGTATTGTCGTCAAAGGATGCTATTAATAGTTAGGAGGTTATTACTGGAATCGAATCGTGCACCGGAAAACGGTGGACAATGCACTCACCGACTGCAACCCTAAATTCTTTGGAGAAATATCTACCGTGGTGTATGTGCAGTACAGGGTACGTGGTGTAGCCTTTTAGTAAAACAAGAGAGGCAAACACAGTTTCCTAAAATCCCATCATTAGTATTGCCCTGCCGATAACATTACAGCAGTTTATGGGAACGATTTGAATGCCACAGTACCCACGAATGAATCAATAGATAAAATTTAAATTGAATTCAATGATTCCCTTTCAATTGCTACACGAGACTGTAATTTACCGCTTTTGCCTATGCAGTTGTTTGCCGTGCCTTCCCTTCCCCACCAACTTCCCATCTATTAGTTGCTGCCGTTGCATTTTTGTTCGCTTCTGGATCATCAAATCCGACTTGAGCAGTAACTCTCCCTCGTCCGTCAAGATGCATTCAATCGGCGTACAGTTGGGAACCCTATCAATCGCATTTTGCAACATCCACTTGATGACATTGTAATGACATACAATTGCTACATTTTCCTCTGGTCTGCTTGTCAACCATGCTAGAAAACTTGCCACACCATGTTTACGGCCAGAGGAGGTGTCTTCTATTTCTGGCCATGATGTTGGAAGCATTGAAAAGTCAATGTGATCCATGCATTTGGCAGACGATGATACGATGGATAGTTTCTTCTTTAGGTCTTTGACTAGAGGACCAAGAGGTCGGCCTTGATTTTCAGGAATGCCCTTGCCAATTTCACAAATGTCTGCGCGAGCAATAAAGGGCGTACGCGTGGTACGAGTAGGAGTAATACTAGGTACGGGGGTACTAGTGAATGTCAGCACCTCACTCTGATGCTTCTCCTCTAGTAGTAACTCGTCTTCTATGATATGTCCAAGAGCCAAAATGCAAGTCAATAAGGCTCTAGATAATGGACTTGTACAGACAAGATCAAAATCATATTGGTTTAGGATGCCATTGGATCGCAATTGACTAGCTTCTTGTATTCCTTTGCTGCTAAGGAAGCAATCTACGAGCCTTGGGTCACTGCGACTCTGACTTCGACGTCTAGCAGTTTGGCCTAAGCTTTCGCCGTGTCGTATCAAAACAATATTCTTCATTTGGAATGGTGGATAATTCTTCTTTTATTTCATAAGTCAAGGGGCCGGTATCCGTATGTAGTATGTATGAGTGGCATGAATGATGGAGGAAAGGCTTGGAACACCAGCTGCTGGAACAAAAATGTATCTGCGCCTTCCAAAGTTCGAAAGTGTCTTGTTCTTGACTGTTCCAACAACCTTCAAACCAAAGTGGGGGGGGGGGTATACGTATAATTTGACCCTAAATGCGCGTGCTTATGAATTTTAAAATTATTATTTTTATATTTTACAGTAAAAGTTACAGCGGTTACAGTATCTAATAACGGTGCACCAACCACCCACATTGGAATTCTCACTATCAATATCTACTTTTCCTGCTCATGGATGAAAGAGCTGCTATTTTGCTAGAAGAGAAGTATTATTATGAGAACACAAGTAATGTATGTACTACACGGGTGCCGGATCGACTTTAACCCTATTTTTAAATAACCAGATCGATTGTACAGAGAAAATTGTTAACGAGTATTATTAAAAGTTGTAAAAATAATGTGATTTTTACTTTAATGTTTCATATCTCTACGTGTGTCATAAATAATTATCTAAAGAACTCCGTAGAAACCCCTCAGCTCCGCAGCCTCGCCATCCTCCATATCATCAAAATCATCATCACTTGAATCGAGATCCTCCTCATCCTCAGAATTCTTGTTGCCATCATCATCGCCATCGACAGCCTCGTTGTGTCCAAGATTTCTCTCTAGGGCTACAATATCTCTCACTTTTCGCTTCATCTCTGATATCTCTGGGAACTTCCCTTCTTTTTTACGGTCCCATATTAATTCATCGTCGATTAGAACAAGCTGCGCGTGGGTCGTGTGATGAAATATAAGTAAAAGAAAGACGAATGAATCATACGTGTGTAGATTAAAATTTCTATCGAAGGATGCATGCATAATAACTGTTTGGATTCAAAATTCATCGTACACTAGTACACGTACGTATTATATACGCAAAAGTAAAGTACTTACAAATCTTCCACCTTCCTCTGGAGATCTACTGGGCGTCAATGTCACCGAGCTCAATTCATCTTGAAATGTAGTGAGTAGCTCTTGTGCAAAATAAGCCGCTCTCATCATCCATTTGCATCCAGTACAATAAACTATATTGATATCATTTGAGGGTTGTTGAGCTTCGGTTTCGATTTCGGCATCATTATCCTCGCCTGTTCCATCTTTTGGTATTGCACTAGTCGCACTCGCATCTTTCCTTGCTTCATTTTCCGCATCTTCACATTCTTGGCAGTGACCATCACTATCCGCATCCGAAGCTGCTGAGGAATCGGAAGCAGCAGATGAAACATCACTATGTCCCAGATCCTTCTTGGGCGCAATCAAATCCCTCACTTTTTGCTTCAACTGCTTGGATTCCGGAAAAGAGCCCTCCACTCTCCTATCCCAAACAACATGGTCGTCCAACTTGACGAGAAATGTCCCACCTGGAGAAGGCGGTTTGCTCGGTATAAGTGTTACCGAGCCTAGTTCGTTGGAAAATGTAGTGAGGAGCTCTTGTGTCAGCCAAGCCGACCGAAACATCCATCTGCATCCTGTGCAGTACTCGATGGATACATTGGGTTCTTTGGGTTCAATGTTAATGTTGGATGATTCTTTTGTGTGTTCCATGCTTGCACTTGCATCCCGGTTCATATTTGTTGCTGTTAATGTTTTTAATCTGTGAAAGTCCTGGTACTGGTACTCAACATGACTGCGCGCACGATGATTTGTGATAATCACAGCAGCGGGCATCGCACCATGAGAGTGTCTCGATGGAATGATGCAAAAGGATGACGCGCTCTGAAGATTGAACCATAAAAATACAGTGAAGATTATCATCGAAGGAGTAGATGAATGAAAATTTGGCGAAATCATCATGTAGTAGGCGTCCTGGAAATGGTGATACTGTGGTTGGTGATGATTGATGATTCCTTAGTACTGAGAAGGACTTTACTCATGCATGGCTTCGCTCTGTGGTTCTGAATGCAATTGCTCGTTGCTCGATTTTGAAGATGTTCCGTATTCAATACTGTAATTATTTTACTATTCTTTCTGTAGAACGGTATCAGGTAGTCAGTTCTTGTAGTTAGAGTAGTCAGTAGAACTGTCAGTAGATAAACAGAGACGAGAAGGTTGTCTGATGATGATGTCTATTATTGTCTTGCAGCTTGCCTTGCAGAAATGTGATGTGTTTTCAGGTTTTGACATGTGAAAAAGGAAAAAGGAAGGAAGAGAGGAGAAATTCAAATTTAGAGTTATGAGTTTTGGACGTTTGGCCAAAAATAGAAATGCCAAACAAGGCGAACGACAACACTATCATACACAAGTACAATAGATACGCCGAGTATCATACAGTAAACAGATCCTCCATCATTCGCATTTATGTATAATAACATACTAGACATCTGAATATAATCTCCGACACACTCACCCATTTGAATCATTACAGGTACAATTACTGACTTTATTCTTTACTTGGGACAATCAGCGATAAAGCTCGAAATGTTGCATATTCTACAAAACTAATTAATGCACAGCAAAAGGTATACTAATGGCGAGACTAAATCATGCACAGACATTATTTGTGGCGATTGTCCTCTTTTCCATTGGGAATTTCGTATTTCTCTTTCGTTCCCTTGAGAAACATGAACAGAATTATAAAAGTATGCAAACCTCAACCTCCGATAGTATCTTTATAAGAAAGAAAAGCGTTAGTGCTCACAGTCCTCAAAATCATACTATGAATAGTGCTGTTGCTGTTGCTGTTGATAATCACTTCGACATCAACATATACGAGAAACAGAGAAAAGAAGCGCTGAAACCTTTCTCCAATGTCACAACAGTAGGTACGTCAAAAATGGAAGAACATCGTAGACAAGCGAACGACTGAAACACTCGCACTCACCTTCACACTCCCCAATGCTCACCGTCTGACCTTCCAAATCCAAAAGCGTACCCACATGGGCCATTTGGAGGCTTTAGAAATCAATACATGACATTCACAGGCATCATGCTCATGATGAATGCTGCCAACCACTCACAAATCATTGTCGAAAGCATCAAATGGAAAGATTTATTCGGTACCAATCAAAGACTCCGACATGATCTGTTCTTCGATGTCGTGCACTGGAACAGGTTCTACCCCACGCTGCCCAGATTTGTACAATACGAATCGAATGCGAACGCATACAGCGACATTCAATTTTCAGGTAAGATCGATGTCACTCCGAGCCTTCGATGGAATGTTCCAGATCCGTTTCAGGCTACCAATCCATTTGCGATTGGAGAGAGGGGGCTTCAAGCACAGAATCAATATAAGCAATATGTCAAGAAAGTTGTAGAGGGTTTGGAGCAGCGGAATCCTGTTGATTTGATGATGTTGCAAGGCGCCTTTCGTCCTCATCCAGCATTGCAGGAAATTATTGATGGATTTTTGGAATCTGATGCTGATGGTGGGATTGTTGGTTCAAAGTACATGGTTTTGCATGCTCGGATTGAACCAGATATGCAAAAGGTGCGTACTGCAATGTACGATATGCAATCCTTGGATAGATTAGATGCTGTTTCGTGACATCCTAAATTGCACAAAGGCATGAAATCTCACAGCATTATTATTGTTTCAGCATACAATGTGCCTCGATAAGAAAACGACCAATCTTACAGATATCATTCGTTCACTGGAAGCAAAGTTCCAAAAACCACCACCTGTGAGCAAAATACTTTTGATTTTGAATCGTGACATACTCGAACAAGAAGTTGCAAATAAAGAGGTTGAAAACGAGATGGCACATTACAATCTTCAAGCACTCAATGATTTTATTGAGAATGGTCTATGGAATGGGAAAGTAAAAGCTGTAGAGGCTGGTGTGCGGTTAGCAAAGAGGTCGGGGCATCCCATCTATTCCAAGTATTATTCATTATCAGGGAGCATTATAGACTTCTTTCTGGCTGTTCAGTCTGATATTTTTGTGGGAACTGAAGTATCCTCCTTTTCAGTGGATGTGGAGATCACGCGATTTTACAGAGGCAGAAAAGAGAATTATCACTATCTTCCAAACAAAATTGAGATGACTACGCCTCCAGATGCTAGCTTTCCGCCTAGGTTCCAATGCTAAAAAATCTTACGCATTTACATCTCTTGGAGGAAATTTTGCTCAAGAAGTGTAGTTGAAGCGTAACATTTGTTCTTTGTGACACAATGATTGGCGGGAGAGTCTTCATTCGGGATTCAGCACGTGCTGTTTTCCACGAATGTCAACAAAAAATTCCAAAGAACGAAAAAGAACCTAACATAAAACAATAGCATAACTAAACTATTTCTGATTCATTCCTCAATTTGAAAAAGAAGGAAAAAGAACTGCACGTACGAAGTTGTCAAGACTAACTCACCTCTATTGTCACTAGTGGTTTACTCTTTTGAAGTGGTACATGCTATTCGGTATAAAGACGTGTTGTCACAATTTGGGGCCATTCACGACATCCATTTGTTCCATAGAATTCGAATCGTATTGAAAATGGATAGACACCAATCATTACGACCAACAATAAGGGCGAGAGATCCGGTAGTCAAGGGCGCTAGCAAATTGGACCTGATGGAATTTCCCAGGTATGATACATCAGTCGTACACGATGACTTGGCGAAACGCAGCAAGAAGTTTGCCATCCTCCATGACCATGCGGATGGTGATCGTGACGTTTGGGTCGAGAAATTATACGCAAGCACAAAGACTGGGAAAGTAAAAGTGTATTTTGTGTCCAAGAAGACTGGCAAAAAAATTGAAGGGGAACCCCCGTCCGGAGCGTCTAGAGTTCTATATTTGAAAGAATCGTACAAGGAAAGGAATTTGACAAGTCCAACTCGCTCCAAATCATTTGATGAAAAGTAAGAACTGAGAATCGAATGAATCACTTCGCCGAGCCAAATGCTGAAAATCGAATGCTCTATCTGTATTGAATTGAAAATACAGCTGTTCAGACGTGAGGAGCGATTGCGATCTGGTTATCGAACTAGAATGCCGCGCAAAATTATGATCGTTCTAACATTTACAAATCTATCTATTACATCCGCGTAGTTCTATTTGGGGTAGAACTTCAAACTGCAATTCTTCTTTTTGTCACCATACCATGGATTCAAGTGCGGCTAATTCGGCCACTATCGTGTCAGTCCGCTCCGGTCCATCATTAGTACTCTTCTGATTCCTGATCATCCCAAGGTGTCGCAGGAAATTTCTTCATCAGATACTCCAGACGATCCGTTGCTTTTCCCGTGCGCTCGTCAAAGAGAGGAGTGCCTCCCGCGTACATGGACCCGTGAGGGTCGCCAAACTCATTTAGATTGTGTGCTTCAAGCCACGAATCAATTTTTTCGGTGGTAGTTTCAGCCATTGCCGTGGATAGGAGTAAAATCTTCAGAATGCTGTGTAGGAACCTCATTTATGCTGTGAGTGAGTGAGAGACAGGAGTGTTAACAGTATTCTCTTTTGGTGTGTTCTTATTGTCATGAATGAATGCTCTATCACCCTCTCAACGCACAACTAACTTTGAGCAAGGGATATGCTTTGAGTGAGTCGTCTCTCCAGTTCATTTCGGATCGGAACTCTTCCTCGCGCTTCCGCTGCCGGTTTCTTTGTGTGTGGGTCTCGCTATTTTAGCTCATTGAATTTCATGAGTATCTCTTTCAAAGCCTCAACATAACACAGATACGTAGACCAAGATAGACAGTGCCATCAATCAACCCTCTAGGCTGGAAATCACCCCTGCTTGCACATAATGCTGGCCAAAGAACCAATGCGAAAAGGTGCATAAAGATGGCGACCGCAGAAACTTCGACAGCAACATTCACAAGTTCTGTCCTGCCTGCAAAACCAGGCTTGAAGGGATCACTATCACTGCCTGTTGGCTTCATTTTGAATCCTTTGGTTAGACCCAGGACAGTCGCAGGAGGCATTCAGAGAGTATCGTCAGATGATATGAATATTTGCTTGACCTGCGGATCTTACCTAAATGTATATAGCCCTCCTGATGTCAACTCTGGAAACTGGATTTGTTGCATTTGTCAAGCGCTAAATGCTGCTCCACCAAGTATATCAAGTTCCCAAATTTGTTCCTCTCCAATTGTCGAGTATTGCCAAGTGGCTGCAGGTGTAGGTGCCGATGTACGTGTACCTAGTAATTCTCAGAATGCTAATCATGCTTTTGATGCTCTATCCATAAATGAAGAACATGTTGAAGATCCGACAATGATTGTCATCGATGCAAATATTCCGCCAAAAGAAGTAAACGCATTGCTCAAGCATCTTTCGACCCTCCATCTAAACAATGCCGGCCTCATGATATTTAACAACAATATACACGTATACCAAATCGGTCTCAGAGGAATTGCCAGTGCTGATATCTACAGTCCATCTTTGGACCCTGCTGACTCTGGATTGGAAGCAGACGAACGAATGTATTGGGGGTCATTTGAAGAAGTTGAATACTGTGCCAATGTCTATTTTGGCACAAGTGGGATGCAAACTCACACTAGTACTGACCCAGTGAATACGCTTCACGCCCTCCCCAATGGTCATGGTCAACAACAACCCCTGTCCAGAACTGAAATGTTGAGGCTGAAGAGAGAAGCGAGAATGAAAAAGAAAAGCGAGAAAAGTTTCAACGGTTTTGATCCCAATGGAGCAGCAGAGTTCATCAACACCTTGCGCACTGAAAATAAGCCCAAGTCGCAGAGGGAGGGGATGCGCTGCACGGGCGAAGCAGCTCAATATGCTCTGCATCTAATGAATGGTACAAAATCGAAAACTGGGAGAGTTCTCATTTTTACAAGTGGCTGTTGCAGTGTTGGAAAGGGTAGCGTCGTCACTGAAGCAAGCGTAAGCGTAAGCGTCGAAACGAATAAGTCTTTTGCACGCGGTGATATTTTAGATCCAGAACAAGCTCGAAATGCCTCTGAATTCATGTATTCGCTGGGGAAAACTGCATTCAATAATGGTGTTGGGATAGACGTATTTTGTGGGGGGAATAGTGCTCTTGGAGCATCGGCCCTTCTTGCACTTGTAAAACCATCAGGTGGTTACGTCTTATCTCACTCTTCGTTCGAGGATGCTGCTTGTTATCATGATATGTCGTTTGTCTGTCGGGAAACTCGCATGTCTCGTGCAATGACTGACAATAGAGACGCTGATAATGTAGGATTGAGAATGGCGAGTGCTCATGCAATGAATTCGTTGAATGGTGTCATTGTTGACCTGAGAATGCCAAGGCAAGTATAATTCGCGTCGACGTTACGTTAATTTTACACACAATACAGTACGTGTACTGATGCATCCAGAAAGAAATTCTCACATTGGCGCTATCTTTCTTTCACAGCTTTATCACTCCTACATTATATCATGGACCAGGTGCCATTTCTAAGGAAGGGCGGTCTCCACTTCCCAACGAACGAAGTACATTTGCTAGATGTGCCAGTCTTGCCGCCAAACAAGGTCTGCCGACTCACAATCTACCATCGGCAACTGTTATCCAATCCACCTTGACACAGATACAAATTGGAAGATATGATCCATACTCGAACATTTCGATTATGATGCAAGTTGATAGGAAAGTTCCTGATCAATGCAGTCATGTGCACTTTCAATTTGTGACCAGGTATATTGATCCTGTAGATAACACCAAATTTATCACGAGGGTTGCCACACAAATCGTAGTAGTGTCGGCCGATGATTCTAAATATTTGGACTCTTTGAATGAAAAGGTCATTACGATTCTGTTAGCAAAGGAAGCTGCCTTCCGCTCGATGATATCAAAAACAGATGACGAAGATGACAGATTCAATGTCGTTTTGGATGCACCTGGTATAGATGCCTGCGCCTTTGAAGCGCAGAGGGATTTGGATGCTACTATTTACATGATATCAGCATCGTACGATTTGGACGCTACTATTTACTCATCATCGCATTCCAAATCAGGGTAAGTCCTTGATAATGTTTCGTCGATGCCAATGAGTTCTTCTGCCAAGACATTGTATGCGCGCACTGATATTTTTTGTGTTTTTTCTTCATTCTGAGCAGAGCATTAGAATCAATAGCATCCACGGCTTCTGTGCCGCCGTTGCTTAGTTCTTCGCTTCGAAAACTTCACCACTTTCGAAGAGGAAGCATTGTAGGAACAAACCATCAATCTCTTGATGACCGATTGCTAATAAGACAAATCTTCCTTCGGTCACCTCTACACGAGTGCACACAAATGACGATGCCTACTGCGTGGAGATGTTTTGCTAGTATGAACGGAAGCATAGAGTTCGCACCAGTACCCGCAGAAACCCTCAGTCTGTGGGATGAAAGTGTGCTCGCAGTTGACACATTTGATTATTTGTTTGTTTGGTCTGGAAAAGCTACGTTGCATCAAAAGCACGATCCTTTACGAAAGGCTTGTATATCATTTCTACTTGATAGATCGAAGCTAAGGTTTCCGTCGCCAAAGCTACATGTCCTGATTGAGGGAGATCCAATGAGCAGAAAGCTCACAACGAGGCTCGTTCCTTCCCATGGAGATCCTCACGAAGAACAGATTGCTCGCTTTCCTGATTTGAGAATGCTAAATCCCAATAGCATCGACTCCTTGAGAGCAAAGTTTCGTCTATATGATCCTGGATGTGACTCGACTTTTCGGGACTGGTCTGGTAAAGTGTCAGAATTTGATAATGGAGGCGACACACTTTGTTGTTAAAAAGTCCAGTTAGAATTTATTAACGATAAATGATAAGTTTCACTTGATAAGGGTTTCATTTCGGCGCATTGTCTTTGTTCTCATTCTCCTATCAAGGCAAATATGCTTGATGATGAACTACTACGGCTAATGCACTCCATGTTATCTTCATTTTGGGGTGGTTCTCTGTAGGCCTTGCCCACCTCCTCTTCTTCTATTGAGAAATCATCATCCATGACGAACCAGTAAGTTTGGAGGTCGCCCTTTCCCTTTGCGTGAATCATTGATATCCTTGGCACAATCATGTCCCCATGCCCTCCTTCTATAAGTAGATTTGCTGTCTCTTGTGATATTTGAATCTTATCACGAAGACCCAGAGATTCCATTCTTGACGCGGTATTTATTGTATCCCCAAAGAGCTCAAAGCGCGACTTTTGACCCCGCAGCACTCCCGCTGTTATTGGTCCTGAATGTATCCCAAACCGCATACTTAGATCCGTGACCCCATCGAGAGCATGATCCAGTCGAGCAAGTACCTCATGCATCTTGAGACGACATTCTTCTGCGAACTGACAAAGTGTGATTCCGTGGTCGGGACTCTGATCTGGGATGCCTGTTACCGCAACTATGATTTGGAGAATAATATCTATGTTGTAAGCATTAAAAATAGAAAATGAATGCACAAGCAAATAGATATATCTACAACCTTACCATAGCAGTCGCCTATTGTTCCAAGTTTGAATACATTCATCCTTACAGCTAATCTATCAAATTCAAAGTACAGACTCTCCAATAAATGGAACTTCTTCAGGATTGTGATTTGAGCACCATTCCGTGAAACCAACAATGTCAGCAAACATAATTGACGTCTCGTGAAAGTATTCAGCAATTGGTGGAGTATTGAGGATTATGGTTGAGGTGGAATTGACGCTTTCGCCCCCAGACGAAGAACCACCTCTCATTTGATAACCATGTCTTACTTGAGAATCTTTCCTTCCCATGGCGTTGATCATAAACGACTTTATCTTTTCAAACTTTCTCATTCTATTGACGTCGTCACAGTGACTTGCACATTCATCGTCAGCTTCGGCATTGAGCTGTTTGTTGATATCTTCGGTATGACTAAATAGACGTTCTCTCACACTTGCTGGAAACATAGAATCGACAATCTGGCCACTCCTAGTTGCGAAGGATATGATAGCTTTGAGTCTAAAGCGGATCAAGTAGTCGTAGGCCCCAAACATCATTGAAGTTAGGACGAATACACACATGACAACTGCTGTCATGATTTCAGGCTTATGAGACAGATACCCATTCCGAAATTCAGTCGATGGATAGATCCTAAGCCTGTATGTGATGAGGTAATCAACGATACCAAGATCAATAGCTTCTTTAGCCACATTTGCTTGTACGGAATGTTGATACTCGTCGAACTGTGGGTCATGCAAGTCACCTTCCCCAAGCAAAGTCACCACCTCACCACTTACATCATATGTCCATAATTGCTTGGGTACAGTATCAGAAACAATAGACTCTAGCACAACAATCATACCATTAATGTAACCAGGCAATACCTTTCGCAACATATCTTCCCAGGTGAAGACAATGCTGACGCTTCCGACGATCTTTCGTCGTAGCGGTTGATCAAAATCATTGTATCCAACATCCTTGAAACGATTAAAAACAGGGTAAAACAGGATACTACTGGGGTTCATTTCAGTGTGTTGGACTAAGTGCAACAATGCAGTAAAAGTTGGAACCTCATATTCGAGCATGTCGTCGAGGGCGTGTTGACGAGCAGTCTCCGAGTGTAAATTGAACATCACAGCTCTCCAATTCACATCAGCAGGAAAGATCTGCCACACTGGAACCATCGTATAAGGGTAGCGTGAACCTTCGGAGAAACCAGTGTCGTTGATGTTAATGAGAGACCCATCTCCTGAAGGAGAAGGTGCCTTTCTAAAGATTCCATCGGCAACCACACGGCACGTGGAACCAGATGTGTCATCGCAAGATCTCAGAACCAATTCGTTGGCACCAAGAATACTAGCCGACTCCTCAGCATGGGCTTCAAATTCATCCCGATTGTTGCCATCGATGATGGGGTTGAAGGACAAAGCAACGCCACCGGCAATCTCTAGCTGGCCGGCGGCTTGTGCATTGAATTCGTGCATAGGCATAGTTACGTTGGGCCAGATGTTATCATGATAACGAGAAGTGTACAACGCAGAGAAGGTCTCCGCTGTTTTGAGCTTGTTGTTGATTGAGGTAGCTATGGCTTCTTCTACTTTGATAATAGAGTCATAATATATTTCTTCGAATTGTTCGACTTCAGCAGCATGCGCATAAGAGAAGGTGAGCGCTGACACTGTAATCGCTGCAATCGCCAGAACTAGAATCGTCATCACTCTCAAGCACCAAACAGCGGAATTTTTATGGGAAGTTCTTTCATCGTCTACATCACTGATATTTGTACTCGCGCGAGCAAATATTGAATTTGCTCTCTTTCTCGGTATTGATTTCTCCTTGCTGGCGGTTGCACTATTCTTATTCGCTTTTTGGCTATCGTCATTTGGAAAATTGGAGATCGTGGTGACAAGTGAACGGAGGTTGGAAGAAAGCCCATTAGGAGGCGTAGGACTGCTTTGTTTTTTATGCCCAATTAAGTTTTGTTTGCTATCCTCTTCCGCCTGGAGTTTGAGACAGTCTTCTTGGAATGTAACGGAGCTCCTTCGTCGTCGTCCTCCGGAAGTAGTGTATTGACGACGATCAACTTCGTCCATGCTCTTGTTGCTGTGCGGTTGTTCTTATAGCAAGTTTGGAACACAGGATAAATCTTAGGAGAGGGGTTGCTGTAGCGACTCTATTTTACATGGAAAAAACTAAACCACTAAACAAGACACAAGAAGCCGACCGAAACAAGAAGGCTAAAATTTCGAAAAATGTCAGTTTAGTCTACAGGTAGGTTCAAATTGTGGACGGACAGACGGGCGGCTACTAGTGAATGAATGTGGTCACTACATGTCACAACGCGACCCTCGCATGCGACATGGCCCAATTTTAATGCCCAACATCATTATTTTTCGCACCTGCATTGTCTACTAGGGAAAGTACACGTACACGAACTCGATATTTATTAAATAGTACTATAAGAAGCTCGACTTTCGAACTTGCACACATCGAAAATCTGCCCGATCAATTCGTACATGATTGCAAGATGTATTTTATAAAAAATTGTCAGTTCTTCTTTTTTTAAATTAACAATTCGAAGGCTGTGGTAATTCTTTGAGAATGATCCTTTGATAAGGCTTCAATCCGGAATCTATGCATCGGATCTCTTTTGGTATGCTTTCATATAAGGATCCTGCTTCAGCATTTTCAACCAGGATAGAGTAAGAATCATTTTTGAGGGAAAGAACCTTCGCAGCTTCCTCGATCGGATCATACTTTGATATATAAATTGGTGTCTCGGATGCATTAAATTTGTCAGCGTTAACGCTAACGCTAACAAACACAATCTCCAAGTAAAATCGATCCTGTTCGGGAACCTTGATCTTCCCTTTTGCCTTACCCCTCAATAAGATTTGTCTGACTTTTTCAGTAGCTGCCGATTTCTTCTTTTTGCGACTTTTGTCATTGGTATCCAATTCACTCATGACTGCATGTATTTTCATGTAAATCTCTTCTTCTTCAACTTGAACTTGGCGTTCTTTGTCATTTGTAGAAGAACGTTCTTCCTTCATCGCCACATTTTCATTCTCTTGACATGTGAAATTCTCAAAGGCCTTCTCTTCGACGGACACATTTGTATCAGTTGTTCCAATGAGTGGCGTGCTATGATCCACATAATCACCTTCACCACGTGGCGGGACCCTGTGCGCACTGAATATTCTCACAATTACCCTATCAAAAGATGACAAATATTCACTTTTCTGGGCTTCGTAAATCCGCATAGTGTTTGGTAATCTTCTGTACATACTTGAACTTTCCAATCCACCCTCCTTGCCATTGACCAACACCAACAGTTCTGCCATGGTATCATTCTTTCCCGAGTTGTGCACATTCTTCGTCGCAGAAGAAACGATTTTTCCAACATTCGAAGCAGTGGAGTAAAATCGGTACGTCGACGTAGATTCTCCCCATGCAGCTGCAGCATTGGTAGCGGTAGCGCCACCCCCTACACGGACTGGATCACAGATACGTGTAGTATCATCGATTAGTACTGTCTCGAGATAAAATCGATCGTCGGCGCGTATCTTTTTATCCCCCTCTGCTCGACTTTTAATTAGCATTTTCTTGACTTGAACGGATACTTTGGATTGTTTTTTAGTACACGTAATTTCGTCTAGCTTTTGCAACCGCGCATCAATTTGAGCTTTTCTTTCTTTTTCGGTTCTTCTCTTGACAGGATTTGTATGATTGATTGACATTGACGCTGCAGGTGGATCGCTTTGAAATCGATTTTGTGCAGCTTCAATTACTTGTGATGGAAGCAGCGTGCGTGTAGGTGTACTCCCTCCTTTTCCATGTCCATTACTTAGCCCTATTATATTAATAGTACGCCTATTCACGGATCGTATATCGTTTTTAGCAGTAGCAGTGTCGACACCATTATTTGCGTAATTTGGAAGGTTGTACTGATAGTCTTCGTGAACATGGATGTTACTCTTGAGCACAGATTCCCTTACTTGATCATCGTTGGCTTTGAAAATAACCAGTTTCACAGAGGGGAACCAATTCAATGATAAGAGAGTAATGGAATTGGGACCAGTGGGTTGATTGTATTGCATGACTTTTGGTGTAATATCGATGGGAGGATTGAGTGTGCAATCATAAAGGCACAAGTGATGTGTATTTTCACTACTTGTGGTTGTGGCCGTGTTCTCAATTGCGTGTTCGTGTTCAGCCTCAAACGTGTACATACTATTAATGCAATTGTTGTCCATATCCATATCCATGCCCATGTCCATAGGATGAGATTGACATTTTGGAAGAATATGCGTCTTGATGTAATCCACCACCTCGGTGAGAGGAGAGTCTGCAGCTAGATTGACAACAGATGTGCTCGTGTCATTTTCAGAAAGTTTGACGGAAATTGAAATTCTTGTGTCGCCCATTCTTCCCTTCTCGATCTTTGAAAGTCAGTCTGGTTACGATAGATAGTCACTGCGCACCCAGTAACAATGAAGAATCTTTCAGAGATTAGTTGAGTGAGTGAGACAAGTTTCGGTCGTTGGTCGTTGGTCTTGGGTGTTTTCGAGCGGGGAACCGCGATGTGTTGAAGTTGTTCAAAGCCATTATCCCAACGGTCAGCCAAAGCCGTTAGCTAACCGTTACAACCAATATCTTTC
>Ga0115005_10002020_pt1 | contig 16223 bp, 10 predicted proteins | sample ArcOceMetagenome_FD_87163 | JGI IMG/M metagenome (GOLD analysis project Ga0115005, IMG submission 87163) | Marine eukaryotic phytoplankton communities from Arctic Ocean - Arctic Ocean - Greenland ARC118M Metagenome | ecosystem: Environmental > Aquatic > Marine > Oceanic | place: Arctic Ocean... | reverse complement strand
TGTACTTGTAATGAGTTTTGTGCGTTGCGTTTTTTAGTAACAAGTGTATTATTTGTTTTCATTTCCTGGAGTTTACGCACGGGTATCATTGCATCTGCCTACCAATCTCAAATCAGCGACCAGTGAATTTATTGATGAGTTCAACAGTTCTCGAAGTATTTAAATTGGAAATACATGGAAACTACAGTACTCACATGAACCACACAAGGACAGTACACACTGCACCGTTCCTTGTAACGCAAATAATATTTGAAAATACATGGTTACTGTACATTACTAATACTAACTGTAGAGTAACCACACAGTACACACTTGCACATCCCAAACCTCGATGATGATTTTGGTGCCTCTTGTTTTATTATTACGAGTAGACTACACGTTTAGTACTCATTAACAAATTATTAACATAATAATTTGCCACATATTATTTTTAAAAAGGTCTATTTTCAAATATTTTGTTTCTTCATTTTTGACTCCTATTATATCTAAGAGACGACGTAGGCAATGTATTCTAGGATAGTTGGTATGTAGCATTTTAGCGTCTCTCTCAATTTAGATTTGTGTCCTAATAATTTCAATTCGACAGAGATGGTTAATTTTGAGTACAGTAAAAAGGGGAAGAAGGGAGGAAAGAGACAACAATTTCATAGCCACGAAACATAGAACACAACACACAACAGTTGTCGCGTTACATTTCAATTTGTCTTTCGAAGAAGAAGCTTTTGAACTTCGTAAGATTTAGAGGTTGTTTGAGGTTGAGAAGTAGAATTGTTTGCAAACAAAAAGCATCAGCAAATTTACTGCCCTTCTCCGCCATTCTTTTTCCGATCGCTACTGGAAATCACGCGTATCTCGACCAACGAAGATTTGAGATTCGAAGATGGAACATATGATGAAATGGATCATTTATCCCGCTCCGTCAAAAGACAAAATATTCAGACCTGGCGACAAGGTATTCATCAGAACTAAGTCAAAAAGGGAGATTGGAAGGAAGGGATATATCATAGATTCAAGTGGTTCTGAGGGGGTAAATGAAATCGAAACTAAGAAATCTGGCGATAAAAGACTTCATGTGAAGATTCCAATCACTGGAAGAGCTAAACAAACCCCCGAAAAGGGGACAGCTGCTATAGAGGATGAACATTCATTCTATACTGCTTCGTTCAGGCCTGTCCGGCTTGTCTCAATTTTTGACACATCAGTCAATAACACAGTAATATTGACGAAGACTACCGACAAATATCGATTGCTTGCAGCATCTCAACTGAATCAAAATGATCATGTCCTTGAGATTGGATGCTCCAATGGAGAATGCTCCCTGGTCATTTCAAAGTATGTGAATGAAGGGTCTTTGATTGGTTTTGATGTTTCGCAGGAAATGATTGCACAGGCCGAGGGAAAAATGTCTACAGACAGTATTAATAATACAGGGCATGATCATGTCCACTTTCACACAGTGGACCCGTTCACTCAGCCAAGGAAAGCGCTATTGCTATCAACCGTGGAGGAGAAATCACTTGGTGCTAGAGAAGAAAAAGTGGAAGATACAAACGAAAAGAAATCTGAGCGTAATAAGCCAACTGTGGTATTCATTGATATAGGGGGGAATCGAGACTTGGATTCAGTGATTCGAATGCTCGCTTGGGTTAAAAGTTCCTTCTCTCCACGTCTCATCATTATTAAAAGCGAGGAAATGGCCCAACGTATGGAAGACGACAATGAGAAAAATCAGAAATCTTCAGATGAGCCTGAGAACAAACGATTGAAGCTGTGTTCTATCAGTATTGAGCCCGATGGAAGGATAAGAAACGGAGAAGATTGGTTCACATTTAGATTGAACGAATTGACGAGTAAATCGTCTCTGAAAGAAAATAGTACATATGCCGTCAACAATTCTGCTCCAAAGTTTTCTCATCCCAAAAAAGCTCCGTTGTCACTTTCACCAGTAGACGAGAAGACACCGATATGTCGATACTATAACTACCATAAGAATGGCTGCCATCAAAGTAATTGCCCGTATGATCACAACCATTGTCACTGGTGTCTGCAGAGAGGGCATATTGCATCAAATTGTCAGAATCCACAAGTTTAAGTGAATATTAGCTACACGTAGGTGTAAAGGTCTCAATTAAATATGAACAAATAGTTATATAAATTATCAAAATCAAATGTAATCATTTTTATGAAACACAAATCAGAGGAGACCAAACAGACCACCCTTAATCACCTTCTTGGATACTGCGTGCATTTTCCTTTCCCAATTGATCTTAGTTGTTGCCTGTTTCGATAACAGGGTGTGGGATACCTGGTAGATTCGCCATGCTAGTTTTGATTTGGACGGTTTTGAGCATTCTTTTCCTCAATCGTTTTTCTCCTTTGCCTACCCTCTTCTTGCATTGGTTCAGATTGCAAGTAAAGGCGAAGTTGTGCTGCGTTTGGTGCTAGTGAGGATGTTGTGGACATGACACTTGCAGCTTTTGATGACTGGGTGCTGGTACATCTTGTGGATACGGTGATATCACTTTTCTGCTTGCGATTGCCCACTTTTCGTGGATACTTTTTCGACCCAAAAAGGCGAAGATGCCTTGCCTTTAAAGTCCTTAATGTTATTTCACCCTCGGAATCTTCAGATTGTTTCGTCACAATTACATAATCCACTGGCATGCGGGATTCAACACTAGCATCATCGTCTATTTGCCAACCCGTAACGCTATCATACCCCACAGGCACTGTGCTCAACGAATCAGCTTGTTCAGCTTCGAGTGTATCTTCCTCCTTCCGCTTAATCCTGGCCTCTTCTTCAGCTTGGAGGCATGCTGTTTCTTTTTTTTCAATTTTCAGCTTCTCTTCTTCCTTATGTTTCTGCTTCTGAAGCTTTGCCTCGATTTCAGCTCGGAGATGAGCAGCTTCTTCTTGTTCAACCCTGAGCTTCTCCTCTTGTTTCTTCTGTTTCTGAAGTATGGTCCGCTCTTCAGCCTGAAGACGAGCCAGCATGGCCCTGAGCTTATCCTCTTCTTTCTTCTGCTTCTTAAGTCTTGCTTCTATTTCGGCCCGGAGACGGGTCACTTCTGCTTGTTCATAACTGATTCCCTCTTGTTTCTTCTGTTCATGAAGTCTGACACGCTCTTCAGCCTGAAGACGAGCTGCTTCAGCTTGTTCAGCCCTGCACTTCTCCTCTTGCTTCTGAAGTCTGATTTCTTCTTCAGTTCGGAGACGAGTTGCTTTGGCTTGTTCAGCCCTATGCTTCTCCTCTCGTTTCTTCTGTTTCTGAAAATTTGCTTCTTGTTCAGCCTGGAGATGAGCTGCTTCTGCTTGTTCAGCCCTACGCTTTTCCTCTTGTTTCTTCTGCTTCTGAAGTCCGACCCGCTCTTCAGCCTGAATACGAGCTGTTTCTGCTTGTTTGACCCTGAGTTCATCATCTTGTTTCTTCTGCTTCTCAAGTCTGGCTCCTTCTTCAGCTCGAAGACGAGCAGCTTCTGCTTGTTCTACCCTGAGCTTCTCCTCTTGTTTCTTCTGCTTCTGAAGTCCGACCAACTCTTCAGCCTGAAGACGACCTGTTTCTGCTTGTCTGGCCCTGAGCTCCTGGAGTCTGGCTCCTACTTCAGCTCGAAGACGAGCTGCTTCAATTTTATCTCTCTGTCTTTGAAGTCTTGCCTCTTCTTTAGCCTCTAGACGCTCTTCATGTTCCACATCCCAATCGTTGGACGCAAAACTAAGCAAGTCAGAAGATGTAACACTATCTTTTTCCTCAATCATCTTAGTGGCACTTGTTCTTGTTTCCATGTTTGCACCTTCCAATACCATTCCTTCTCCCAATCCGGACGTTATTATCATCCCCATACGTTCATATCCAAGAATATCGGCCCGTGTATGACTCAACCAAACTGTACCGGGACCAATGAGCGTCCTCGCAATGACCCTCTTGGAAAGAATGATACCACAGAACTTATCGGTCATCTCCGACTTCGATCTCATATCCTGTGTGAAGGCTATCACACAGTTGTCTTTGACAGAAAGGGAATCCTGATCGTCTTGTAAGATAATCTTCTTCATTGCCATTCCAACTTTAAGGAATACATCCCCGTACCCAACAAGAGACTGAAAAGATCCATCCAAGTACAAGCCAGATTCGACAACTTGTAAATCTGCAGAGGTTGCAAGGCAGGTTCCTTTCTTGAAAATGATTTTGTTTCCGTGCTCTCCGAGGGAGAGGTGTACGATTTTGGAGGAATACCCCCCAAGAATGACAACCCCACTGGTATCGCTTCCCAAATAAGAGTATTCTGCAAAGGTGTTTGTGGCAAGTTCATTTTCCATTTTAGAAGAAGCAGAAGCATATTCGGCAACAGTGTTGGAATTCTTAGACTTTGCGCTTCTTCTTATGCCGGAAAGTCGTCCTCGGATACCAGAACGTTTGGAAGTGCTATCAGTGACCTCGGCGACTGTCGTCGTTACATTTCGATCTGTGAAAATCAAAGCCTCCGGGACACAACGGATCTTCTGAAGTGGTCTGAGACTTATGGTCACTGCCGAGTCCTCATTCTTGAACTTGAAATCAAATTCCTTGTGGTGCGTTCCAATTGATTTTTTGGTGTAATATGCCTTGAGTTGGAGGTCAAAACCCCATCCCTTGTTGCAATCTGTTCGCGTAACGATGAGAGTCTTTTTTTTTAATCCAGAGACCTGGACTGAAAAGGTGACGCCCTTGTAGCGCTTTTGATCCAAGAGGCTCATAGGATTATGTGGTTTCGGTGAAACCATCATATCGGCGTAGGGTAGACGGATTTCTTTGGAGTTGTTCTTGTTAGTGTGACCGCCTTGGCGAATTCCTTTACCACCCTGTTGTTCGCAAGGACCGATGTATAGGGTCATATTATAACCGACTCCAGCATTCGACTTCTCCCCTTCTTTCAAGTTGGCGTCTTTTTTTTCTTCAGGAGGCATTTGTTTCCCACGCGACGAGATGATCTGGGGACTCATGATAATTCAAAATTATTGCCGTTGCTCGATGGGTGGCAGCAAATAGAGTGGCAATTCGATCTAAGAGCAGGATGAGGGATAGAACACTTTTATCTGCAATTCTGTTGAACGGTACAGTAGGTTTGTATTGTATTTGGGGGGAAGGAGATGAGGTAGAAATTAAAATACCTTAAAGAGACCGTACTTATTGAAGGACCTAATAAAAAGTTCTCTGAAAATCAGATGACCAAACTTGAATTCGAAATTCGTGTGGTCCTCTACTAAAATAGTACAAAGATTTCAGTCCCAGATTCTCTAAAATGTCAGCTTGTCAAATAAGTTTGTCAGAATTCAGAATGGGGAAGCAAGATATTTGTGTCACACCAGGTTGTTTTCAGTTCAAATTGAGTTTCTTGAAGGACAAAAAAACAATTCAATGTTCACGCGGTGTGGTGTATTGATACGCCAACGTACTGCGGTTGAAAATAAATTGATCAAAACTGGAATACATCCTTTTTTACAGTACGTGTAGTGTAGTGTACACATATATGTTATCCCTGAATTTTCTCGAAAGCACATCCCTACTACTGTAGCTAGTAGGGCGTTATGGGCGCCCTTGTGTGTCAGTCAGGCATCTAAATATACTACAGTACAAGTATTCGTTTCCGCTTCAGTTGCAACCTTGAAAGTGGCTGCCAGGCAACATAAAAATAGTAGTATTGTCCTACACTGCTGTACTACTGTATGCTACGGAGCAATTTCTCTTTCACTGCTCTGCGACGTGGCTGTGTCCGATACTTCCTCGTTTGCATTGAAGGAAGTGCTTGTGGTGTACATATTATCATCCCCTCTATCATACCAAGTTGTATTGGTTGAAAAATCATCATCGTCGACGGGAAAAGAATAATTGTCATCTTTCCTCACAAAGCTCCGTTGCCCATTGACACCACATGCGATGGCAGTAACATTGTACAAAGCGATTGCACTTGTGATGATTACTAGTATTCGCCTTTGTTTCAATTTCATTGAGACTGCTTCTTCTCTCGATTGTAAAGGAGTGTTTTTTGCATTACTACTACACGTGACATAATATACGCTATCGATAGACACAATTCCTGGCATTATTTGCTGCGCTTGCTTGTCAGGACGAACACGAGCGACGAGGTTCACTGCCGTTGCACAGAGGGCAGGGAGCGTCTACTGTAGGGCACTTCTATTCTGGATAAATAGATATTTGCGGGGGGCAAACTTTTGCGTCAACTCAAAAATCCGTCGTCGCCAAAACTACAGTATTGTTTATTGTTTTGCCATTTTCAGTTTTGGGTGAAAATCCTCCCCTCCCTCATCATCTCCCATCCAGACACGCGACAGCACATAACACATCACTTCACCCAAAGTCAAGCCAAAGTCTTGATAAACCAAAAACCAACAATATAATAGAGGTGAAAACCTCTGCCTTCCTGTTGTTCACGGCATTTGAAGTCGGACGGACCTTTCCCAAACACATCAATACATATCGCGTGGAATGGATCAAGCACAGCAGCGATCGAGAGTTGTCGGTGCTATCGGCTCAGCAGCAATGACAGCTCTGCATCTCCAAAGCTATGCACATGACGGTAACTCACCGCCGTATTTCAATCATGCAACGATCAAAGATACAGCCGAGGTTGGCAGAACCTTTTTTGGATTTCTTGGCAGTGTTATACATTTCATAAGACAGACTGTACGCTATACATTAATTGGTGCATTCTTACTCACGACTTCGACTGCGATGTATGCATTAGCATACGTTGCAATCATGCCTGAGAATCACGCCACGGAGCCCATATTCTTTGATTATAATTACAAAGGGTGCGGCATAGAACCTTGCCCTCCAACTGCTGTGATCGATTTAGCTTCGATGCATACTCAGTGGCAAGCGCATGTGTCTGACGTCGTATATCATCTCAATGATGAGCATGATACAAACAATATCAACACGTGCACAGACTCATGCGCTAATGTGACGGTCGCAAAAGACGAACAGCTTCAAAATACTCCGAGGATCATGATTCCGAATCACTCATATTTCATTCAAATCGCTTTGAATTTACCAGAATCTGAATTCAACCGGCAACTAGGAATGTTCATGGTAGAAGTCCGTCTCCAAAGCAAGATAAAGAATGACTCTCTTACTGAAATAAACGGGAATAGGAATATGAATGCCAAACATGAGAATGAGGAAATAAAACTTCTGGCAAAATCCTCACGACCTACCATGTTACCCTATCAAAGCGCCTACGTGTCATTCGTCAAAAATAGTTTCATCATGCTCCCCCTGATTCTTGGTGCAGTTCCTGAGTGCCGGACTGTCGTTATCGAATGCTTTGATCATTATAAAGAAAGTATGAATTATCCCATGACGCTTGTAGAAGTTCGCTTGGTTGTACCGACACATTTTACTGGTAGTGGTGATACCGGTACATTGTTTCAGAATGTACAAGTTTGGAACGCAGAGTTGAGAATAGGGAAGGAGCTGAATCGTATTCAGTGGTTTATGCAAGCATGGTTTTACACAGCTGCTTTCGTGGGGATTGTTTTCTTCATGTTGCTGCAGATTGTGTGTTCGTTTGGTTTCAATCTGTGGACTAAATTATTTTATACATCGATGAAGAATGCCGTTGGCGAGGAAGGCAGGCAAGGTGATCACGACCGGGCTCGCGTGTATGAATTCCATGAGGATGATTTTTCAGATTTTGCTTCGAATTTGAATGTTGAAGGAAGCGCATCTTCTCCTCGAGCGAAGATTTATAGCAATGTCAGACCTGACTTCTTTGAAGACGATTGTTCTGATCATTGGATTCCAACTAGAACTGATGATCATGACCACACTCCTGATCAGTCCATAGATAATGAAACGTCAGGAAGTAACGGCGAGACAGATTCTGCTTCTCGCCTAGACAAACAAGACACAAGCGAGAACCTTGGGGAGGAGGAACCAAAAAAGGGAGGCGGAACCAAAAACTTCAAACGAAAGAGGAGAAAGAAAAAGAAGAAAAGGCTTTCGAGTGACAAATCTGAGCTGAGACGGACTTCCAACTCAAATCAAATGCCTACTGAAGCTGAGAGACATGCAGCAGATAAAATCATGAGGGGAGACTTCCAGCCATATGAAATATTTACTGGTGAGTACATTTATGTCATAAAAATGATATTTGGTTTGAATGCAGTCAGCAGAAATGAATGACTCTATTACTGACTTTTTCCACGAATACTATGCTTTTAGACCTTGATGAACCAGATCCATAAATTCACCACACTTTTTAAGTGTGTGTAGCAATTGTGCTCTAAATACTTCAGCTAGAGAAGTTGGTGCACTTGCTATCTACAGTACTGGTTGCCATCGTGAAGAGGCACAAAGAAATTAGCAACAAGGGTTTACTCAGATCTTGAATCTTAGCACTTTCCACAGGTTTGAGGGCAGTGACTTTGCAATAACCACTTTTTGCACCTCTTGTTTTTCTTTCTCCCCACCCATTTGCAGGTTTTCGCTGTACCTTTGAAACGGAATGCACCAACTGTGTTGTAGCACGTACATGCTTCTTTGCAAGCAACTTGACACATTTGCCTAATATCACTCTGCTCGTAGCAAATACTTGGATGTTTAGCAACGTATTTACAGGGTCTCATCTTATCGCCCCACTTAAACTTCTTCTTCGCATCTTGGCAATGAGGGAATGAAACAGTCAATGGGAACACTGACTTGGCACACAAATGTCTGTTTTGTGAATTAGCGCATACTGAGTTGCAATTCAGCCTTCCTTCAATGTGTTCACCACATCTACTGGTCGATGATCGGAACCAATCGCAGTTTACACTTTGGCCGGTTGACTCCAGGGTAAATGACCCTTCTTTGTCCTTAGGACAAGGTCCATTCTCGATGAGGCGCGTATACATTTCTTGTACCTTTTTGGCATATCTTCCATCTTGAATGAGATTAGTTGTCTCGCTTAAGTCGTTATCCAAATCGTATAGCTCGAATGTTGATGTACGAAGGTTATGGATGAGTTTCAAGTTCTCGGAACGAATGGCTTCACCCTGGATAAATATTACAGTTTCATCGGATTGATTGATTCGATTCAACTTAATGAGAATTTGGAAATTGTGATGCGAAAATGCTACACGTATGTGTAATGTCAAAATATAAACTCACAGAAAATTGAAAATTTCTAACCGCAAACGTAACAAGCTCCTCTCGAAGTCCATTTGTATTAAGCTCAGAAAAGATGTAGTTGGCAAAGCTTACAGAATCTTGTGCCGAAAGGTTTGGTACAGGAACCCCCACCAAATCAGCAATTGTAGCATATAGATCGTTGAGACCAACCATATGACTCCTCTCTTCATTTTTGGGGAAGGATCCATCGTGTCGAATCGTCATAGGAATGCGATGACCTCCCTCGTATATCATTCCCTTCAAGCCTCGCAATGGACCACTTGAATCGTGTGGGGTAGAATATCGATTTCTACCTAATCCACCATTGTCACTAGCGAAGATAATGATTGTATCTTCAGCAAGGCCTTTGTCCTCGATGAGGGAGACTAAAGACCCGACAACCTTGTCCATTTCTAGTAACATATCCATATGTCTGTCTGGGTATACCTTGGCAACCTTGTCTCCGTTGAGATAACGATCTGGTGGAGAGTGTGGGATATGTGCAGCGCCCATAGCCACGTAGGCAAAGAAAGGATCCTCCCCACCACTATCCAAGTGATTCTCAATGAACTTTGTCGTCTCGTTGACAAGAATCATATTATATGCAGATGAGTCCCAGTCTTTATCGCCTTCACCTTTGGATCCTTCACCAAACTGTATCTTGGAGATACCATGTGGCATACGATACCATCCACCTTCCCAACCAATAGCTTCAGATGGATCAATATCGAGGTAACCATTACGAAAAAATGCATAGGGGGCCCCTTGGATACCAGAAATGGTCATAAATGAAGTATCAAATCCAATATCTTGAGGTCCGTCGATTAAGGGTTGACTCCAATCATGCCGTGGTTCAGTCAATAGATGAGTGACGTTGATATTTGATCCGCTTCTTGGAAGACCTGCTCCCATATGCCACTTGCCAAACATGGCTGTTGAATAGCCTGCCTCTTCTTTCAACACTTCTGCGATACTCCTTTGACCATCAAGGAATTGATTCCGATCATCGGCGTTGAAGCTCCACGTACCAAAGGGGTTGAGACCACGGTGGGCGTAGTTTCCACTAAGTAACATATAACGGCTAGGAGCACAGAGGGGCGTCGAGTGCGCATCCATGAAGGTGACACCCATTGATGACAATCGATCGAGGTTAGGCATTTCTACACCACTGCTATTCCAATAGTATGGAATATCGCCAGTACCGACATCATCAGCTAGGATAAGCAGGATATTTGGTTTTTTGCTATTTATGGAGTTTTGTTCGCTAGCTGAACCATCTTTTGCACTCGTGTCAGTTTCTGCGATAGCATCACTTATAGCAAGGAGCAATATTAATGCAAGAGAGAGTGCTGCGAAACGCTGCATGGTTGTGAAGACAAAATATTAACTTTACCCCATTATGTGTCGAGTGATCGCCATCTCAGGCCATGTTGCATGGTCCTTGCTACGCATCGCTGATAGTATATCATATTAGAGAGGTGCACGGCGCTTGCACGGCGCACATATTGAATCGAATCTGGATAAAAATGTGCACCGTGCAAAAAACCTATTTCAAACTGTCTTTTACGGTTTTAAGGGAAAGACGGGACTCACTTTTTTTCATTTCTCCGCTCCGTCCGTCCGGTCCGCGATTTGAGAAAACGGCTGAAAAAAAGCTCATAAAGTAAAAGTTCAATATTTTGAGGCTTCTTTTCCTCCACAGGACAGACAGACTAACACACAATTCAAAAACGGTACGGTAGCTCCCCTGTAAATTAGGCGACTCCCTATCAACACGACGGTCATACATTTCACCATACTACTTGCTTACTTGTCCACGATACGACCACAACTGCACTCGCTCGTCAATTTCTTTGCATAAATAAGAGTGGAAAACCTACTGGAATAGAATAGCAGATTCAAGATACTACAATTATAAACATTCATGCATTACAATGACGTCCCACGATAGCGACAACAATGACGGACCACCAGCGACAGTGCCTGGTTCCAACCTTTCCAGTTACCTCAAGTTAATAGCCTCAGCCGCACTGTTAGTTTCTTCCATCCGAACCTACCAATCGCATGCTTCTTATTCCAGTTCCACATATACGTACGAAAATTCTGCAGACGCCAGCGCCAGGCGGAGGCTGAGTTCACTAAATGACGGTGTGCCGTCGTATATGAATGACTTGATGACAGATTTGGACGAGAGGAAGAAATTATTTGATGAGACTCCACCAGATGAAGTCAAGTATTGGTTTGAGTACACTGGACCACTTCAGGTGCGTCATGTGTGTTTGTTGAAGTTCCTGCCGTGTCGTTGATATGTTGTAACGTGCCACTTTTTTCTTCTTTCGTTTCTTTTCTTGTGATTTTTTACTCACCATCATCTTATCTACGTGTATCATTAGAAATATTTTTACCGCTATTCAAGATCCCGCGGTAAAGCCGATTACTTTGAAGGTAGAGACGATTCCGGCGTGGTTTCAGCCCGCTTCGTTTCAACAGGTGGAGGAGAAGAATTCTCCAAATTTTACAGCACACCCGATAGCACCACCCCCAAAGAGGAACTCCCTCTCCATTATCGTTTATTAGATAACTGCTTCGCCATGGGAAATCCCAAACGACCAAATGTCAACGATTGGAAGGCTTGGTTTGGTGCTTCGGGTGTAAGAGATCGTTGCCGGATTTTGGTCACTATGAATACAGTAGGGGCTGGACAAGGCTCCACCATGCTATGGGAGACGCAACCTCCTTTCAAACATGAGTCGGGTCCCAAGCCTTGGATGAGCGAACAGGAGACTGCTGCTATGCACTTGGAGAGGAATTTGAAGGAGATGGATGAGATGTGTGCTACTGGTCTTATTTCAATTCGATTTCAAATGTTGGTGTGTGAACCTATTCCTGGTGTATGGACGGATTGGATTGATAGCATGTTGCCCAATTGTGGTGGTTCAGCAGCTCCCTTGACGAAAGCCAGTGAGAAGAATCCATATGAAGAAGGTGTCGAGGTGGAAGAACGCCCCAGTCCTGTTCAGGTAGTTGTAGTAGCTAGTGCTGTGAATGCTGATACTTGTCACAATCTCAAGTCTGGATTTATGGAGAAACGTGTGCAGGATTTAATCTTGTCTCCTCCCTATCTCTCTGGTGATAAACAAAAGATCCCTGAAAATTTTGATCCATCAATTAAAACAACGCATGCCGACCTTGTGAGCAGCGATGCTCATGATTTGTATATTGGGCTCAAATGGTCCTCCATGCTCTCCATCAGATCCGTCTCAGCATTTTTACAAGCGAGTGCCGATGTTGCGGCAGCTGCTGCTTCGCCTAGAAACCAGAATGAAGAAGAGGAGAAAGATGCAGACGGTGTTACTGTGACAATAAATTCGTCGCCCTCTAGTCCATTTTTGATTCCTTCCTTTGTTCGTGTCTCTTATGTGAGCGAGGAGAATAGTAAGGTTTCCAAGTGGCGTATGCATGGCGACTTCTTCCATCCAGCTGCATGGGAAATTTGCAAGGACTCCTTCGATATGACTTGGATTCCGGATAGTCTTTCTGGAAACGGTGGTATTAATGGAATTTGCTATGACCAGAAAAGTGCAGGATACGCCGCTACCCAGAGAAGACTAAAAAACGAGGATTGTGGACAGTGGTGGATTTATATGGCAGAGGAGCAAATGCCACTTAGCCCTGAGATTTATGCTAATGAAGTATCTAAACCTCTAATACAGGGTGGTTCTAATCATTTTTGGATGCTGACCGAACCTCAACGGAAGGAAATTGTTAAGCTTAAAGTTTGTGAGCACAATGCTGGCAGTGATGCGAATCAGGCCAAGAAGTGTGGTCAAAGTCCTCAGGCTGTCATTCCTCTTGGAGATCTGGAGTCTTTTGAGATTAATTTCATGCCCAACACTGCTCTTGGACGGAAACACAACCTTGGTCGTAGACCCGGGTATTCAAAGGAAGCAGAACATATCCAGGATCGCGAATTGGTACGAGATCGCAAGCAGCTCAAGGGCCAAGAAGACATCGAAAAGGCTTTGTTTGACTATAATGTGTATCCTGCTGCTTTGTTCCGTAAAGACGCCACTCTCAAGGCAGCAAGAGCACGCGATGCTATCATGACAAAGAAAGAAGATGTTCCAGATGATACGTTTGGGCCCTACACAGTAAAAAGCTCTTATTATGATGTCACTATCAAGAAACCTCGGGCACCGGTCCCTGGATGGTGTCAGGCCATTGCTCGCAAGGGACTTTGTGCTTTATTTGGTGACTACTTTAGGGAATCTACCGACAAAAGGTGCATGGAGGCATGTGGTTTGGTCAAGAACTTTAGTGAGATTGTTTAGTATACGGAAAAGATGAAATTGAAAATAGTGTTTGGATTGACTGTCGCAATCGACCAGTTATGTCATTTTAGGTTTATTACTGGAGGGTGGTCGAGTGTCAATTTTATAATAACGATGTACACCTAATTCTTCAAATAAGAAGAGACAAAAATTTGAACAACCTTTCTACCACAGTACATGAATCTGCACGATTTCAAATGAAAGTAGAGGATCATCGTCAATGCATTATTAGGCATCAAATACATACTGATGGATGGTGCAATATGTAATAACATCTGACAAAGAAAATCCAATCTTTGGAAAAGATGCATCACTTTTGTGAATTTTAATTCATGGCAATCTCCAAATCATTCACCGCGGAAGCAAGGTCATCCTTTTTTACTGCACCAATGACGGCTACACAATCCGCTCCAGCGTCCTTCACCTCTTTTGCTCTCTCGGCGTCATTAATCCCCCCGATGGCTACAAGAGGAATATCAGGTCCAATCAGTTCTTTCCACTTCCTAACAGTAGAGAGACCCTGAGGATCAAAGGCGACGTTTTTACTTTTTGTACCAAATACAGGTCCTAAACTGATGTACGAGGGATTGACACCAAATACAGCAGCTAGCTCAGCATAAGAATGCGTTGAGATACCGAGTGCAAGACCACTACTTTTGATCTTTTCCAATCCTCCTTCATCTGCGCAACGGGCCAAATCCTCCTGTCCAACATGGACACCAAAGCATTTTGCTTCGACTGCTGCTTTCCAGAAATCATTTATCCACAATCGCACCCCGTCTCGTTGACAAATCTTCTGGCACTTTTGGACGAGAGTGCGAATTTTGTCCTCGTCAGTTTCTCCTTTGATTCTCAACTGGATATCAGTGATGCCGTCCAATTTTGTTAAACGGTCCATCCATTCGAAATTATCTACAATAGGTAGGAGTTTTCCAAGTGTGATAGTTCCATCATCATTAGATTCGCTAAATGAACTCTTCATTTTCAAAAACCCGTCAGATGGACCGCTTGTCGGATCCAGAGCAACTGCAGGGAAATGTCGACTTGTTGAAGGAAATTCGGTGTGAGCGACCGGACCAGGACCATGACCAAGCTGAACACCTTGGGCTACACCGGCCGTCACGTATGCTTTTGCAAGAACACACGCATCAATCATGTAAATGCTCCTTGCCGCCCCAGTTCCAGCACCATTATCATCACCCACCAACGCTCTCTGTTGATGTCCAATAGCAAGAGCAGAGGCAATGACAGAACTCAAAGTACACCCCGTTCCATGCGTATGAATCGAATCATAGCGATTTGAACGAAGCCATACGCCCCGACACCCATCACAAAGTCTTTCCATGCCCTCCTCTTGATCCAAGGGAGGTTCAGAAGAAAGGAAATAATCCTGTGCATAACCAATTGTTGCATTGACATCTTTTGCCATGTCTGAATCCTGCCCGCTCGAACCCTCGGCTAAGGAATGCCCACCCTTGATCAAAACAGCTTTCACCCCCATATCCAGAATTTCTTTGGCACCCTGTTCCACATCTTGGGGACTGGTAAGTCTTCGTCCCAATAATTCTTCTGCTTCAAATTTATTCGGCGTAACGACATCCACATGAGGAAATACAGACTCTATAATGGCATTTTTGGCATCATCTTGAATCAATTTGTGCCCCGAAGTAGATATCATGACGGGATCAAATACCACAAATGGTTTCTCCCCCTTACTTTCACTATCACTACGTGCAGCTTGCTGATTCAAGTCTTGTAAAAAGCTTCCAACTTCTAACGCCAGTTCCTCACTGCCAAGCATACCAATCTTGATGGCCCTCGGGGGTAAATCCTTGAGCAAAGTATCCAACTGCAATCGAAGGAAATCAGTCGGAGGAGAATGGACACCCGTGACACCTGTGCTACTCTGTGCAGTGAGGCATGTGATTGCTGAACAGCCGTGGCATCCCATGGAATGCATGGCGTGGAGGTCGGCTTGTATGCCCGCCCCACCCCCCGAATCGGACCCTGCTATGGTGTAGACTATTGGAGGGGGAGTTGTTGCTCCTGCTGCTACTGATGATGATGATAGCGGAGCCGTTGTAGAGAGGGCTTTGGATGTGCATGCTGTTAAGATTAGGAGTGAGGATATAAGTTTGAATAGAGACATGGTCAGGTGTACGTGGTGTAGCATCATAAACTTATGATTTTCTACAGTGCATCCATCTCTTTTATTAATACTGTAATACAAGAGTGTCACATCGGTACAAGTTGCAGGCTTGTACATAGAGGAGTGATAAGCGCCGCGTGGTGGTCCATCAGTTTTGGATCCCAAGAAAGATATCTCTGATATTTTGGCGCGAATCAACGATTTGAAAATAGACGTCACTTTATTTGTTGTTGAAGCCTCCGATGATGATCGGTTGAAGCCTCTTGGGGGAGTTGAGCCGAAAACGAATCTACACATCAACATCACTACGGTACATACATTCCGTACTTGTGGTACTCATCAACTACGAGCGCAGCCTGTAGTCAAGCAAGGCGCACCTCAAATTACAAAAGAGTCACCCCAACCAAGCCCCCAACATAAATAAAACAACAAGAGCATCATGAATTTCAAGGGTTTCGCAGTAGGGATCCTGTCGTCCTTTTACCTACTTGAGAATGCAAATGCATTCTCGGTTCAAAACAGTTCCCCCTTCCGGGCTGCTCTGAAAACAGCTACTAGAGCTACACCCCCCACTACTAGTACTAGTACTAGT
>Ga0115005_10002019_pt1 | contig 16227 bp, 13 predicted proteins | sample ArcOceMetagenome_FD_87163 | JGI IMG/M metagenome (GOLD analysis project Ga0115005, IMG submission 87163) | Marine eukaryotic phytoplankton communities from Arctic Ocean - Arctic Ocean - Greenland ARC118M Metagenome | ecosystem: Environmental > Aquatic > Marine > Oceanic | place: Arctic Ocean... | reverse complement strand
TCTTGGTGTTGAGTTGATTACCTCTGGGTGCACGGATAATGCGACTGGGATCATGACGATTCATTAAAACCTCCTAATTTGCGGGATGAAAATCAAGGTGGCCGCCTATTCTATAGCGGTTACCTGGATGATATAAACGGGCGTAACTTACGATGCCTTTGTTTGAATAAGTTCGACGGCTTAACTTCAAACAAGGCTGGGCGATATCAATCTTTAATATGTGAGCTAATTCTTTGTTGGGCAATATGGCTTCAACAGAATGATCTGCCTGAGTGAGTGGGGCTACTTTGCTCAAATAATGGTTCGCAGTCATGTGAATGAAATCTTGCTCAATATATTGCGGAGCTAAACTGGGATTAACTAATCGGTCTTCTAACTGAATTGCGAGTCCATTTTCCATATGCACAACCTTAGTGCGAAAAACCAAACTGTTAGCCGTGACTCCCAACCAAACACTTTGTCGCTCGGATGCGTGTATCGTATCCACACCTAACACTTTGTTTGAGTAACGATGCCCACGCTGAATGATCTCGTCGTCTATGCTGCGTATTTCTAGAATCGAACTCATAGGCCTGCTGTCAGATACAAAGGTACCTACGCCTTGAGATCGGGCTAAAATCCCTTCAGTTACCAACTCGGACAAAGCACGGCGAGCGGTCATACGACTCACACCGAAGCTAGCAGCTAACTTATTTTCAGATAGGACTTTGTCACCCGGGCACATTTCGCCACGTTCTATTTGGTCTAGAAGCGCAGACTTAATTTGTACAAATCTGGCCTGTACCGAGGATTTAGGGTTCATCATCTACAACTCCAGTATGTGGCGATATAATTGGTATTAATGTACTTGTATATTCTTGTATATACAAGTACATACAAGTAAACTAATTTGCATATAAACTAGACGGAGTAAACCATGACTGAGCAATGTGATTTATTAATAGATAATGTACGTATCGCTTCGATGCAAAAAAATGGCAAACCTTACGGCATTCTTACTCAATCATCTGTCGCAATAAAAAACGGTAAAGTGCTCGCTATTTTCGATGACTCTCAAGCGTCCTATCATGCTGATAAAAGATACGATGCTGAAAATAAATGGTTGCTACCTGGATTTATCGACTGTCACACACATCTTGTTTATGGCGGTAATAGAGCCAATGAGTTTGAGCAACGGCTACAAGGCAAAACCTACACCGAGATAGCCCAACAAGGTGGAGGCATTCAAGGTACGGTTAATGCCACTAGAGAAGCATCCGAACAAACATTACTCAGTGGAGCCATTAAACGCGCAGCAAGATTAGTTGAAGAAGGTGTAACCTGCATTGAGGTGAAATCGGGTTACGGTTTGGATATGGATACCGAATTAAAAATGCTCAAAGTCGCCAAACAAATTGCTGAACATTTACCAGTGAGTATTGTACCCACATACCTTGGCGCTCACACTGTGCCTAAAGAATATCGTTCCACCCCTGATGATTATGTTCAATTTATTTGTGATCACGTCATACCTGCTGTCGCTACGCAAAAATTGGCAAGTTGCGTTGATGTGTTTTGTGAAAGCATTGGGTTCTCGGCAGTACAATGTCGCAAGATATTTACAGCCGCTAAAGCGCACCAACTCAATGTGAAAGCCCATGTTGAACAACTCTCAGACCTGAAAGGTGCCAAACTTGCTGCTGAGTTTGGTGCACTTTCTGTCGACCATATTGAGTACTTAGACCCTAAAGACATCCCTGCGTTAAAACAATCAGGTACTGTGGCGGTGTTATTACCCGGCGCATTTTATTATCTTAGTGAAACCAAAAAGCCACCTGTAGCTGAACTCCGGGCTAATAAGGTTCCTATCGCGATTGCTACTGATTTAAACCCTGGAAGTTCACCTATAGCATCCATTTTAACCATAATGAATATGGCTAGTGTGTTGTTTGGCTTAACCCCAGAAGAAGTGCTTTACGGGGTAACCATTAATGCTGCAAAAGCACTAGATTTATCAAACAAAGGGCAAATTCAAACAGGAATGGATGCCGACTTATGCTTATGGGACATCGAACATCCTTCAGAGTTAGTGTATGGCATTAACCAACTTAGGCCATCTACTAAGTGGTTTGCTGGAAGGGATTGTTAGAAACCATGACTACATTAGATAAAAGCTACCGCTGGCAAGGCCGTGAAGATACTGAAGACGGTCAAAATGGCCTACGCTGGCATCAGGTGATGAATAACCAGCAACATACTGATAATGGCACTTTGCTTAATTGCGCTTTACTTGGCCTTGAATGTGATTTGGGCGTAGCCGCAAATAAAGGTCGGATTGGAGCAGCAAAAGGGCCAAATGTAATACGTAGTGCGCTAGCGAACCTAGCTTGGCATGCAGATTGTGGTTTATGGGATGCTGGCAATATCGTTGCTGAAACACACTTGAGCGATGCCCAAAACCACTATGCCCAACAAGTCGCAAAAGGCCTAAGTGAAAATACATTTGTTATTGGCTTAGGTGGCGGACATGAGATTGCTTGGGGCAGTTACCAAGGATTAGTTCAGCATCTTGCTGCTGACTCAAACAAGAAAATTGGTATCGTTAATTTTGATGCCCATTTTGATCTACGTAACCCTGCTCAAACAACCAGTTCAGGTACCCCATTTCGACAAATTTCTGAATATTGCCAAACTCATAATCAGGCGTTTCACTATGCCTGCTTGGGTGTGGCTGAATCGTCAAATACCTCAGCATTATTTACTTATGCCAAACAAACTAAAACACGATATTTATTGGATATTGATTGCAATCTCAAAGCAGCGAAACAATTACTTAAACCTATGTTAACGGAGGTGGACGAACTTTATGTCACGGTATGTCTTGATGCTTTTCCAGCCAATATTGCACCGGGTGTTAGTGCGCCGAGTGCTTTAGGTATTTCAGTAGAGTTTGTGATCAACATGCTCCACTGGATAGCCCAGTCACAAGCAACTTATAGTTATAACTGGCAGCTAGCGGATATTGCAGAAATGAATCCCAATTATGATATTGATAACAGAACTGCGAAGCTTGCAGCAAGGCTAGTTTACGAAGCCGTGGGTTCTAAATTTATAAAGCTCTGATAATCAAAATCATCTAGGGAAATTGAAGTATTAATCGTCAGTCAATGGGGAATCGCTTAATGATGGGTTTAATATCTTTGAAGTTGTATTTTGCCTTCAAGACTTCGTAACGTCCCGACGATACATATTTGCCCAGTGTTTGGTTAAATTGTTTCTTGAGCGTCAAGTTTTTAAAACCGGCACTGTAGCGGCTCGGAGCAAAAAAGGGGTGAACCGCTATTTTTTTAAATTGATCAGATCCGGTCAGCTCAAAACTTAAATAATGAAATACGTTAATATCAATAATAATCACGTCGACTTGTTCATTTAGGAGTAATTCAAGTTGCCGCTTTTGATCTGCAATCTCTATATACAGCTTATTGTTTTCAATCGCAGCAGCAAACTCATCACCTAAAACATGTGACGCACTTTGAAAACCCACAACGCGATATGTCGACAAGTCTTGAAGATGCTCAATGTTTAATTTTTTACTTTTCAGACTCAAGGCTACATTTTGATAAAAAACATATACATCGCTTAAATACTCAGGAGCAATGCCGCTTGAATTGTTGAGGGTTAAAGCCACATCGGCTTGTTTACTTTGCAACATCTCAACAGCTCGATCATAAGGCATGTACACAAATTTAACGTCATGATTCAAATCCTTAAATAAGTCAGTAATTAGCTCTATTTCGAAACCAGAATGGGTCTGAGGGATGATATACGGAGGTTTGGCCCAGCTTGCTGCAATTTTTAAGTTGTCCGCCACTACAGGAGAAAAAAAAGGTACCACCAGCAATATAACGATAAAACGCAAGCTTACAGTCTTACGACATATCAAATTTAATAATATCTTCATCATCGCGCCCTATTTCCCATAAATAACATTACATATAAAAAGCACGACACACATACTATTGGCGTTCACCAGGTCGATAACTTTCTACGGCACGTTTCAATACATCTTCGATGTAGTAAGCAACATCTTTAAATTGCCCTTGGGCATAAGGCTGTGCTTGATCGTAAAAATGCGCTGATTCAGGATCACCGCTTTGACCACCGGCCAATAACGATTTTGCTGTTACCTTATCGCCAAACTCCACCACCGCAACAAAACTATTACCACGGTAGCCATACAGTTTTTTACTACCATTTACACTACGTGCACCAAACGCTGCCAATGCACCCCATCGCCCTGATGCCATTCCGATAGGAATACTTGGCTGCGAATCATCAACCGGCAAATCAATATCGCCTGTAAGTCTTTGGAGTCGATTGATATCTCCCCAAGGGGTATTCCACTGGCCAAAATCTGCACCCAATTTCTCTACTGCCAACTCAAACATTTTTAATCTTTCCGAGCGCAGCGAACCATTCCCAAAATGTTCAATGGTTTGCATCAAACTTTTACCCTCTGGGCGAGTACCTTCAGCCAAATATTGCATGCCGTAATAATGTGCCAGAGACATAGCAGCAGAATCCACTGAAACACGATAATCCCATTGGCGCAGGGTGTTAATTGGTTTTGCTAACGATCTCTGCGGATTACGCGATTTGTCATATGCGTCAATCAGGCCAGAAATAAGTCCTTTAAATCCTGGTAAATATGGGTCATATGCAATCTCAATAAGCTTGTCTAAGGTAAAGTCAGATTGACCTGTTAATACTTGGACCGCATGTATGCCTCTAAAGTTTTCTGGATCGGGTGCCATGTATGTGGGGTAATTTTCTGCTTTAGGGCTGAATTCACCAGCAGCAGTAAAGGGAGTAGAATTGGCATTTTGGATCCAACCATTAGCGGGATTAAGAATACTAATAGTTTCATCTACTGTGTGCAGACCATTCCAGTCTGACTTTTTATTGGAACCTCTCACTGGCTTTGAATAATCATAACTGGGATCACGCTTAGGAATAAAATTACCGTGATAATAAGCGATATTGCCATCAGCATCAGCATAAACGGTATTGTTTGACGAGTTGGTACGCATATCCATCATACTGCGAAACCCTTCATGATTGACGGTTTTGCTGCGTATAAAAGATTGTTGCAAAGCATTAACCGGATCCCAATTAATCCGTGTTGTCACCCATTGGCCATTGGCCATATGTGTAACTGGCCCATGATGGGTCCGAAAAGTAGGGAAAGTTTTAAATTTAAACGTGTCTCCATCGCGATACTTTAAGGTTACGGGTGAGACGTCCACGTCTAACTCATCACCTTCATATAGGTAATATAAATCCTCACCACGTGAGATAATAGTTTCAAGATATTCATCTATAAAATCTACATGGGTAGAAGTATGCATCCATCCATTATTTTCATTAAATCCCTGATAGACAAAAAACTGTCCCCAAGTTACTGCACCGTATGCATTTAGACCTTCTTCGCTAACGACATGCACTTCTGGTCGAAAGTAAAAAGAGGTATGGGGATTGATCAATAACATAGCATGACCGGATTTAGTCAATTTACCCGATATAGCAAAGCCATTTGAACCACTAGGCTCAGCCATCGCTATGTCTGTAGTATCTGGTTTATCAGCTCTGCTTCCGTAAAAAGCCTCAATGCCTTTTACTGAAATTTGTTCAATATCGCCACCTATCGAACCTTCAGAAAAAAACATTGGCATCCAAGGTTCAAATCGTGTCAATAAGGCAGGTTTAACGTCTGGATGTGTGGCGAGATAAAAGTTGAGCCCTTCAGCGAAGGCATCACATAAAGCTTTAAGGGATTCAGGAGCGTTTCTATAAGCTAATTTTGCCTGGTCGATAGTCATAAACAAACGAGCACGCAAGTCACTGTATATGGCTTTTTCACCTTCAACCTCTGCAAGTCTGCCGATGGCCCAAATGTAGTTACGCTCTATCCGCTTAAAGTCATCCTCTGCTTGGGCATACAATAAACCAAATACTGCGTCTGCATCTGTCTTGCCATATATATGTGGCACCCCAAAGTCGTCACGAATAATTTCGATCTGCTGTGCTCTGGCAGTCATGCGGTCTATTTCGCTAATACTAATAGGCGGCGAGGCACATGCAGATAAAAAAATTATCAGCAGTACAACAAATGATTTTAGGTCAAAGCGAAGGGGCATAAATAATCCATCAAAAGTTAGCGTGCATATCAATGCTACCAAGCTGTTTATGAGATGTACAACAATACCCATACCACCTCAAAATACTGGATTCAGCGGGAGTTTAAAGCGGTTTAGGCAAGGCGGCTGTTTGCAGACCTAGAGGTCTAAGTCAAAAATAGCCAACGCAGGATAAATCGCTTTAAAACCCGCCCTTAAGGGAACGTCTGGGGCACTCCACTTCTTCGTTACGCCAATTCAGAAGGTGGCCGACATTCAATCATTGACGCTCCTTGAATTGAAGCGCCCCAGTCGTTCTGAAACGCGCATTTTGAGGTGGTATGGGTATTTACAAACTTGTATGAATAATCATCAATTCGGCTCGACTTTAGCATCGTATTTCCGTATGATGCGCGGCCTTTGTTTGCTCGGTGGCAGACATATCGATTAATTTTATTTTTTCTGGACGACTTACTTTTGATTTCTACTGCAAATATCACCATGCAATTTGGCGCTGCGCCTTTGTTTGAAAACATCTCGGCCAAATTTGGCCACGGCAACCGCTACGGACTGATTGGTGCTAATGGCTGTGGTAAATCCACATTTATGAAAATTCTCAGTGGTGACTTAGTGCCAAGCGGCGGCAATGTCTCTATTACTCCCGGAGATAAAGTCGGCACGCTAAGCCAAGACCAGTTCGCCTTTGAAGAATACACAGTAGTCGACACTGTTATCATGGGTGATGCGAAACTTTGGAAGGTTAAACAAGAACGTGATGCCATCTACTCAAAACTAGAAATGAGTGAAGCAGACGGTATGCATGTAGCAGAATTGGAAACTCAATTTGCAGAAATGGACGGCTACACCGCAGAATCAAGAGCCGGCGAAATACTATTACAGGCAGGTATTGCCGAGCACTATCATTTTGGACTGATGGCGCAAGTAGCACCCGGTTGGAAATTGAGAGTTTTATTAGCTCAAGCATTGTTCTCTAACCCAGATATTTTGCTGTTAGATGAGCCAACCAACAACCTTGATATCTATACCATTAATTGGCTTGGCGGGGTACTTAGCGAACGTAAATGCACCATGATAATTATTTCCCACGACAGGCACTTCTTAAATTCTGTATGTACTCATATGGCAGATATTGATTACGGCGAATTGCGTATTTATCCTGGTAACTATGAAGCTTACCAAGCGGCATCGTCATTAATTCAAGAACAATTGCATACAGAAAATGCTAAGAAAAGTGCCGAAATTGACGAATTACAAGCTTTTGTGAATCGTTTCTCAGCCAATGCATCAAAAGCTAAACAAGCGTCCTCTCGCGCTAAAAAAATGGAAAAAATCACTTTAGACGAAGTGAAGTCATCCAGTCGCCGCACGCCTAAAATCATGCTTAAACAGCACAGAAAATTACATCGCCAGGCTTTGATCCTCGAACAACTGAGTCATGGATTTGATGATAAACCTCTGTTTAATAACGCTGATTTAATTCTAGAAGCCGGAGCGAAACTCGCAGTAATTGGTGAAAATGGCGTCGGTAAAACCACTTTTTTACGTTGTTTAATTGATGACTTAAAAGCCAACTCAGGGGTTATCAAGTGGTCTGAAAATGCCAGCATTGGTTATTGCCCACAAGATAGCACTGCCGATTTCAACACCGATCTCACGTTGTTTGATTGGATGTCACAGTGGCGCACCCCAAAACATGATGATTTAGCAGTACGTGCTTTATTGGGTAGCTTATTATTTACCGCTGACGATTTTAATAAAAAAGCCAACGTTTGCTCAGGTGGGGAAAAGAACCGTTTGTTGTTTGGTAAGTTAATGATGTCAGATATCAATGTACTGATTATGGACGAACCCACCAACCATATGGATATGGAAGCGATTGAAGCATTAAACAACGCATTGAAAAAATTCGACGGCACGCTGATTTTTGTTAGTCACGACAGAGAGTTTGTTTCGTCTTTGGCAACACGCGTCATTGAAATCAGTGATCATGAAATCATTAATTTCCAAGGTACCTACAACGAATACCAATCCAGCCGCGAAGCAGCATTGAAGGTGGCTTAGCCACTTATAACACTGTAAACATTATTCGCTAGATTATAACGGGGATAAGCTTAGGCTTATCCCCTTTTTTGTAAGCAATCTGGCAATTACAAAGACTGTTTAAGATGTTCAATAAATGTGGGCTCTACCTTAATTTTAAGCCCCTCTATCTTTTGTCCCTTTAAAAATTGATGCATGGTATTGAGTACCTCTGGAGACGACATAAACAGATTGTGCCCTGCATTAACAACATGTACTTGAGTCAGATTATCTAGGTGCGCCACCGCTTGTTTTTGCCCTTCAACATACGTCCTTCCATCAAGTGTACCTGTCAATAATAAAACTGGGATCGAAGACCGCTTTGGCTGACGGAAGTTATCCCCAAGATCCAGTCCTTTAATAACCTTGTTTAAATGTGGCATAGGGAAATTAAGTAGATCGCCTAACAAGCCATTTTTCGTCTGCTCTCGTACGTCTTGCATACGAGACTCGGTTATACCCGATGCCACATCCATAGCCATCGACATTAACTGGAAACTAATTTTTTCATCACTAAACATACCCCGTTCAAGTATTTTCGTGACCGCTTGGTAGTTGCTGTTTTCAATATCTCGATACATGTTTAACAGCATAGCTAGATATTGATTTGGATCAGCGATCATCATCGAAGCAAGAAGCTGCATATGATGTTTTTGGAACAGAAAAGGCAGCACGCTTCCATCTTTGTTATTCAAGGTCAGATGAATTGGATTATCCTGTAATTGTTGATGAACACGTTGCATTCTAAGAACAATATTGCCGTAGGATCCAATCAACTCAGGATGGCGTATTATTTCTAGCTGAACACGCTCGAAATATAAAGCTGTATTTTTGGGAAGCTTAACGGTTTGATCCAATCCCTCGGCACTGGCGATAATGACTTTATCAATATGTTGCTCAAACAAGGTTATCGCTGACAACGCCAAATGGCTGCCATAGGAAATGCCCCAAAGTGATATTTTGGCCGCGTTTAAATGTAGCCGTAGGTCATTCAAGTCCCGGGCATTTTGTTCAGTGGTATAGCCTAATACATCAGCTCCTTGTTGAGTCCAATCGGCAGTGCAAGCGATGGCGGCTTGTTGGTATTGGCTTGTTACCTCTTGAGGCGTTATTTTTTCTGTCAGACTCAATGAATAAACAGACTGGCAGCTTGGCATTTTTTCAGACGCACCGGTGCCACGTTGATCCAATGCTATAACATCTGAGTGTTCTCTAAGAGCCAAAAACAAAGGAAAACGACGCCACTTAGCCGTGCCAATACCCGATCCCCCTGGACCTCCAGACAAATAGATAATGGGAGGTCCAGTTGCTTTTCCCATAGCAGGAAAACGCACATAATTAATTCTTATCTTTCTTGATTTAGCGTTGTTACGGTTTTCCGTAACTAAAATTGAGCCTTCAAATGCATCAGTCTCTTGTCCGTCGTTAGCTTTAAAAACGATGGCCTTTTCATTCTTAAATGTTTTTGGGACAACTTGTGTTTGGTTTGTTGCTGCGATACAACTAAATGTTGCACACAGTAGTAAAAGCAAAAATGGATAGCGCATGGGATTTACCTATGGTTTGATTTAAGATGCAACGATTGCAGCACATAATCATGCCTTAGCAACAGGCTGTTTCTGTAAGAAACCCCGAAAACTCTGGGCTAATCGATAAGCGGTAGTGTTTATTCGATAATCGGCAAAGTATTTTCATGTTATTTTTTTCTATAGGAAAGTAGATATTGCGCCCTTACCACACCATCATCAGTATTTTTATGTTACTGCTGTCCTCACCCATTTTTGCAGCTGAATCTGTCTATTCATTAAGTAGGCAACCCTTTATTCAATGCTTAAATGTGTCAGCTAGTTCCAGCTTGCCAGACTTTTCGCAAGCAAACTGCGCACCTGTGAACTTTCACGAAATCGATCCCCAAGGTCGCGAGTTATGGCTACATACTGATTTACCTGATGAGATATTAATTGTGCTGCAAAACAACCCTCTGGGCTTATACCTAATGGGAAAAGCAGCCAGTGTAATATATTTAAATGGTAAAAAAATTGCTGTAAATGGTCAACCAAGCAATAGCCCCAAAAGCGAAATTCCCGGTAAAATGGACCATATTTTTTATCTCCCCAAAGAACTTTTACAAAAGCAAAACAATGAATTAGTGATACATCTATCCGCTCACAAGGGTTATCTTGATTTGTCTTATCCTATGCACTTTATTGGTCTAGCCGAATTTGGAGACAGTAAGCGTTTTGTGCAAAGTCATAGCACCCTAGGTCTTATTTTTGTAGGAATGTTTGTATTAAGTAGCCTCTATTATGGCAGCTTAGCTTTGCGAACAGACAACAAACGTAACCCAACACTGCTATTTTTAATGTCATTATTTGCAGGCTCTCAACTTGCGGTTGAAATATCAAGAGGGTTGGTCAACTATGAATATCCAACACACGACCTAAGACTTATTAGTGTGTGTTTGCTTGCATTGGGCTTTGGGCTTTCTTTATTAACGTTGCTGAGTATTAAATTTGCGGGTACCCACAAACTGCATTGGATCTATGCAGGGGCATTATTAACCTGTGTCATTGTGTTAATGGTTCCTGGCTTTGATATAAAAACTAACTTAGCGATTTTGGTACCTATTTTGGTCTCGTTTGTCCTTATTATAGTGAACCTAAAACGTCAATTTAGCTGGCATGCGGTAAAATACTTGGCGGTTATGAGTGTGTTTATGGTCACCGTAACTGTTACTTTTCGATATTTTCATGAACTCGTATTTTACTTCCTTGTTGCCATGTTACTGGCGTATTTGTTTATACAGCAAGCTAGCGAATATTCCATGGAGCTTGAGTCCGCACAAGTAGAGAAAACATTGCGGGCGAAGCTTGAATTTAAGTTAGCGCAAATGCAGCAGCAACACACTTCAGAAACTATCAATATTCACAGTGCAGGGAAAATAGAAAAAATACCGATACAAGACATATTCTACTGTCAGGCATCTGGTGATTACGTTGAGATATATCTGCAAAGTAGAGAGTTATTATATAGTGGCAGTTTAAAAAGTATTGCTGATCAGTTGCCCACCACCTTTGTACGTGTACACCGGTCATATGTCGTTAATATTGATAAAGTAATCAGTATGAAACGTGATGGAGAAAATGGCTACTTGGTCTTGACGAACGATACCCAAATTCCGGTTAGCCGCCGAATGATGCCGCAAGTAAGAGAAACATTCAGTGCACATTAACGACATGTATTTTTGCCATACTTAGAATTAAACATAAAAGGTGCGCGAAAAATTTTCACTCATCTCTAGTAAACTAAATTTGATAAAATACAGTCAACAAATCAACCAAAACGAGACGCTCCATGCAAGAACATGATGCTATACCCTTAAAGGACTTTATCGAATATACACCAGCGGAAATGCTCAGCAGATCTGAGCAGTTTTATACCGAGATCAAACGCAGGCATAGCATTCGACAGTTTAGCGATCGAGCGGTTACCAAAACCATCATCGAAAATTGCATTAAGGCGGCTGGCACTGCACCTAATGGAGCTAACCATCAACCTTGGCATTTTGTGGCTATTCATTCAAAAGAAGTCAAAACACAAGTGCGCGAGCAAGCCGAAGCGCACGAAAGAGGCTTTTACGATGGTCGCGGTGGAGATGAATGGTTAGACGCACTCAAACCCTTAGGCACTGATGCCAATAAACCTTATTTAGAACAAGCCCCTTGGCTCATCGCTATTTTCACCCAAAAGAATAGCCCGCAAGAAGACGGTAATAAACAAACCAACTACTACGTTCATGAATCTGTGGGTATTGCTACAGGGTTTCTGATCAATGCTTTGCATCACTCTGGTTTGGTAACGCTCACCCACACCCCAAAACCCATGAGTTTTTTATCGAAAATATGTGGCCGCCCAGATAATGAACGCCCTTATATGTTACTGATTGTGGGTTATCCTGATGAAAATGCGACGGTGCCACACCATGCTCTAAACAAAAAAGGCTTAAGTGAAATAGCCACGTTTATATAACATCACGATATCTTGGTAACTTAATTTTGCGGTCAATTGGTGATGAACTTATTTGACCAGAGCAGATGAAATGCCCAGACGGTTTAGAGGCGCTGTAAAGTTTATCCTGCCCCCAAGATATTTAATTTATGACTATCAACAGCTGCTTTATTTCATCAAAGTCCTTAATATTCAATAACTCAGCTTTTTGTTCTAAAATATTAAAATCGGTATGCCCTGCCCCCGCAAAATATAAACACGACAACATAAATAAAACTAACTCATCTTGTTCACTGCCTTTAACACCTAACTGGCAAACTTTATCTAAATGACCAATTTGTTTCACTAAACTTGCGTCAATATGCCACAACGACAACATCAATGATGACGCCGAATAAAGACTGATCGCCATAGACTCATTAATATGCTTATTAAGGGAGTGCAGATCATCTATACCTTTTAATGAATACCGCATCATTTTGCTCTTGTGGGCGCTTTTATGACTTAATAAAAATATCCCTAATAACGAAAACACTAACACTTGCTCGGTTAGGGCAATATCGAATTTAAGGTCTGACACTAATAACTTTCGCACACGTTGAAATAGTTTTGGCGCCATTAAAAAAGCTTGGCTGTATTTATCAATAATGAGCTGTTCTACTTGCTCTTGTAGTATATCTTTCACTGCAAAAACAACCGCAAAATTAATAATGGTGTTAATGCCTAAATTCCGACTAACCGCTTCTTTAAGATCTTTTGGCGATCTGCCATAAATTGCTTTGCTGGCTTGTCCCATAATTCGACCGGTAAAAATAACGTCTTTGCCAACAATATCAACCACCCGTTGCAGATCGAGATTACCTTGATCTTTTTCTTGCAGTAGCTGCTTACAACTAGCTGGCATTGGTGGTAAATTTTCAGCAATTTCGGTGAGTTTATAATGGCTACTTTCAGCGCTGCCCACTAATGATAATTCACGAAATTTTGATGGTGTAGTACCAAATTTGTTTCGAAATGCCCGCTCAAATGTTGCCCGTTCTGAATACCCTAGCTTAATAGCCAAATCATCAACTTTAGTTTGCATCGTTAGCAATGCTTTAACGCACAGTTCATTTAAAAACTTACTTTGAATAAGTTTATAACTGGTTTCTTCTTGGGTGAGTTTACGCCTGAACGAGGTCATACTCATGGCCAATTCCGATGCACATTGTTCAATAGTCAGTGACGAAGGTAAATCAGATTGGTTTAACAAGCGATTGACCGCTGCAGTCAATAACAAAGATGGTTGAGTATTATTCATCAGCACAAATATTTTATTAAAACGCTATTATGATAGTTAAACACAAATTCACAAGTACTTAATTTAGCTATATTTTTTGATGCTTAAACGCTGCTAACTTAGAAACTGACTACTTATACGAGAATATTCAATTGAAACTAAATTTTCATAAATCTTTTTGGGAAGCACCCTGCAATAACGAGCAGGAATTTTATGAATTACTAAAACGCACATGTGACGATGGTTATCAGGGTACCGAGCTGTTCTTACCATTCTTTGGTTTTAATGCCGACTCGACCCTAAAAGCACATACCGAATTTGGCCTCAACATAATTACCGGTATAGCGACTCAAGGCGACAGCGTTGAAGCGCATCTAAAAAGCATGAACGCTCAAATTGAACGCGCGGTTCGGTTCTCACCTGTTCTTATTAATTCCCATACAGGCAGAGATATATTCAGATTAGAAGACAATTTGATTTTATTTGAAAACGCCTTAAGACTCGAACAGAAATATAACGTTATTATTACTCATGAAACCCATAGATTCAGACCCACGTTCAGTACATTAGACACGGAGAAAATTCTCAAAGCGTTACCAGAATTAAAATTGAATTTAGATATCAGTCACTGGATGGTGGTACATGAATCTGACTTAAGCGACCAACTCTCGCGTTTGGAGTTTATTTTCCCAAACGTATATCATATTCATGCAAGAGTAGGTTTTGAAGAAGGACCTCAGGTCACCAATCCTCAAGACAAACTTTGGGCAGGCCACTTAGAAAATCATGTAAACCTATGGCAGAAAGTGATTAGTCTTGCAAAAAACAGAGACCAAAACACCTTTACCATAACCCCAGAATTCGGTCCTTTTCCATACGCCCATGTGCAACCTAATACACACCAGCCTTTGGCAGACATTTGGGCCGCGAATAATTTCATGCAACAACATTTAAAAAATAAGCTCACTTAAGGTTTTAAATGGTTGCGTAGAGTATCTCGAATTCAACAGCCTAACTCCTTAATAGCTAATTAAACGACTCCACCCTGTTACGACCTTTATCTTTAGCTCTACACAGGAAAACATCAGCATTTCCTATAAGTGTTGAAGATGCCAATTCTTTTTTGGCGATTAAAGTACAAACACCGACACTGATAGTCACAACATCTGAAATCTCTGATTTTTTATGAGGTACCTTCAAGTCATAAATGTTTTTTCGACACCGCTCTGCTAAATGACATGCTTCGTCATGAGCAGTATTGGGAAGCAATAAGACAAATTCTTCTCCCCCATATCGAGCACACAAGTCTAGGGAGCGCCTAGAAGTAAGAGCTAATGCCTGAGCTACGCTCTTCAAACACTCATCACCTTTTAGGTGACCTTCATGTTCGTTATATTTTTTAAAGAAGTCGACATCACACAGAATTAATGAAATTGGCTCCTGGTTTCTTATGCTTCTCCCCCACTCCCGCTGCAAAGTTGTGTCAAACATTTGTCTATTCGAAATTCTGGTCAAACCATCTTGAAAGGAGAACTGTTCCAGTTTTTTGTTAGAAATCATCAATTCAAGGGTCATTTCAATTATTTTGGCAAAATGACCAATAAGATCTTTTTCTTTTTGGGTTAAACGCTTTTCAACTTTGTCTAAGATGCAGAATGTTCCAAATTTATCACTGTTAGGCCAATTAACAGGCACACCGTAATAAGAGATCATCCCTAATTCTATATCAGGGTTATGGTCCCACTCTGGATCTTCAAGTGCATTTGGAACATATAAGGGTTGTTGCGTTTTTATCACTGTTTCACAATATAATTCACCATTCAAGGGCTCTGTTTTTTGTGCTTTATAGGGAGAGTTAACATGTGATGTAGCTGATATTACCTCCATCGTTTCAACATTCTGGCGCATCAGCAGAGATGTAGAAACATTACATAATCTTGCTACAAGATCAGTTGTTTCTTGCCATTGCTTTAAAATACGTTGTTCTATATCTGGATAGCTCATAATCAAACAAAGTCCTTAAGATCTGTCAGTTAAATATACTTGCATTCAGACGAATGCAAAAGAACCATTTTTAAAATGCTCCTAACACCTTTATGGATACGTCTTGGTAAATCTGTTCGGGCATACATTTTTTATACAAACTACTAGTTACCGTCTCTCAATTTTAAACTTTTAGGCATATTACTGGAAAGTGATAATTTGTTATATTGTGATAACAAAAAGGCAAATATCGTAATTTAATCAAGTCTTTTGAGTCATGTTGCAATTGTCTTCACTAAGCTAGCCTCTTATCACAGGGGTTAATTGACAGCTAAGAAATGCAGTATATGGTTGTAGTGGAATGGATTTAACTTGCTTTTTTTAATGAAGCGACCTTCTTTCGTGATCTTCTTAAGTAACGTTGTTTTAAAGAAAGTTTTTCATGACGCCGATTTTGTTGCATGTAAAACCGATTTTATTATACCTTTTTTAGTCCAAATTCACTTAATATTAAGTTAACAACACATTAACATTTTACGGTGTAATCCGCGGTGCCGTGTTTTAGCAGACAAAGGTAAGTTATGGTCAAAAAAATAAAAATGGGTATGGTGGGTGGTGGTGCCGGTGCTTTTATTGGTGAGATCCACCGTATGGCAGCCGCATTAGATAGTAAAATTGAGCTGGTATGTGGTGCTTTTAGTC
>Ga0115005_10002018_pt1 | contig 16228 bp, 19 predicted proteins | sample ArcOceMetagenome_FD_87163 | JGI IMG/M metagenome (GOLD analysis project Ga0115005, IMG submission 87163) | Marine eukaryotic phytoplankton communities from Arctic Ocean - Arctic Ocean - Greenland ARC118M Metagenome | ecosystem: Environmental > Aquatic > Marine > Oceanic | place: Arctic Ocean... | reverse complement strand
TTATAAATTGTCAAACTAAAAAAAACTTGAACATCCATTCCACCTCCTCCGCACTCTCTTTCAAATTTGATCACACTTGTTGCATCATTTGCAATTTATAATTGAACAGAGATCATATGATGGAAAATCTTGTGCCCTTGGAGGGATCGCAGGCAGCACAAACCAGTTTCCCTTTTGGATCTCTGGTTTACGTTTGTGGGGGGGCGGCGGCCGAGCACTCATAGAAACACACGGAATTGTCACTGGTGTGTACATCAAAATGGTTCCAATTCTAGATATGTTATTCAAAGTTAAAACCCCAGCATCAGAAGAGATTTATAAAACAGAAAGATTAAGATTTCGCCACGGGTGTCCTGTATATGTCAAGAGAGCTCAAAATAGTAGTGCTGAAGAAAAAGGCGTGGTTCTCGGTATATGTGACGTTCCTCGAAGCTCCTTGCACACGGTTGATACTTACTGGTATTCTGTCGAGGTAGAATCTAAAGAAATGGCCTCGGTGGTCCTCCATGAAGTTAGGCCCTGTGATGTAACATTCAGGCCCAGAGAGGAACAAAAGTCTGAAGAAGGAAAGAGTAAAGATTTTCCAATTGCAATCTCTATCAAAGAAGAACCAAACGAAGTGATTTCATGTATCCGAGCTAATTATACTGAACCATTGGCCGAGATGCAACCTGAAATACAATTAAATAGCAAAATAGCATCAGCGTGGTGCAGATCTTACGGTTCTGAAATCAATCAAAAAATGCTGAATGCCAGCAAAACTCAAAGCACAAAACGACGTCCAGTGGATAAACCATCTTTGCCTGCTAGTGACTCCGGCACAGCAAAGAGAAAGGAAGAACAGATTTCTTCAGTTACAAAAAAAAGAGATCGATCAGAACCAACGGTACCAGAAGAGGCAGGATCGAATCCAGGGCAAAGTACAAGTGAAGTTGTTGGCATGCCCCCAATGCTGTGCTTGCCTCTATCGGCAAGTAGAGATAAGAAAAAGTTGGGACATGAAGCTTCGGGTTCATCGAAGACAAAAAAAGACAAAGTGAAGTCAACTAACAGAGAAGTACACTTGGACTATAAACGTCAAAGACATAGTGATATACCACCACGACCCCACGAAAGTTGGACGAAAGTTATCAACGGAGGAACGCGAATATTTTGGTGTGAACAGTGCACAAGGTGGGCGTCTCAGTATCATACACACAACGATATTTATCCAACCCACTATTGCTGGACGCATGGAGTGACCAGAAACGCAAACCACACCAGCGGAAATTGCAATAAAAGAGCCAATGGTCATAAGGACAAAGCAACGTTTCATCGTAGATTGGGCGGTAGTAACAAGAAATAGTTAAGAAGATCAAAGTACTTCCAATCGCATTATAGAATGATAGGTATTAGTGAAATGGAAAAGATTGATAAATTATTGAAAGGTCTTCTACTATCACATGCGCTTAAAAAAATAGTATGGCGTATAATAGTGGGCATCGTCTCAATAACCCAGACACTCCAACATTATATTGATAGTCATGATTGTTGGTGCCACCTGCTCTTCTCAGTCCCCCCTTATTTTGAAATTTGAATATACCATACTGCATAGAATACGATCTTCCTCCAGAACCGAGTATTGTTATGAGAAATATTTGATGGGTCTACTCTCCCAATTGCACAATGTTTCGGTAAGCATTATTGACTCAATCATTGAATGGAAAATGCCTCGCGCCCAGGGAGGGACGCAAAGACTGATTTGAACTCTCTTCATCCTGGTCGAGATAACACTAACTCTGTAAAATTCTCTTGGGATAGTGGACATTATCTCCTCAAAATGATGAATGGTGCGCAATTCATTTCTCAAATTCGATCCATTTTGGAAATTCTGGGGTCTAAGAAGACTCTCTTTGGAAACCCATCCATTCTTCCACTGGATATTGATGAGATTGTAGGATATAACCTAGGGGTATCAATAGAGCGCACACAAAAATGATATGAGGGTGAAAAAGGTGTCGCATCGAATCCTTTTTGAAGAATATCGAGGGATGCACGCTAGTTCATATCACGAGGAAAGCTGATAAAGGTAATCATTTTATAGAGCTGCCAGGTTGCAAGTATTCCAGAAATTACTTGGCACAACTTGGATGTGTGTTCCAAGAGATCATTTGACGAAGCGTTGGTGTTATGTTGTGTAGGATTCTTGGTTGACGATGAAATGAATAGGTCTTGGATTACCATATCCATCGAGATATTGTGATTGTGCATGAATGAAATCAACCATCAAGATCTTGCCCGGCATTTCGAAGTTGTCACAAAGATCGGCAAGATCACCATTTTCAAGCAAGTTCAAATCAAAGTAGCGACAGCTATTTATTCAACAATTTCTGAAAATGGACTCGTTGAAAGCGACAATAGCGAATCACACAATCTTGTCATTGAAACAGTGGTTGATCATGGTGTGGCGAAGCATGATTATCTTCTTACTAGGAGTATACCGGTAGGCGAAGATGTGTGTGTGTGTGGATCGGAAAGAAATTCCAAAAGCTCTTATACGTTGTAACACAGTACTACGGGTCGAGATTCCTCGAAGGATTTGGACGATAACATTGGATTGGAAGGAATTGATTCAGATTGCAAATTGCATTCAAGTCCACAAGGGGAGGAAACACGCTACATTGTGCATCGATGAACACATATTTGAATTCTAACGACGGGACTTTCTTGCGGGATAAAGTTCCAATGCCCGTTTGGGGCACATTCAAAGTAACTGAAGGGGAATGAAAAAGGGAGGTGGTTGAAGGAATGTGGAGAGGAATGCTTTGTCCAGAAGGCAGAATACGAATTGGTCATCCTTTTCTATCTCGTCTGTATATTAGAGAAGAGTTTGATTACAAACCGTCTTGTTTGAACAATTCATTGATCGTGACGAACCAATTGCATTGCTACACAATCCAAACCTCAACTCTAGGTCGAGGTCCAGTGGAAAAGGATGACATGTGCCATTTCATCATAAACACTTTTTTTGCTTCCAGGCAGGTAAATCCAAGTGCAGCGTTGACAGGAATATCTTCTTCGGGAGAATCTTCGGGTCAAAAGAGGACGTAGTAAGCTCGGGACACTGGTCAGACAACTCACTACTCTCAATCCCAGGTACGAGAGAAAAAACAGGCGCTTCTGGGAAGGGCTGTAATCCATCATCCCCTGCTTCCAGAAAGTGAACAGCGTCGAAATCGAAAAGAGTCAAGCGATCTTCGCAAGATTCATCGTCAAGGAGCTCAGTTGCAAGCACGACCGCACATGCATCCTCGAAGTGGGGTGTAGTATCAGTTTCGGGATAGGCAATGAACAAAAAGAGAATCATCGATGCGTCCTGCATCAGACCATCCTTGTAGAATTTGATAATGGTTGTAGCACCTGGAGCCCCCCCCCCCCAGACTCGGCAGGAGGCATCATGTCGCTAATATTTTTTCCCTTTTTGCCATCAGGAGCTGCATGGTCTTCTGAATGATGATGTTCCTCGAGTTCATCATCAATCTTCGGGACAGGATTCGATAATAAGCCCTTCCTCGTCACATTCGGCAATCCTCGCAGCCACATCCGCAGCAGCAGTCAGGAGGCAATCATCCACATCCTTCACCTTCACTTATTCCTCCCCTGATCCCCTCTTTTCCAAAACTTTCTTCAAAACACTCTTTTTCATCCTGTACTCACCTTTCACCACGTAACCAAAACCCCAACGAAGATGAAGAATCGTATATGTATCAAAATTCCGCCTCAGAATGCATTCCTACATTGGTCGAAGAATGCCTTGGCATGCCATTAGTGATTCGGGAATGTGTAAGAAGGAGCAAGAATACTTCCTTAGTCTATGACCACGGTGAAAAAGGTGGATGACAGCACTGTCGAAGATGAAGTTGAAGATTTGTATGAACTCTCTTATTGGACGTGAAGCGGAAGTTCCCCGATGTCCAAGGTATCTCTTATATACATACCAGCGGACACGAATTGGCAAAAAAAACAGTGGAGAGTAACGAATATGACATTATTACTCTCTACGTAGGAAATCTGGTATGTTCTCGTGAGCAGTATTTTCGCGTTACGCGTTTGATTTGATACAGCAAGCAGCAGTTACTGCATTATAACCATTAAGAAATAACCATTGCACGAAAAGATATTCTCTTTCAACTGGTTACCAAAAGTCTTCAACAGTGTAAAAATGGTGACACAAATGTTTTGATGATCGCTCCATTAGATATTACAAGACCATTGAAAATTATTATGGATCAGTCTTCTGTAACAAACATTCCTGACCAAGATACTATCAATAATAACTATGCATTATATGGTGATAACGATGGTGAGGATCTTGGTGCTGAAAATGATGGTGATGATCATGATTCTGGAATTAGTTTCAGTGATAATAATAACGAGTAGCTGAAGGATAATCTTATTGTTCTGAAACATTATGAATTCTTTTGATCCGTTTCGCACTGGATTAAATTCTGTGCATACAAGTACTACCGTGGCTATAGCTAACCTAGCCTTAATTGTGACGACTATAACAAGCTAAATAAGTATTTGTTATCACGTCAAGTCACATTTATGTTCTGTCAATAATCCATTCGTGCTGTAATATCCAATCCATACCCGTATCAATACAAAATAGTCAGCAACACTATGTATAAAACTATATCAGTGCGAACATTGTAAAACCCCCTCAGCATTTACCTAAATTATTCTATTAATAATGACTTTGCGAAATATATTCATGTATGAATATTAATTTTTATTGAGTCATAATTGCGGATACCTCTACTCCGAAGGAAGGACTACTGGTGGAGGTTTTCTTAGAATGGCTACCAATAAACCCCCCTGCGTAATCATACCACCGTACACATACGGGAACAACACAACCTTCAACTCAATCAACAATCAGTCGTCACTCCAACAACCCACCAATCACCACAGAACAACGGCAGACGTCTGAAACATTTCCAAAACAGTTACAATTTCAATCACGTCAATGCAACCATCACACATTCTGCTCTTCGACGAAAATTCTTCACTTTCTCAAACATCAAACGTTCAATTATGTTATCCACGCATCATCTAATCAAGTTGAATGGCGAGCAAGTCGAGAAATCGGATTTTCCAACAGGCTGCCCCGTCTACATTTGCAGCGATCATACTCCAGCCTATATCCAATCCTGCGGTGAAGTAGTGGGTGTGTTTCTGAAGATGGGGTCTGTTTTGGGAATGTTTTGTAAAGTTCGAAACGGCGAAAACGAGGAAGATATTGTGCCAATAGAGAGGCTGAGGTTTCAAACTGATTGCCCTGTGTATGTAACTCAAGGCGAACATCAATTAGAAGGCGTCATTCTCGGCTTTTGTAAAATGCCGGAGACGAACAAACAGAGATTATCTGCAGAAGATACATATTGGTATTCAATTCTTCTTTGCAAGAGCAAACGTCTAATCCATGAAGTATGTCCAGACCAAGTCTCTTTCCGTTCGATGACAAAGATAAGCGAAACATCAATCCCGAAAGAAGTTGTGATTAGGGAAGCTGGCGATATTTCTGTTTTGCCTTCAATTCTGGATCCACCTCCAAACGCTGTTGTGATCGACCTGATGAACATCAAAGAAGAACCAATAGATCAAGAGATGGAAGTGGATCAAGGCTTACCCACTATAAGTGGCAGTGAAAATACCCACAACGATAATCGTATATTATCGTTCCAGGAAAGCGATTGTCAGAATGCCGAGATCGAGGTTAACACAGAATTCCAACATCCCGACGATGGTTATAGCGATGACAGTGATAACTATTCTTCGTCTTCTTCTATCGTCGAAATTCCTATGCCGGACATGAACCTACAAATCGAGGCATCTGGAGAAGACGAAATCGTGCATCACACGGAAGCAAACACTTCTGACAAGATTTCTAGCTTTGAAACGGCGACATTTGATAAAGACAACGAATATCAAATTGATAGCAGTAGCAGGAAGAGTTCCACTGAAAAGATCTCTTGCGGTGAACCGGCTCCACTTACTCAAGACAACGAAGATCAAAGTGTCAATACTAGCAGTAAGAAGAGTTCCACCGAAAAGGTCTCTAGCGGTGACACGGCGCCACTGATTTTAGACAACGAAAATCAAAGTGACAACAGTAGTAATAAGAGATCCACTGACAATAGTGAATCGGGGTCACTTAATCTGAACAATGAAGACCAATGTGATAACAATAGCAACAGGATATCAAATGATAAGACCTACACGGGTGAAGCGACACCGCTTACTCCGGGCAGAGAAGAAACCAATTCTGATTGTACAAAGAAACAAATCATTGGTGAGAAAAGGTCCATCGATGAAATCTCCAACGGCAGTGGAACGTCGCCGCTTCTGGGCAACGAAGCAATCCTTTCTGAGAGCACAAAGAAACAAAACATTGGTAAGAAAAGGTCCATCGAAAAGATCTCAATCGGTGACAACACTATAGATTTAAGCAGAGATTTTTCAGAATCCGAAGATGTACAGACCACTGTAAACACTTCCTTACCCACAAATAGAGATATCAATTCATTCAAAATTTGTCGCAGAGTGAAATCGATAGGAACGGGACTATCGCTGCTTGGATCAATGTTGCAAGAATGGAGAACTTGCCCCCCTGTACAAGGTGAGGATAGACACACAGAATTTCAAGGAAGGACTTATTACTGGTGTTCGAAATGCAAGAATCTGAATGGGACTTGGGCTTTGCATCATCAAGAGGACCATAGAGTTGACGATCCTGATTATAACATTTCACATTGGACTGAGAAAGCCCCAAACTCTAGTCAATCACCGAGTAGGCGCGAAGGAGAGAAATGGTACAATTGGTGCAACGAATGCAGGAATGGAAAGGGTCAATGGACCAGCACGCACAAATTAGGAGATCATTGGAAGTACGTACCTCCTCAGCCCAGTAGCAGACTCTCGAAAACCAAGGGGTCTCTCACCTTTCACTGGTGCAAAAAGTGCAGAGACGGTTTAGGAATGTGGTCCATGCATTCCGAACAGAACCACCGAGGCAATTTCAAAAAACGTGCACGTGAAGAAATCAGGACCTATAACCCGTTCCACTTGAGGCACATGTTTTCTCGATTCGTACAAACGGATGGAGAGATTCTGAGCACACTGAAGAGCAAGGTGAAAACAGTTCCTAGATCTCATTGGACTTCAGGATCCATGTGCTTGACATTTCACTTGATGGGTTATTGCCTGAAAGAATGCAGGAGAGCTGAGGATCATCAGGAGCTTTGTTCATCAGACGCTTCTAAATTGTACGATTGGTGCTTAGAATCGAGTGTTGAAAAGACAGAGGTTGCGCTGAAGTCAAAATACATCCTAAGAACAACCAAAGAGAAGAAAATAAGGAATTCGAAAAGTAGAGCAAACATACCACCAAAAGCTAACGCGCCACCAAAAGGAAAAGGGGCGTCAATCCAGAAAATAAATTCTGGTTGTTGGTACCAGAAAATTGTTTTGGCCGAGGTAGAGTACAAGGTCCTTACAGGTGCGTGTACGTCACGGGAAATATAAACACATTGCTGAACATGCCTTCATTTCCTCTCTACTATATGCAGTCGCTCGCTTCCTCACTTGCTTTATTATTTCCATTTCACAGAAGCACTCGTGGGTTTTCCTCTGGGAAACATACACAAAAATCTAGTTAGTGAGACTGGTTGTAAGCAAATTAATTACGCCGCACTCAAGAATAATTGCTCAAATATTAATCTTTCCCATCAGGACATACATCGTTTAAACAAAGCAGGCCAAATTTTGATTGATCGACTTGAAGAACATATTGGGCACAGAGTGGATGCACAAATATCGAATCACTTTAAACGGTAGAGTAGGAATGGATGATCTGAATTCAATCACTGATTTCCACTAAGTTTTTATAAATATGATTGTAGTTTTCAATCGCAGGTTAAAATGCCGTTGGATTTCATGCTATTTTAACTTGAAAGCACTGCATTTTTGGTGAACTTTTAGCAACAAGAGGATACTTGATATCAATGTTGTAGGCGGGCAACGCAACCAGTCAGGAAAATTCTATCCGGGCCTGCACGAGTGTATGTACTATTGTATGTGTGTTGATCGCAATGTTCAATGTAATTGAAAACATGCTAAGAAGAAAGTTCTCTAGATCTTTGTTATACAATCAAAGAGGCTGGGAACTAGTCGCGCGCGTTCCACCGCGCGCTAAATCAGTCATTTGTTTTCATCAATTTTTGCTTCTTTTCCTCTCCATCTTCTGCGCTGCTGTCCGCTCAGTTCGTCATTCAAGCTCACATTCTCCTCAAAAGCTTCCGGATTAGCAAGCGCACATTCTGACGAACCACACCTTCCCGATCACATCTATTGTTATATTCCATTGCCAGAAAATGCCACCATTGATAGCACTTGAAGGAGAACAAGCAAAGCAGAGTACGTTTCCTCCTGGAACTCAAGTATTCATCTCCGCTAACACCAGCCCCACCTTCATCCTTGCACCGGGTGAGGTGGTCGGCGTTTCCTTGAAAATTGGCAAACCTGGGAATTTAGACCTGTTATATACAGTGAAGATGACAGGCTTGTGTGAAGGAGAAACACGAACTGAATTGTTTAACGAGGCAAGGCTTCGTTTCCGGAATGGCTCTCCGGTGTCAGTCTGTATGGAGTGCGAAAACGTAGAGCATAGAATTGACGGAATAGTTTTGGGCTATTGTGACATCCCTCCCCATGATGACCGACGGGCGTATTGCAGGGAGGACTTCTGGTACTCTGTTCAACTTCTTGGTCATGACAATGAAAACATCACAAGAATCATGCACGAGGTGAGCAATTCTCAATTGACTTATCGTCCAAGTCCTTCTAGTAATGTTTGCAAAAGCGCGAAAAAAGTGGTCAAATCAATCGTGAAAGTTGAAGTTTTGGATGCAGAGGAAGAGCCCACCCGAGCTTCATCTGCTGCAGAAAAATCTCACGAGGCTGAGTTCTTCTCAGCGGGAGGAGGACACGAATCTATTGCTACTACGAGTCTCAACGAGATACAAAATTCTGCTACTAAAGTCAAATTTGAGTTTGATCTTGATTGTGATGGAAGACCCAAACCAAAGTCTGTTGAGTCGGAGCACGATTCCGTTCAAGACGTTACATCGCAGCAAGCTCGGGATATTGATAATGATTCAAACAAGCGGAAAACCTCTGCTTCTGTAGAGTCGGGCCAAGTTCTGGATGATGTCCAAGACACAGAGTCTGAATCGCCCACGAAACGGATGAAGACCCAAAAGAGTCAAGCAGATCAAGGTGTTGGAGAACTTGTAGCGATGTCGAAGAAGAAGCAAACGTCAAGGAAAACGGCAATGCAAGCGACCCGGTATTGTCAAGATGCCGGAAAGGTGGGACATGATTCCAGTGTTGCTGGCGACAGTCACAGATCTGGTGGTAGAATGGAACCTAGAAAAGAAGAAGTCGTCACCAAGGCAGCCAACGCTGAACAGCCACCTGCGGTATTAATAACCGTTGATGCTGGAGATGCCGAAGCCAGCCATGGATCCGACGCTCGAACGGAACCTAGAAAAGAACAAGTCGTCACCGAGGAAACTGGTGCAGAGCAGGCACCTGTGGTAGCGAGGACCGTTGAAAATCCAGCAGTAGACACGCCACTTGGATTGGGAGATGTCGCACAGTATAGAAACGTCCTTGCTGAATCTGAAATGAAACCACCCGCCACACAAATGATCGCTCGGACCGAGACCTCTGAATCAAAGGAAAAGAAATCGAATGGTCTTCCGTCTCTCAAAATCAAGATTCCCAGGAAGAGAAAAGAATGGACGACCACTCCCCCAAGTGCTAATCAAAGTCACACGAAGACTCATAATGGTGGTGTGTACTACTGGTGTTCAAAATGTAGAGGGAATAAAGGGCTCTGGACTGGCCACGAGACTATGGATCATATCGAAGAAGGCAGTCTCGTGCACAAAAATTCTTTCGAGGCATCAGCAGGCCATGTACCAAATGATATGGCTCGAACAGATGTTTTGAAGACGCCAGGGAGTCCAGATAAATGTCATGTAGCCAGAAAGCCTCCCAAAAATTTTCCGTTCTATTCGACCATGTTTGTACCCATCCATGGACAATTTGCTGGAAGTAAGTTTATGAGTTATGTACGTGTATGTAGCGTTGCAAATAATGTATTTCATTTCTCATCTGAAGTTACGTTTGCACTTTAGGCGCGATCATTGGAAAGTATGGCTGTTTCCACAAAAAGTTCATGAGGCATACCAACTGCTGGTATTCTGTCTCATCATCGGATGATGGTACCACGTCAACAGTACAGCTTTATGGAGATGATCCTGAAGAGGTTGAGAAAGGAATCTATTTCATACGGGATCAGATTTACATGTTTATGGGGAAATCACAACAACTGCCGTGGATTGAAGATCATACAAAAATTGAATTCTTCAGTGACATTGCAGCTTACCGCAATGTGCATGGAATGGGCAATCCATGCTCTCCAGCGAAGAATGAAATAGATACGCGTAGCTACGATGGTCCAGTCGATAATTTCTCCCCAAATAATGAAACTTCTCATCGCGGGGTGCCGCATCCGCATCACGATGCTTTTCAATCGGAACTCAGGATTCTTTTACCACGAATTGAACGGCAGTTTTTGGTGAACATTATCATTGGACCAGGGGGCAGGGCAAACAAGCGCCTCAAAGCTGAAACCAATGCTTCCAGGATCTCGCTACAGTTTGAAGATGAGTTTCCATACATTACTATCAAAGCAAAATACAAAGTCATTGCCGAAAGCACTGCCGAACATGTCATAGATTACATCCAACAATCATTGCATGAACCATTGGAAGGTGTACAAATTGTGTTCCCTGATCCCTGTCACTGAAGTATTGACAGGGAAGAATTTATTACATAACATGCACTATATACTGTACCGCCAGGGGCATCATTCTTGGGATTGATGACAAATTGCATTGAAGATATAGAAGTTATGCATCCACGTTGTCCGCCTTCAAATATGGTATCATAGAACATACAACATGAAAGCCAGCATAAAAATGTAAATATTTTATTTTATATAGAGAACTGATTCTGGTTTGGCTGTTGGTTAGTGTACGCAAGTAAGCTGGAGTACAATTAATACGTCGAAGTCCGAGATCAAACAGGACGAACATCAGGACGCCGAAGTTGTTGAGAAAGTTGCTTCTTTATCTTCATTTCTCAAATTCATTACAGCAACATAACTTGCAGCCGATTACACATACCTGAATAGGACTAAAACAATATAATATCCTAAATAGAAATCATAAGAAATGAAATGATCCCGAACAGCTTGGAAGGAGGTGGAATTTCATCTCCCGTTGTAGCTGTGACCATCGTCAGTACGGCAATGACGAATTCAATTTTTGAAGAGGATGATGAAGAATAATCGAGAAGTACAAGCGCTGCCAGCCAATCTCGACCCAAATTCGTCTGGCTCAATTATTTGAACTTCTCCTCTTTCTTTGCTTTGGAGGCAAGGACGAGAGGAAAGGATGTACTACACGTAAGCACTGTATCGAGACTGTTGTTGAATGTTTGGGTTATAGAACATACGATATGAAAGCCAGCATAAAAATGCAAACATTTTATTTTGAGAGAGAACGGATTCTGGTTTGGCTGTTTGTTAGTGTATGGTAGTTTATCACTACTCTCCAATAATCATTTGCGCTTACCAAGACTACTATGCAGCAACAGGTATTTCAATGTCATTTTTCGGGGCCACCTAGTACTGATTGCTACGCGTACTTGTATCTCTTTTCCTTTTCCTCTTTCGGCTCCTCGCCTGCTCAGCAAACTCATCCGTGGTTTGTTCTACATATTTCTCAAGCAATAGTAATAATAACTCAAAGATTACAATAACTTTTAGCTACAGAAAAACTCCGTGGAGAAGGTGCAAAGTATTGTCCGAAAGGATTTATGGGCTAAGGCCCACTCGCCCATTTGACAGGGTGCTAATTACGCAGAATAAATTCACCTGCGTGAGTCGAGTATAATACTGTCGAAGCTAGGAGGGCTGCAGCCGAGTCCTAGATGGAAGCATGAAGAGAGAGAGAGAGAGAGAGAAGAAATACGCCTACGTATGGATTGGTGGTAGACCAATCCAGTTGCGTAGTGCGGCATTTGTTGTGAAGGGGTATATTGTACTGACGTGAATTGCTTCGCGTCCAGATCGAATGATAAGGAACCATTGTTTGAGTTGGTCCGTTTGTTTTTGAAGAAGAGTCTCCAGGCGTACTGAGAAGTACCTAGAGTAGACACGATGAAGCGAGCTTTGTCCAAGAGCATATACCACTGTGATCAAATTGCGGAGAGTAGTAACTCCTGATAAGGCATCAAGGGCTTGAGTTTCATGTAATTTGAGTTGCGGTGTGTCCTTCCATACCAAGTTGCAACATTTAATGACAAGACGGGTTGCCCAAGTTGTTTCTTTTCTTTTTTGAATCAATCGTTATGTAGTAGGAATTTTGTAGTGAAACAATGGGATTCACAATGAAGCCCATCAGGAAGGCGTATCAACCCAGTGATGATCTATTAGCATATTCAATATGTTTTAATTCATGATTGAATGGAATTGCGTGTATTAATTTCAAATTCTTCTTCGCTATTCTCTACCGATAGAAACAGCCTGACACCACCACTGCTGCTAACACCACGCGCATTGTACCATTGAGAGAAATAGCGACTAGCAAAGTCACGCACACTCATTAAAGCGTAATGTAGATTTATATTATAACTGTTGTATTGTATTACTTTTGTAATATCTCGCCCCCGCAGCACAGGAAACAAGATATTTTTTCGAAACTCATCCTGCGTCCCCTGATAATGTGTACACATTTTTTTAGTAGGACATGATCCGTCGCTTGGGATGTGGCATCCCAGGCAGCTGAGCATGTACCAAATACTCTGAGCCTCCTCTGTCGATGTACGCAGTGCTGAGAATTCAGCTGTGTAAGTGCTAGAGGCGATGGAGCCTTGTCTTTTGCTGAGCCAAAGAACCGGAGTACTGCCGACAAAGACAATTAATCCGGTCAATGACCTGCATGTTTTCTTATCATGCGCATGGTCCAAATCAACGAGAATTACTGTCTCCATGATCGGGCCAAACGATGGTGGGAATCCAGGGTCCATCTCCTCTGATGCCTCAGGATAATCCTTGAGGAAGTCGGGATCAACTTTGAAAAAATTGGCTCATCTCGATCGAAAATCATAGGGCGAGAATCGATCGCAATTTGCTCATCGGGGCAAGTCTTTAAATAACCAAAAACTCTGATGGATAGCTCCGAGTGATATTCACAAGGACAAGCACCATAGGGGTTCAGAGACAAGACAACCGGTCCAAGATCTGGCCTGCCAATGGTTACAAGCCATTGTAACATGCCAAGCAACATCTGGAATTTGTAGTGATGAACCAATCCTAGCAAAGGGGAAGTATCCATTTCTAGATGACAATCCTTGACTGAAAGAGGTGTTCCTTCTTTTGGTAGACAGCCAAAGATGCGTTCATACCCCATTCCCCCCACACATGGCCACCATATCACCACCACATACCACAAATGCATCACCACCATCTCCGAGATGTACTCCAACAACAACCTCCTCACAATCGACACAACCACATTCAACCGAGCCACATTCCTAGACAAGATAAACACCAATGTCACCGCCAATGACCCTGCCTTCACAAAAGACTGGAGGAAACAGATAGCCATGATAAAAACTGACACCCCACATTCATCCTCATCAAATAGACAGGAGGAAACAGACAGCCATGATAAAAACCGACACCCCACATTCATCCTCATCAAATCACATCAACTCACCCCCACGGAAAAACAAAAACCAACAAATATGGCATCCCAATCCCTCTCATCCCAAACTATGCCGTCGCCCATGCTAACAGCTAAACAGCCATCCCGTGTCCCAATCTTACTTACCGCAAGTACGATCCACACAAGGCGCATGCAGTACTCCGAGACAGTGCGACGTGCAAGATAGAACTGGACAATAAAGATAACCAGCAAAAAATAATGTTCACTTATTAAGAAAATAAAACTAAACCTAAACCTAAACCTAAACTCAGTGAAGACGAGATGATCACGAAAGACTTCAAAACGTTGAAATGTGGATCACTTTATCACTGTGTTCTTCGCCTTAACTGTAAGAAGAAAAAAAACAATGATGAAAAAGAGGAGAACGTAGAAGAGGAAGAGAAGCACCTGAATCTACTTTATCATAACTTGGAAATGCCAGTTTCTGGGAAGAAGGATGAATTGATTGCCTTGGAGAAGCTGACCGTTCTTGTGCTTAAGGAAAAGCTCGAGTTAGCTTAGCAGGATTGACAGTTTCTGGGAAGAAGGCTGAATTGATTGCAAGACTGTTGGCAACAAAATAATATTTGTATCATCTTTAGACTGTGCGATTTCAAAAACAATTATAAACACCTGAAGAAACTGGTATTTTCGATTTAGTTTCTATATTAATAATACTTGTATTGTTCATTTTCTATTCAGCATTGGCGATTTCATTCTTGGCAATAAAATCTAAGAGATCTATGCGGGTAATAATGCCAGAAATCACAGTCTTGGTCTCCACTTTCCCACCAGGCGACTTCCCATTGAAGCATCTTTGTTCCGTCACAACCAGAACAAACGGCTCATGGTCAAGGGCATGCGCAAGATCTGCAAGCTTATGATTCATCTCAATCTTGCGAAATGTCTTGTAAATCACCTTCGCATCTGCCACAGATTGATCACTCCTACAAGTCCCAGCAAGAATCTTACTTGTCATGTTTCCTTCCGTCACAACCCCTGCCACATTCCCATTCTCTGCAATCACAGGGACCATATCGAACCCTTCCTCCTTCAGCAACTGAATAGCTGACTTACACGTCACCTCCGATGTAATCGTAAGTGGTGTATTCATTGGAATATCACAAACCCTCCGATCACACCACCAACCCTTCATTTGTTTCGGTTTAATCACATCATTATCAATGAATTGATGATCCAACATCCAATCATCACTCAATGCCTTTGTCATGTAATTCCGTACACTATCTGGAAGAATGACGACACACCTCTGATCTTTCGTGAGGTTGAATATTTTGACAGCTTTGATGGCACAGGAAACGGCTGCTCCGCATGATCCTCCGCATAAGAGCCCTTCATCTCGGATAAGCCTTCGCATCATGACTAAACTGTCTGTATCATTTGATTTCATCCAATGATCGACTACGTCTCTTTCCAGGACTTCTGGTATGAAATCATAGCCAATGCCTGCAGAATGGGTGTGATATTTTTCATAATGTTGAAGACGATGATGACAAATTTGAGTAAAGACAGACTAATAAACGCTTGCCACCGCACATAACATTCACACCACACTTTGCATCCATAACAACCAGTACTCACCTTCCACCTGATAAGGCTCCAATCTTCCCAAATCATTTAGGTGTTCTGGCAATGCTAGGATTGAGCCCCTTGGATCGACTCCTACGACAATTAAATTAGGATTCTTCTCTTTCAACTTCTTGGCAATCCCACTTATAGTCCCACCAGTTCCCGCGCCCACCACCAGCATATCCACCTTCCCCTTCGCCTGAGTCCATATCTCTTCCGCCGTCCCATAATAATGAGCATTGGGATTACTCTTATTTTTATACTGATCCAAAATATGCGAATTGGGAATTTCCTCCTGTAAACGCTTGGCTACTGAAATATGCGAATCAGGAGCATCCCATGCTGCCTCAGTCGGTGTCCTGACAATTTGCGCATTGAGTGCTTTGAGAACATCAACTTTTTCCTTTGACATTTTTTCAGGAAGGACGATTATGCATTTGTATCCCTTGACGGCAGCAGCAAGTGCGAGTCCTATGCCAGTGTTGCCAGAGGTGGGTTCAATGAGTGTATCACCGGGATGAATGCGTCCTTGTGCTTCGGCATCGAGGATCATTTGGAGTCCGATTCGGTCCTTGACGCTTCCGCCTGCATTGAAGAATTCACATTTTGCAAGGATTTGGGGTTGGACGTTGAATTTTTTTGGGATTGCGTTTAGTTGTACGAGCGGTGTTTTGCCGATGCAGTGGAGGACGGATGGGCATATTTGTGTTCGGGTGTCAATGACGGGTGTGAGTTGTGCGAAGTTGTCGCTGTCG
>Ga0115005_10002017_pt1 | contig 16230 bp, 9 predicted proteins | sample ArcOceMetagenome_FD_87163 | JGI IMG/M metagenome (GOLD analysis project Ga0115005, IMG submission 87163) | Marine eukaryotic phytoplankton communities from Arctic Ocean - Arctic Ocean - Greenland ARC118M Metagenome | ecosystem: Environmental > Aquatic > Marine > Oceanic | place: Arctic Ocean... | reverse complement strand
TTCCAACGACAATGAATCTTGGGCGTCGTACATTGCTTCTTTGGCATCGTCCAGTTGTTGACGTAAACGGTCGACTTCAGTGGTCATGTTTTAACGGACTACTATTCCTTCATTGATGGACCCGGTTGGTCATGTTTTTGGGGGCTTCGAGCAAAGAGCTGCCCGGCCCCCCGGAAAATAAGGATGGATCGCAAAGCATGACGTTTGTGACTCACCACAGCCTCCTTACAAACAGTACCTTGACAGCGGGAGTCTTTTAATAGTGCTCCATAGACACTAGCAGCATGCCCATCTCCCACCTCTTTGTGGTGTTACCGTGGGTGTTCCTGCTATCTGTTGTAACCGCACGACCGATGGGCGGGTGCAACAGTATCAAATGCACCAACTTCACGGCCAACAACCTCACCTTCCAGTGCAGGACAGCCGGACCATCTCCTTCCACGTCCACCACCAACGTTCTTCTCTTGCATGGATTTCCAGAGTTTTCAGAGATGTACTCAGACCTCATGCGCACATTGGCTGGGCTCAATTACAGCAGCATCGCCTGCAACCAACGAGGTTACTCTATGGATGCCCCACTTTCGGTCGACGATTATTTGTACCCCCTACTCGAACAAGACGCTTGGGCTGTTGCAGCACGCCATTTCGGAGTGCATGCCACCTTTCATCTGATCGGACATGACCACGGTGCTTTACTAGGGTGGTGCATGAGTGCCTCGAACCCCAACCGTCTGTTGTCCAGTTACACTGCATTGTCCGTGCCTCACACCGATGCTTTTTCACAGGGAATTTATGGTGCGCATGCCGATTTGGAACAACAAATAGCTTCTCAGTATTTCACAATGTTTACCGAGAAAAAATCGGCGTCGTCGCACTTTGAGTTTTGGTGGCTAACGCTTGGAAAGTTTGACGGGAATACCGATAGCGCAAACATTTGGACGTCTGCAAAGGATTTTCAAAAAGCTTTATGGTGGTACAACGGTGCAATGGACGCGGGTGTCATGGCAACACCTCCCATCATGTCCGCCAGTCAAATCTTGTCGCACGGGTTATCGCATGCCGCCATTGCAGCCTTGCGTACACTGTGGGGGGGTACACCTAACAATGGGTCGAACGCCACCAAACCCATTGGAGACATTGAAAATGTGCCGGTATTGTACGTGTGTGGGTCGAAAGACAGCGCAATTCTGTGCAATCGACCCTATGCATTAAAGACCAAAAACTATATCAAAAACGGGACGTATCAGAACGTGGTCGTGAATTGCGGCCATGATTTATTGGCGTGCGCCGACAAGTCAGAAACGGCCAAAGTTGTGGCGAGCATTATATCGCATTTACAAACGAATGGTGACAATAAGAGAAGTGAGTACTAGTAGCACGTTTAGGGTGTGGTGCTGTGAGAGGTAACTTTGTGTACTCCCTTCCGACACCTTCGAAGGTACTGTCAGCTGTCATCTGTCGGGATTCACTGTCGGTAAAAATAGTAGAAAGTAGAAATGAGGTCGAGGATCCAAAAATATTTTTATTTTTGATAAACTTGTGGTACGTGGTACAGTGGTACCACACATGTACCTGTTTTTTTTTACACCTACCTGTACACTGATGTGCACATGTATGTATGTGTGGTACATGAATGTACATATTATATATACACATATACACGAGTCACACCTTGCATAAATATTAAATGAATTTGTATTTTTTATTTGTTTATTTGTATCTGTGTAGTACTGCTGTGGTACTGGGTGTTTGGGTGTTTGGACACCAATTAATCTCTGTTTTATAAAAATCTATTCAGCTATTCACCTTTCCATTCGCAACATCATTCTTTATCCAACGCATCAATAATGCTTCGTTTGGCTTTCGACCCACCCCCACCCACGTGGCCAGTTGCAAAACACAACTGATCCATGTCACTCTCCGCGTCCTCGTTCCCACCCGCCGTTTGAGCATCACATCGACTGATTTTGACACTCAATGGTGTATACGCCGAATAAGGTGTAAAGGAAGCATTGCTGTTAACACTCCCGCTTGATGAATGGACCGTGGTTTGTTCCATTGGCGTTGCATGGTCCACAGTCGTTGCATTGGACGAAATGCTGGTATTGTGACTGTTGCTGTTGCTGTAGTGTCTGGGTGGGTAATTGAGAGATCGAAAAGTTGATTTCAGAGGAGATCCTTCGGGTGTTTTCATGTTTAAATCGATCTTTCGAGGGGAAAGTGGACCCCGAATGCCACCACTGCCGTGTTCTGTGTTCGGCGGTTGCAGGTGTTCGGGCTGTTGTTTTTTGGGGGAATGGTAGGGTTGTATTTTAATCAATTTCAAGATGTTCAATTCCTTTGTCATTGTGGTACATGACAATTGCAATGTTTCGTGTTGTTTCTGCAATACCACTAATTCCTTTGACGTGCATACCTGTTCTTCTTGAGTCTTTTTCAATTCGGACTGCAGTGTTGTGACACCTTTCAGAGCCCGATTCAAATACGCGGAACTTTTTGGCATGTTCTTTTTTAAATAGGCAGAGGCTGGTGTGGTTGGGTGGTGATGGCGACGGTGCGCAAACGGTGTCATGGTACTGCGGTTGGTGCTCTCGGTACCCTGTCCCTCTTTGCCGTTGCTGTTGCCAATGTCGTACAATTGTTGATTCAATACCAGAAATTCCGATTGAGCCATAATCGCGGTACTTTCCATGTGTTTGGCCAATTGTCTTGTTTCAATCATTTCTTTGTTCAATTGTCCAATGGTGTTGGTTTTGCTTGCGATTTCCATCTTTAATAAATTTAGTTCCAGGTTTGTATTTGTATTTAAATGTAGAATGGTCTGGTTATGTTTGGTGTTCAAGTCCAACAAATGTTGTTCGTGCGCGGCCATCAACAGTTTGTTGTGGTGCAATTCACGTTGCACATCTTCCACCTCGTTGGAGGTGACCAACAATTGTTCTCGTAGATCTTCGTTCTCTTTCATCACCGCCATTTCACTCTGTTCTGCTCGGGTGGTGTTGGATTGGCTGACTTTCAATTGAAATTTATAACGATCTATTTCTTTAATGTACTTGGTGGAGGATTCCAATACTTTTAAACGAGCTTCGGTGATTGGGGTGGTGGTGGCGATGGCGGTGGTAGTTGTCGAAGGCACTGGCGGCGGCGGTGGTGGTGTGTTTTCTTCGTTCTCTTGGTCTTCCTGCATGTTTGTCGTGGTGGTCGTGGTGGCGGATCCAGACCCATGTTTTTGTTGTTCCATTCTCGTTACTACGGTTTCAGCTTGTTCGAGTTCTGATTTCAATTGAGTTTCTATGGCATTGCATTTCATGACTTCTTGCCGTAAACGATGCACTTCTTTGCCGGCCAGTTCACCTGCTTTGGTAATGTGTTTTAATTTCTTTTTCATGTCTTTCAATTGTTTTTTTAACGTTTTGTTTTCCTCCCTGAACGTACTCGTTTTGTTTGTTTCTTCGTCCAATCGCAACATGAATTGTTCTCTTTCCTGGTTTCTTTCTTGGTTTCTTTCACTGTCTTTTTCATTGTTTTGGGCAATGTGCAATTTCTTTGACGTTTGCAATTCAAGCAGCACAGTTTTCAACTCTTGCCGTTCACTCTCTCTTTCCTGTTCTTTCATGTGTTGCAACTTCTTCAATGCTTGTAATTCACGAAGAGTATTCTTTAATGCATGTTGAGTTTTCAGTGGCGTCTGGTTGTTTTCTTTTTTATGCTCTCCTTCACGCACTTGCCTCTGTTGCACCTGTTTCAACGCCTGCAATTCATCAAGAGCGGTGGTTAATGCCGCTTTGTCCATTTCTCTTTCCTTTTCTCTTTCGTCGACTTTGATTTCTTGCAATTTTTTCAATGCCTGCAATTCGTCCAGCATCTTCTTGAACACCACTTGATCCCTTTCTTCTTTGTCTTCCAGGGCATCATTGTCCTCTCTTAATTGATCGATGGTTGTTTCATACTTGGTGGACGATTCCTTGTGTTCTTGTGTAAAAAACAAAGTTGATTCATTCAAATCACGCAAAGCTTGTTCCAATTCAGCGACACCTACAAAAGCAAGGAGGAAAAAATGGACACAGGGTTAGGGGTTGGCAAGAACAAGTAGCAACAAGAAACAAAGAAGCAACAAGAAGCAAGAACTCAAACCCAGACAAATATTTGTACAGCATCATGTTGTTCCTTACGTGATTGCAATGGTTCTACTACAGTACCATGTATTTCGTCGTGCAGTTCTTGTTGCATTTGTGTCTTCTGTTGATTGTTATCGTGGCAATATACATCGTGTTGCTGTTTCAACTCTACTATTTTATTCTTCAAGTTGGCAATTTCTTTATTGAACAACATTGTTTTGCTTTTGTCGTAGTCTTGAATCTTCTTCATTTCTGTCGAATGTTTCTTTGCCAACGCTTTCGTTTCATTCGCCGTACGTTTTTGTACTTTTACCATTTCCTGTTTGCATCCTGCTGCGTTTTCGACAGCGTCGTTTATTCGTCGATCCGCTTCGTGGCATGCATTTGAGATGGTTTGATTCAACTCTTCGTCGTTCTGCAAACATTGTTGTTGTAGAGTTTGCAATTCGTGTTCAAGTGCCTGCACTCTGGCACTCGCGGATGCATCATTCTCTAAATACTGTTGTTGTACCTGTTGTAATTCTTGTGCGCATTTATTCTTTTCTTTGGTCAAATGCACGACTTCTTGCTCCAACGAAACTACTCTGGCACTAGCAGTGGTCGCCAGAAATTTCATGGACGCATCGTTCTCGACACCGTGCTGTTGCAAGGATCGCAACTCTTGCGTACAGAGATCTTTTTCTTGGGTCAATTGTATGACTTCTTGCTCCAAAGCATGGACTCTTGCCGTTACAACTTCAACTTCTTTTTCTTGCACGGTCGTGTATTGTTGAAAATGATTTTTTAATTGATCCACTACTTTTGTTTTGTCTTTTAAGGATGCCTGTTGCCGTTGCATTGTACGTTCACAAATTTCAAAATCATGGGTGAGTTTCTCAACTTGCACCGACAGCGCCTTTTTTTGTTCGTTTGAGGCGGCACTCAAGGATGTGGAGGATGCCAGTTCTGTTTTTAATTCAGCAAAATCATGTTCGTGTTGAACCATCTTTTGATCGTGCACGGTTGCCGCAGAGTTGATACACTGTTCCAACTGTTCTATTTTCTCTTCGGCTTGAAGGGAGGTTTGGAAGGCTTCCTGAAGTTGAGATTCTTGAGCGGCGGCGGTTGCTAGGGTTGTTAAATGGACCTGTTTTTCGGTGTCGTAATTGTGTTGAATTCTTTCCAAATCAATCAAACAGGTCTCGTGGTTGGTTTTCGTTGTCTCCAACTGTTCTTTCAATGTCTCAATTTCTTTTTCATTGCTGCTGTCAATGTCATTGGCAAATTCATTGATTTGCACAATTTCTTCTTGCAAAAAGGCATTGTTTTCCTTTTCTTCTTTCAATTGGTTTTTCAAAAGTGCGTGTTTCTCCAACACGGTTGCCATCTCTTGTTTGTGTTGTTGGCTTTGTTTGTCATGGGTGGATTTCAACAGGCTGTACGATTGTTGTGTTTCTTGCAAGATGTGTTGTTGGTTTTCTTGTGCCTGCAATTGAATTTGTATTTCTTCGTGTTGGTGTTCTTCGTCTTTTTGTGTTTGTTGCAAAAGCAGTATTTGGGACGCGTGCGCTTCGTTTCTTTTCTCGGATTCGTGCAGTCTGCCTGTCAATGTTTGTAATTTCTTTGCCATGCCATGGCATTGCATTTCACTGGTTTCACATTGTTTTTGCAGGTCATCAACCATCGCAGTTGATTTGACATTTCTTTCTTCCAACAGTAAACATCGATTGGTTTCCTCCTTCAATCGATTTTCTAAAGTCCTTGTCTTTCTGTTCCAATCGTTTTTTTCTTCGCGCATTGACAATTCATGTTCCTCTTTAAATTCTTCTTGAAATTCATTTCTGCATTTTTCTTTGAATTCTTCTTTGAATTCTTCTTTGATTTGTTGCTGGAGAGTATTGGTCAATGCCACACGTTCTTCCAAACGTTCTTCGTGTTCGGCTTCTTCCCAAGCCGCCCATTGTTCCTGCTGTTGTGCCAAAGCGGTTGCTTGTGCCAGCAATTGATTTTTTTGATCCAAAATGTTCAATTCCAATTGGTCAATGAGATGGTCTTTCTCTTTCAATTTTTCATGGGAGGCCTTGTTTGCTGTGTTGGTGGCTTCCTCTACCGCGGCCAATAACGCCGTTTTGTTCTGTTCCGCCAGTTCTTCCAGTTGTTCTTTGGCAACCCTGTCGTGTGGATCTTCTTGTACCATGGATACAGACATCAGGTCACAAATGCTTTCCACTTGCGCCGAAAATTCTTCGGCCTGTGCGGATATGCGAGTTCTTTGTGCACCGACGACATCTTTGTGTTCTTCTTGAGTGTGGTCTTGGTCTTTCAATTGTTGTTCCACCAATTCCAATTTTTTCCGAAATTCACATTCTTGGGCATACAGGGCTGATTCTTGTCTTTTTTCGGCCTCCAACAAACTTTTGGTGGCGGTCATTTTAGCTTCGGCGACTTGGTCGACCGTCAAGGCCAATTCGTTTTTGCATTGTTGTAACTTTTGTTTCAATTGATCGTTGAATTCTTTTTGATCGTTGAACCTGTTTGCCAATGCTTGGTGTTGTTCAAGGTTGGCTTTGTTGGTTTTCTTGAAGTCTTTGTCTTTTTGCAGTGTGTCCTGTTGTGCTTGTAGCAGGTTGTTGTTGGCCGCTTGTATTTCTTGGTCCCATGCCCCACGGAGTTGTGTGACACGTGCCAATTTCTCTTCCGCTTCGTGTTGTACTTGTTGAAGACGTACTTCCATTTTTTCTTGGGCGGTACGCAACATGGCAGAATGTGCCTCTCCACCAACAAGAACCACATCCCCGGCGATGTCTGTTTGAGAGATTGCCGTCGTCGTCGTCGTTGTTGCTGTTGCGGATGGCGATTGCAAACGCGAGGCAAAGGATGGGGCTGAAGAAGGAGACGACGGTGAAGAAGACGACGAGCAAACCGCGGCTCCTCCCGTTGCTCGGGTTGGTGGTGTTGTCTTGTGGGTGTTGTGAGTGTTGTGAGTGTGGGTGTTGTTGTGTCTGTTGTGCCTGTTGTTTTTTTTGTTTTTCCTGATCTTTTTAGCACTTTTAATGTGTTCCGCAGCACGATCCAATCCAGCAATCAAACGTGCCCGTTCGTTGGACAATCGTTGATTCTCTTCCACCAGTCGTTCATTTGTAGCGGCAAGATTTGCATCTTGGTTGTCTTTGTGTGCTTGCTCTTCTGTCTGTTGTTGTTGTTGTTGCTGTTGCTGCTGTTGTTGCTGCTGCTGTTCAAACAACATGGTCATGTCGACACTTCCGGATCGATGCAGCGTCAGGTTGACGTCAGGGCGGTACTGTGGTGTCTGGATGCCCATGGGTTGAGGCAACGCCAGTTCGTCTTCCGCGGCCGTTGTGGAAGGGTGGTGTTTGACATGCCGTTGTTTTCGTTTGAAACGAAGAATGGATTCTGTTTCGACAGTCAGCGTGGACCAATGTTTGAACCCATGTTTCGACAAACACCGTACAATTCTGGTTTTGCATTTGGCCGCTTTGGCGGTTTGAGTTGCCGGTGAATTCATCCGTTTCAACGTGACGAGAATCAAGGTCTCTAAGATTGCTTCACCAATCAGGCAATGCACACGGCGCTCCGATTCCATTTCAGAAAACGCGTTTTCGGGTCTCAGACTGGCTTTGGCCAACGAAGGAACGGTGAACGGTGCTTGGTCGACGGGCAACAGGTTGGTTCTGGTTTGGGCCAAACGAAGTAGAAACGTGGAGTCCATGGCCAGTTCTGTGGAATCCCAGCCTTTCCATGCTTTGGACAACAGTTTCATGACTTTTTTCAGAACGCGCTGCGTGGGTGTCGGTGGTTTGGTGGTGGTGGTGCTGGTGGTGGTGGTGCTGGTGGGGTGCCTGTGTTGGGCAAGGTCGGCCGTGGTGAGGTGAGAAGCGCGCAAGGATTTGGTGGAGGTGCTCGTTGGAGGAGAGACGACTAAATTAAACATGTTGGTGTTTTCGTTGGAACGGCGCGGTCGTGTTGTGTTGTGAACGTAGCCGCCTCCGGTCCTGGTGAAATTCATCAACGGTTTGTCGAAAGAGGTCGTCTTTGACGAGTTCTGGAGTTTGCGACCCAAAAGACACTCTCGCCCCCTTGAAATTCTTACAACTAACGGCATATTCCAATCCGCCCCGTTCGACACCCGCAATGGATGATCAACGCGTGGAAAACCCAATTCGGAAGATTAAAAAATCAAAATCATGGAGACACCTCGGTGTGGACAATGTTGTTCCACCGCGGCGCCAAACCGGGTACACCCCGCCCAAATCAACTCTGTCCGAATCCGGTCGCGCCGTTGCAGTTAGGAGAGCGTTGCTTCGAAAAAACAACCTCAACCAACGTGCCAAAACCACCGATTCTTTCGCCCCACCCAAATCAACTTCTTCTATGCCCATCAAACGTAAACCACACCTCAAGCAACAACGTCCTGCCACGGCTATTGGCACTCGAACCTCGTCCACCACCACCGCCGTCTGGAACATGAAGTCGGTCCTCTTTCGGCAGCCCGGCAACTCCTCCATTTTGACGGCCTCGCGGCGTGTGGATCCATTGCTGCGTATCATGGCACGCAAAGAAGAGCAGCGCGAAGATTTGTCCGACAGTTTGTTGGTGGCTGCCGAAAACGGTGATGCCAAAACAGTCGATGCTTTGTTGCGGCAGGGTGCCTCTGCCGATGCACGAGGCAGCAAAGGGTTGGAGCAGTTTACTGCTCTGCATTACGCCGCTTGCCGAGGCCACCTGTTTGTCGCCGAACGATTGATACGCGCGGGCGGTGCCACCGTAGACGCCACCAACAAAGATGCCGAAACACCGCTCCATTTAGCAGTGTACGGTGGTTTTTTAAACATTGTCGAATTGTTGTTGGACAGCGGTGCCAATGTGCATGCCCAAAACGGCTATTCCGAAACACCCCTGTTCTACGCGGCACGGCAAGGATACGGTGCGCTCACACGGTTGTTAATGCGTCGTGGTGCCAACCCAGACCACAAAAGTCGTTTTGGTGATACGGCCACGGACGATTGCTCGGACCATCGAGTCAAACTGATCATTGAACAATGGCATGTGCATGGCAGTACCAGCAATACCAGCAGTAGTGGGAACGGTGGGGAGTGTGGTTTGGTGGGGTTTTCAACGGGTTTGTTGGGCAAGTTGCCCACCCGAGTATTGGAACATATTTGTGGTTTGTTGGACGTCAAAGGTTTAGGAACAATTGCACAAATCGATGGTCGCTGCCATCGCGTGGTAGAAAGTAAATCTTTGTGGGATGCGTTGGGGGTGAGCCGGTGGGAATTGGCCGTGCGGGCTTCCGTCAAAAAGGCGGCGGGTGGGTTTGAAATGGTGCCCATGTTGGCCAATTACCGACCTTCTGGTACAACGAGTCGACCCACGAGTCGATCGTCCGAGAATCGAGCGGGTACAAGTACAAGCAGGCCCACCAGCAAAGACGGGGAGAGGGAGGGCTCGGCGGCGGCAGTGGTGTTGACCAACGATGGTGCTGTACCACAAGCTTTAATTGACACCACCCAGGCAAAGAAGGAAGGGAACAATGGCACTGCAACAGTTCCGGTGGCATCGGGTTTTGGTTTTAGCATGGACATATTCTTGGATTAGTAGAATCAGGGGGATCGACAAACCTGGCAAAGGGAGAAGGGAAATAAAGCCACCCTTCAACGTGTACACCTTCATACATCTTTCACAATCTCACAATAATCAAAACCATTAACAATTTAATTTATTCAACCATGCCCGTTACGGTCCTGTTCCCTTGTTGCTAACACATTGACATTATTTTCTCGACTCTGCCTTCGTGCCTGCCTCCTTCAAACTCCGTGGACAAAAAAGCATCGACAATTTCTTTTGCTATTTCAATACCTGTTGTTCTACCCCCCAAAGCAATCATGTTCGCGTTGTTGTGTTTGCGACACATCACAGCTCCGTAATGATCGTGCAGCAAAGCACAACGCACGCCCGGTACTTTGTTTGCCGCGATACTGATGCCAATGCCAGAACCACACACAACAATGCCACGTTGGAGTGTGTTTGAGTCGTCCAAAGTCGCACGGCCAGCAAGTCCAGCAATGTCTGGGTAATCACATCGAGTGGCAGTGTGGCAACCGACGTCTTCCACCTCAAACCCCTTAGTTTTGAGATAGTCGGATATTTGAACCTTTAGATCAAAACCACCGTGGTCCGAACCAATGATGACCGTGTTGGACTTGGCAGATGCTGCAAGAGTGGCCATTCTTTTCGAAGATTGAACAAGCACAGCCGTGGAACGAGAAAGGAGTTGGGAGAAGATGGTGATGTTGAGAAGCTGTTGTTGGAGCAAAATGCCGAAGGTGAATGGTCAATGCTGTAGATCAAGCTAGGGCAATACAGTAGGACGACGAAGGTGTAATTGTTGACGAAGATTCGTCGAGTGATTCCAGCCAGCAATTTAATTCTGTGCGAGCCGGAGGCCTCGTTGAATGATGGGACGAAGTTTTCAATGGAGGTGAAATGCTTCACTGAATTACTCGGAGGTGTTTATTCATGTGCAAAAAGTGTTATCACTCAGTTTATCACTTTTGAATGGTCTTTATTCAATTATTTATCACTTTTAATCACTCAGTTTATCTTTATGTGTACTACCACCTGTGGTACACGTCTAGAAACTTGTAGAAATTGGTTTTTTACATTTTCAAATACGCTGCATGCAGATCAATCTCATGGTACCCATCTTCTGTTTTCTTCTTTTTCTTCTGTTTCTTCCCCGAACTCTTCTGTTTACGGTAGTAAAACTGACCACCGGGGCTCACCAAATACTGGTCAAACAACGGTGCTAATGCGCCGGTCTGTGCCACACCTTCCTGTCGTCTCATGTGTGCCGTGACATTTTTGACATGATCTTGTCTGTCGCGAGACGCCGCTGTTGCTGCTGCTGCTGTTGGAGATTGTTCGTTCCAAGGCATCGTGTTGTACGCCACATCTTTTTGAAACTTTTTTTGCAATTTGCGCATGTCATGGCTGCCCGTATACACCACTCGTTTACTACCACCAGACTGACCAAATCTTGATTTGGTTGGTTTTCTTCTCGACCCAGCCGATTGACTTCTTTTTGTTGATTTCATTTTTATTCGACGCTTCGCTTGTGTTTTTTGATTTGTCGTATTGACTGGTCCATCATTGAATCGGATTGCCATTTGACGTCGATGGTATTCGTCTTTGCCCGTGGGTGAACCAGGTCTGTTTTTATCTGTGGTTCGTTGTTTTGGTTGAGCTGATTTGGGCCGTTGGTGTTTCCCTAAATTTTTTCGATGCATAAAAAAGGTACTGACTGCCGGGGCGGTTGTTGAGGACGGCATCACATACACATCATTGTTTAAATGACTCGTTGGTGTTGTTTGATGTTGTTTCCCATGGCGGGGTCGTCGTGTTGAATTTTTGGATTGTTCGCGGGTCATTACATTGGCGGAATCAGGAGAATGCAACGGTCTTCCAGCATCGTTGTACCTGTGGAGAATCCAATGAACCAATGAAAAATAACGGTGTTTGCAAGGTGTTAATACTACATGGACTGTGGTCAACTAACAAACACATCTACAAACTTACGATTTCGATAACAATTCATATCTTTCTTGCACTGGCATTTGCCACAAGCGTGGTAGTCTTGGTCTTTTTTTTTTCTTTTCTTTTTTATTTCTACTTTGCCATTGTTGTGGCAAACTGGTGTGAATGTTTTTTTTGGATGCTTCCAGGTTTTTTCTTTTGTTCTCGGCCTTTTCAACACGATACATGACATAATCACGCAGTACATGAATTTCGTCCGCCAACATGGCGCGTTGTGTTTGTTCAACCCTTAAATCTTGCCTTAATTGAACCACTTGTGCGGATTCATGTCGAGCCCACATTGGAACTTGTGTATTGGTATCGTTGTGGTTTTTCAGAAATTGTTGTTTTTTGGAAGTTTTTTTCCCACCAGTAATGTCAGTAATGTTTGTATATTTGGTCTTGGTTGCATTGGTTTTTGTTGCGGTGTGGGTCGTTGTTTTTGCGGTTGTTTTTGTTGGCTGTTCTTTTCCATTGGGTTGCTTGATGCCAAACGAAAGGCCATTCTTGTTTCTTTTTTTTCTATTTTTCATTCTTGTTCCATTGGATCTATTTTGATTTATTCTTTTGCTTTTACCACTTTGTGTTCTGGTATCATCAGCAACATGATTGAAATCTGCATTGGCAGTGTTATCGACTTTTGTTTGGTTGTGTTCTGATGTTTTTTTGTGTTCACCGTCAACACTGTCATCTTTTTGGTGGTGGTGTTGGTGGTGTTTCTGCTCTTGTTGTTGTTGTTGTTGTTCTCGCTGTTGTTCTTGCTGTTGATCTTCCGAATCGGTAGCATGCGCGACTTCCGTATCTTCAACAATACTACTTTCCAATACACCCAAATCCCCTCCCACCACCACTACCCTCCTTTCGTTCAATTGTTGTTGTTGTTGTTGTTGTTCTTCTTTGTGGCCACTCACTTCTTCTGGTTCTTCTCCAACTGCTTGACTGCCTTCGTTGTTGAAAATGTCACTGTTTTCTTCTTCCAACATTAAGATACGACGGTTGTTTTCGGCTCGATCGTTCATTTGTTCCATAAATTGACGGTGTTGTGCAATGCAATATTTGCGATGCACCATTCCTTGAATTTTAACAGCAGCTAGTTCTTGTTCTGGGACAACAATGAAAAAAACAGGCAATGTGTTCACAACGATAGAAATAATTGAAAAAAGGTCAGATTGTTGGGTCAAATAAAACAGCATACATGTACAAGAACAAAACGTACCTCGTTTCTCTCGTAATCGATGCAAAGCATCCACTCGCGCTTTGCTTTCGCGCTCCATCTGTTGGTTCCATTGTGTGTCTCTCTCTTTTTCTTCTTTCAACGCTTCGTCCAATGTATTCAAATGTGTTTTTCTCTTTTCTTCATCGACTTGTTCTAAAAAATTGGCTTTTTCAAGGTTGGCTTGTCCATCCAGTGCTTCCAATCGATGACGAAGTACGTCTGATTCTTCTATTTTATTAGCACGTTGTGACGACTCATTGTTTTCGTACATGGTTGTCTGTTCGGTGAGTGTTCGCTGTTCTTCTTGCGAAGGGTGATAATGTACATGGATTGGACGTACTTCGTCATCGATGGGAAGCCCACTCACCGTGAGTGTTCGATGTTCTTCTTGCGGAGGGTGATAATGTACATGAATTGGACGTACTTCGTCATCGATGGGAAGACCACTCACCATAGTTATTGCGGGGGTGGTGGTGGAGGTGGCGGCGGCGGAGGGTGATAATGCTGGTAAGGTTGATACTATTGGCGATGTTGGCGATGTTGCCAATTCTTTTTTTCTTTTGTTTGCCAAATGTATTTTGGTTCTTTCTATCATGGAATCTCGACGTGTGTTTGTCGTCATTGTAAATGCCACATCTGAAAATGACCATTCCTCCTTTTCCTCTCCTTGCCCGTCGTTGTGTTTCTCCCCGGCACCGTCCACCAAGCGATGTAAATACTTCATTTGGTGGTGCAAACTTTTTCTTCTTTCCGAGCTGCCTCGACCTGCGATGGGTGAAAAGGAAAAACGATCCTCCGTGGCAGGGAGATGCCACCCCGGCCCTAACCCACAATCCAAACAAAACAACGTATCGTAGTCTAACAATTCACCTTCTGTCAAATGACGGCCAGATCTGGCATTGTTTTGATTGATTCCTGTGATGAAGGACAAATGGTCTCGGTAAATTTGATTTTCGTACAACAAAAAACCACGGCAACCAACTCGTGGGTCACAGCAAGGTCCACTGATGCGTATCTTTGTTTGTTGTGAACGGTCCACATCACCCTGTTTGTACGTGTTGGTCTTGCTGTTGGTGTTAAGGCGCCGCTGCCGCGCCAAACGGTGTTCAATCTCTTCTTTGTGGGGCAAATGCCACCCAGGACCCCGACCACAGTTGCCACACACTTTGTAGATGGACAATTCGAAATGTGGCAAGTACGATCGGTTTGGGCCAAGGGGAGAGACAACGACCTCTGTGTTGCCTTTCGTTGCTTTGCGTTGCTGGTTGGTTTCGATGCTTTCGACCAACGCTGCGTGTGTTGGTGTTAACTCTGTGCGTGCGACGGAGAAACCGTTGCATTGCATTTTTGAATTGGTGCATGCTCCTGCCAAACGTACCAAATCTTTGGTGGCGTCAGGCATTGATTGCTGTTTTTGTTTCTGATCCTTTTCGACCATGTTAACCACCTCGACCGTGCCGCCTTTTGTCAAACGATATTGAATTTCGCTTTCGCTGGGTAAATGCCACCCTGGACCACGACCACACTTGGCGCATGTTTTGTAGATGTTCATTTCCGAATGGGGCACATAAGAGCGATTTGGGCCCTGTACCGTCGGTTCTTCGGGATGCTGGTCTTGTGCTGCTATCTTTTTCATCAAAATGGCATGTTTTGAGGTCAAGTTTTTACGGTCGACCGCAAAAGCATCGCAACGCACGTTGGCATTTTGACAAGGCCCCGCCAAACAAACCAAATCCATGTCGGGCGGTGGTGGTGTGATGATCTCTTCCATCAAAGTGTGGTTGCCCGATGGACTGCGGCAGCGACGATATTTCAATCGGCCAGAAATTTCTTCCTCCGTCGGCAAATGCCAACCCGACCCCTTGTTGCATCGAAAACAATTGGGGTAACATTTTAAATCGTGGTGGGGTATGTAGTGGCCCACGTTGATGAGACTCAAGTGATGGAGGGTCATTGTATTTTCTTTAATGCAAAAACCTGAGCAATCCATGCGTGGATCCGTGTTGGCACCGCCCAAGACAATGACCGAGGAACTGTTCACACTTTCCGTTTGCGCAAGAGAAGGTGGTGGGGAGGGGGCACGAGAAAGGTGGGGTGATTCCCATGAGGTGCCATTGATCATGGTTGTTGGGGAATTGGGGGAGGAGGTTGCTCGCCCTGACATAATTAACAGATCTATGATTCTAGCAGAGGGATAATATATATTGGACCCAAAGAGCCAAAAAGATGGCAGTCCTCAGGTGTCCGAATTTCACCACCCGCCCTCTCTTTGGGTCCTGGTCCTGGACGAATTTCAGACTTACCCCCTAGCCTTTCATCTGTTTACCGCCCGCCTGTGCCTTGCCTTTTTTTGCACACAGAAATTATGAGCGACGCGGTAGCAAAAGTGGACACCCCACGCGAAGCTGAATCCACCAATGTTGTAGAATTGAGCTCCTCCTCAGAAACCACGACGACCGGCACGGGGGCAGGTTCAGAAACCGCCAAATCCACCGCTCCAATCCAACCCAAACAAACAGAAGCCAAAGGAGGTTCCGTGAGCGATTTGGACCGACAAATCGCCGCGCTTCGAAGGTGTGAGTATTTAAAAGAATCCGAAGTCAAAGCAATCTGTGCCAAAGCCAGAGAAATTCTAGTGGACGAATCCAATGTACAACGTGTCGATGCACCGGTCACCGTAAGTGGAAACCTATTTTTCTTTAAATCATTTTTCCAATAGGTGGTGAAAGGGTTGGGAATCTACACCCGTCACAACAACAACATCTTTGTTGGTGCGAGTGCTAAACCACGGTCCATGTAATTTCTTTGTTAAAACCACAGACTTCAATCCGACCTCATTTTTAATATCTTCTTTTTTTTTTTTTTTAACCTTTTTCTACGCAAACTCTTTTTTTTCTTTTTTTCCGACAGACAGGCTCAATCTGATGCTTACGGAGATGCGGCGATGCGGGCTAGCGCTGCTGCTGCTCGCCGCGGCCGCTTCTGTGAACGAGCCCACCGTGGCGCCCATCGCAGCGCCTGTGTCTACCGGTGCACCCGCAGTGGTGGTCCATCCAACCGTAAGGAATGTTTATGGCCTAAGCCTCTGGGCTGCCGGGGCAGAAACCCGCCCCCGCGTCGCAATTGCGAGTGTCCGGGGTCGGTTACCAGCCAGACCGCCACATCCGGCACCGCCACCGACACCACCGTCACAGCCATCACAGGGTCCTGCGTGCGGTTCCCATGCCCGAGCAGCCCGGGCGGGGGAGGGGTGGCGCTGTCACTGCGTCGGGGGGGCACGATGCCTCGGGACCCTGTGCCTGAACGGCACGTCGTTCTCGCCGT
>Ga0115005_10002016_pt1 | contig 16231 bp, 11 predicted proteins | sample ArcOceMetagenome_FD_87163 | JGI IMG/M metagenome (GOLD analysis project Ga0115005, IMG submission 87163) | Marine eukaryotic phytoplankton communities from Arctic Ocean - Arctic Ocean - Greenland ARC118M Metagenome | ecosystem: Environmental > Aquatic > Marine > Oceanic | place: Arctic Ocean... | reverse complement strand
GCATTACGATACTGACGCTCACTTAAACTGTGAACACCTTGCAACAAAGCCAATAAAGCCAACGCTTCTTCTGAATCAAAGACACTGTCTTGTCCCACATACACACAACTGATGCCACGGGACGATAAACTCTGTTTAATGGCAGCCGCTTGATGTCGGTTGCGCACCAGTACAGCCATGTCACTAGCCTTGAGTAATTGCTCTCCTAGACATACATGCTGATCCTGAGCCCCATTGAGTAACTTACTGATTTGTTCGGCGCAGCTTTCTGCACAGGCTTGCGTAAGGGCCGCTTTGTTTTCGGCATGATCTTTATTGGCAATCAGCCAAGTTAAAGCCGGTTGTACCTGCTGATCAATCGATAATGCTTGAGCCCGGCCACTGGCATTGACTTTTAGAAAGGGAATGCTGTCATCATAAATAAAGGGGTGAACGTGCTGAGTAAAAATATGATTAACCGCAGCCACCATATTATGCGTGGAGCGATAATTCGTATCCAGGGTGTACTGGGCATCCACTTGCTGCTTGGCTTCTATGTAGGTGAAAATATCCGCTCCGCGGAATTTATAAATAGCCTGTTTAGGGTCGCCGATCATAAACAAGCCACAATGACGTCTACTTGCTTCATCTCCATACAAAGAATAAAACACCTGATACTGTTCTGCATCGGTGTCTTGGAATTCATCCACCATGGCAACCGGATATTGCGCTCGTACCTGTTGCAACAATCGCTCACGATTGTGTCCATTAAATGCAGCATTAACATGAGAGAGTAAATCATCGGTTGATAGTACTTGCTGCTGTTGCTTCAGGTACGTTAAACGACTTTTTAACGCCTGTAAGAAATCCACACGCAATTGACGCACGGCTAACGTTTGCGCTGTTTCAAATCCTTGAATGACGTTTAGCAATCGCTCACATAAGTCACTTAAATCATGAGAAACTGGCTCGCCGCCTTTTTTTACAGACTTTAAAAGGCCATGACTACTGAACGCGTTCAGGGCATCACTGATGTCTTTTGTTTTTACTCTCTGACTATTAGCTAAGTACTCTGAGATCAAACCTACACGCTTATCAATGCCTTTCGCGAAGGTACCATTTAATAATGGGTGCGTTTTTATTTGCGAGATGAAATCCTCACCTTGCTCATGCCAGCGCTGAGAAAAGCGCTTTTGTGATTGGGTTAAGTTGGAAAACGCTGTATCAAGATCTTCAGCTTCACTCATCTCGCCAAGATGAAAGTGCGCGTTCTTATAAATTAATGGTCGTAGACTGTTCAGTAAGTCGTCAGGCGCTTTCCATTCATTGAGAACCAGCTGCAATTTCATACCCGTTAATGGATACACCTTGGTGCGCCATACATCACGAATGGCTTGCTCAAGCAACTCAGTTTCATCCAATAACAATTCAAACTCGCCATTAATACCACTTTCAACCGCGTTTTGCCTTAATAGGCGCTGCGCAAAACCATGAATGGTATAAATAGACGCTAGGTCCATTAATTGCTGCGCATCTTTTAATTTTTGTACAGCGTCAGGGATGTCCGTTAATTCACTTTTTATGGTTTCAATTAATGGGTCGTCCCCTTTTTCTTGTAAGGCTAAATACGCTTGACGTAAACGAGCCCTAATACGACTGCGTAACTCTTCGGTGGCAGCACGAGTAAAGGTCACCACTAAGATATTCTCTGGGCTTAAGGCTGTGCAGCCATGTCCCAAAACCAAACGTAAATACAAACTGGTGATAGTATAGGTTTTACCCGTGCCGGCACTGGCTTCAATTAGCGACACACCATTAAGCGCAATACGAGCGGCATCCAATACCTGCATGTTATCTAACGCCACTTGGCTCATAGGCTTTCCACCTCAAATAAATTTTGATCAACCCATACACCAAATACATCTTGCGCATAATTTATTGTGTCATCAGGAATCTCATCCAACTCACCAAAGCAGCGCCTAACATGTAAATCTTCACGTTCACCCGCTCGCCCATACAAGCCGGTACTGCCTTCGAAGATAGCAATGGCGTTATCTAATTGAGATTTACGTGCGGTTTTCTTGAGAGGGGCTTTTAGTTGCCAAGCGGTTTCTGGCAGTAAAGCCACAGGCGCCACTTGAGATCGGATAAATAGTTCCACCAGATTCTTCAAGTACGCAGTTGCGTCTTCTACCTTCATGGGCTTTAAGCTAACCATTTGATCTTGGCAAATTAACCGGCTGTGTTTTTGATACCCCATCACCGACAAGCTCGCCTGCTCTAACATTAATTGAATAATGTGTTTGGCTTTTAACTTACTGGGTACCAGCAACAAGTGATATTGATCATAAACGTTATACTGCCAGCCCAATAACCGTGAGTGTATATCCGCCAGCGGCATGTTCACCTCGATTGGCTGTAAGGCAGCGTGTACATCGTATTGTGCATACGCGTTAAACATAGGTTGTAACTGTTGTTCTAGGCCTTGCCAATGTTGCTCGCCAATCTCGCCGAACGCTAACGCCCCTTCACTGGCAGCTTGGCCGGTCTTTAAACTGTGCACTCTATCTTGCAACATGTATTGCTTGATTTTAAATTGCGTAAGACCATCAAGTGTAAATGGTTCATGGTCTTCAACTTCATCCGTGTATTGATACAAGCTGATGTCTAACTGCTGGTTCAAATAAAAACGCGCTGGCTGTTGAAAAAACTGAACCAACTGCTCAAGCAAAATATCTTGCTGCCTAACCGACTGGCAAGCCTCTGGCGTATGGCTGACTTGAGGTGTCGTATTGTCTGCCTGGATCGCGCCTAGCCAATCTTGGTTGTAACTATAAAATGCTGAATCCGCATCGTAGTAAAGAGGGTTAAACGGCTGCAGTGGATGCTGCTGTATCAGCTGCATATTCGCATCATCTTGGGACAGATAATCTAACAATTCGGCCAAGACTACCGAGGGCGTCATGGATTCATCATTACTTTGGTTTTTACTTTTATAACTTAACCATAACGATTCACGAGCCGAGAGAATCGCCTCTAAGAATAAATAACGGTCTTCGTTACGTCGACTACGATCCCCTAAACGATGTTTAAAGCGCATTAAATCTAAACTATTCGGAATCACACTGCGTGGGTATTCACTGTCGTTTAGCCCTAACACCGCCACGACTTTGAAAGGGATACTTCGCATAGGCAGTAAGGTACAAAAATTTACCTTACCCACCATGAAATGCTGTGAACCATTAGCTTGTTGTAAGCGTGCTCTTAAACCGTCTGCAAACACTGTTTGCTCGATGGCTTGCTCAAACGACACAGTTTGAATACCCTGAATCCAATTTTCAAGGGCCACATTAACATGCTCTAAAATGCCCAACTCTTCATCGCTTGGGGCGAAGAATGTTTGTATCCACTGCTGAATAAATGGCCCCCATTGCATGGCGGTTCTAGCGGTTTTAGCTTGTAATGAAAAGTCATGTAAATCGTGCACAAACGCCATAAGCGGGCCCAATAAGGCAGCTTCTAACCCTTCAACGTTTTCTACTGGCACAATGCCATGCACAGGTTCAGCGGATTGCACGGCATACCCCATGAGTAATCGCTTAAAACCATACAACCAGGTATTTTGTTGCCATTGCGGCAGACCTAATTCACGACGACTATCACCGTCAAACCCCCAGCGAACGCCAGCATGAATCAACCATTGCTTAAGGGTTGGAATATGATTTTCGGCTAAACCATAAGCCCGATAAATGGCCGGAATTTCTAATAAGGTAATCACCTCACTAAAACGCAAGCGGGACTGAGGCAAACTCAAGAGTAAAATAAACCCATTTAAAATAGGGTGTTCAGCTTGCAGTGGACGATCTGAAATCGAATACGGAATTCGCATGTTGGCATTTTGACTATTAAACACCGCATCAATAAACGGCGCATAACTGGCCACATCAGGAATCATTACCACCACATCTTGCGGTGCCACCTGACCACTTTCTAATACACTTAATAAGTGATCATGCAGTACTTCGACTTCCCGCATGGGGCTATGACACCCCACTATATGTAGACTGTTATCCAAGCCTTCTTCTAGCACTGGGCCATCTGGTTGCTGTAAATTGAGAATATGATTTTGAATGGTTTGCAGCTGATTACTGCCACCACTAGGCAAAAACAAAGAGTGCTCTTGAATATCAGGCACATCCAACATTAAGCGTTGGAAATCTTGGCCAAGCTGCCCAAGGGAGGCCAATAAATCATTGCCAGCATCCACCATGGGTAAAGGAATATTGCGCGCCCTTAATCGCGCCTGTACCGTTTCACTGACCACATCTCCCCAATAATATTGACATGGGTTTGGGGTTAATAAATGCACCTCCATTTTTTGTGACAACAACTGTAGAGCATCTATTTGATGTTTGGGTAACGTAGTAAAACCGAAAAAGATCACACGCTTAGGCAGCTGCTTACCGCTTGCTTGGTTAAGCACACCCATAAAGTCGCTGACCATATTGGCCCGGTGACGCTCAGGCAAACCTTTATCTTTGACTTTATCGATCAAATATTGCCACAAGATTCCTTGCCACTTTTGGTCTGTAAGCGGTTCACCGTCGATTTCAAATGCTTGTGCTTGCCAGTTTTCAATCCAGTCAGGACGGTAAACCAAATACTGGTCGTATAAATCGGCAATGGTACTGGCTAAGCGATAACATTTAAGAGCTTGCTCTGCTTGAGTATCTGACTCATGAGGTAAAAGGTAAGCTTGAAGCAACTGAAACTCAGGTTGAGCCATGAGCGCATCATCTTGCAAGCTTTCAACAATTAGCCACGTCAGGCTATCTTTATTAAACACGCTGTCTTGCGCTAAATCAGGCATGAGTTGACGCTGGATCTGCCAAAAGAAGCGCGATGGCATAGGGAATTCAAGATTGGCCGCAATGCCTAAACTGTTTGCCAGCTGCATTTTTAACCAGTGGGCAAGACCTGGGTTTTCCACCACTATGGTTTCGTGCTCCAGGGGGGCTACGTCTTGCTCTAACAACAATGTTACCAGCTGAGCCAGTAAGCGCTCGACCTTGTTAGATTGATACAAATACAGCATGAAAAGCGCGCCCAGATACAGAAAACACCTATTTAAAAACAGTTACTTACAAAACACCAGCGCACAGCCTAAAAGGCTTAAAATAGGCAAGAGTTTGACATTCGAATAAGCTGAACCACACTCATTACTATACACTGCATAAGGAATATTCCGTGTCTGATTGGCCCGACACCCTTCCGGGGTTAAACATAAAGAAAGCACTCTCTCAACTCGGCGGGAAAAAAGCACTGTATGTGCGCCTGCTTGGCATGTTTGAGGCTGGCCACGCCAATGATGGTAATCGCATTATTGAAGCCGCCAACCAACAAGATTGGGACGCTGTGCATGACATTAACCATGCCTTGAAAGGGGTTAGTGGGAATTTGGCCGCCGATGAGCTGTTTGCGCTGTGTACGGCCATTGATCACAAAGTGAAAGACGGTAACCATGATATTGCTGACGAACTGGCCAGTATCCCACCCGCCATGGACACCCTATTAGCATCCGCGGCACAAGCCAAAGAACTACCCGTCGATTAATTCAGTCTTTTTGAAAGATAATCACATCTGCACCCAATAAGGTCATGGTTAAACCGTAGCGCTGAGCCAGCCATCTAAAGCACGCTTCGCTGAAAAAACAGACATGGGTTAAATCATTTTTATAGTGCCAATTAGCAAAGGCTTCACGACTGGTGACCTGCTTTGTCATCAAGCCTAAAAACCCTTTCGGCTTTAACAAGCTCAACCATTGCTCAAATACCAACCTTGGCGCATGTAAGTGCTCAATTACTTCTGTGGAAGTAATGGCATCATAGTGACTGGTTTGTAGCACATCACGGTTCGGCTGATAAAAATGGTCATACATGCTCACTTGCATACCCTCTTCCGCCATCATTTTCGCCAATAACGGACCAGGGCCACAGCCAAAATCCAACACCCGATCACCCGGTTGTAAATGAGATTTAAGTGGCTGCCATAAGCGATTTAAAAACCGCCGATACCCATCGTCATTAAGATCATTATTGTGACGATCATATTCTGCCTTTTCAGCATCCTCAGACAAATAAAATGCCGCCGGAACAAACACCAAATGACACTGATCACATTGCAAATAAATCCGCTGGCTGCGTTTATTATTGTCTTGATGAAAGTCATGACATTGTGCACTTTCGCATAATGGGCAGTTGACTGTGGGCTCTAACATTTACGCTAACGCCTGCTCAACAAACATTAAGCGGTCTTGACCAAAAAACACATCATCGCCCACTTTAAATGCCGGTACGCCAAATAATCCAAGCCCATGAGCATCCGCAACGGTTTGCTTAAGGGCTTGTTTAATGTCTTGTTGCTGGCATCCATTTAAGATCTCTAGGGCATCTAATCCGATATTGGTTAAATGTTGCCCCACCGCTTGTTCGTTGTTCACGTCTAAACCATCGCGCCAAATGGCCTCAAATGTTTTTTCAACAAACATAGCCACTTGATCTGCCGCCGTTTGTTGAAGATACAAACACGCACGCAGCAAAAACAGGGTGTTAAATGGAAATTGATTCGGCCAAGCTAAGGGCACCTTGTAGTGCTGCGCCCATAAATGACAATCACGATGTATCCAGTTAGCTTTGTTAGGAATAAACGCCGGTGATGGCATGTCTTGCGCTTGATGCAATGCCCCTAATAAAACCGGCTTATACTGAATGTTAACGGAATGATTCACTAAAACAGACGGTAATTGCGTCATGGCTAAATAACTGTATGGGCTGACAAAATCGAAATAAAAATCCAATGTCTTATCCATGGTAATTCTTCCTTGGTGAGGCTAAAGTCAGCTATCAAAGCACATATTAGGTAAATGCATCAATGGGCCGCGTTACGCTTTATTTTTTACTTAGTACCCTCGCATATGGGCAACTTACAGGGTGTACCGACAACACCAGCAGCGGCCTTTGGGAGGATTACACCTCACGCATTGGGAATATTTTTGAGGCTCAGATCCCTGACGTCGATAAAACCTCTCTCGGCATTGATATGCCCACAAAAAAACAGCGCCTACAGGTATTACAACCTCCCAATATCAGCCTGTTACAATTCTTAAAACTCTACCAATGCCCCGTTAATAGCTTAGTAGCGCAGCGCAATGGCCCGCTTGGTAAAGTCATGCTGCCAAGCCAGACATTAATCTACGTCAGTCAATTCTTACCACTAGCCAAGCAATGCTTAGACAATGAATCCATCAATGAAGAAAACGCCAACGCTCTAAATCAAGCCATCGACTTTTACCAAGATAATAAAGCCGCCTACTTCAGTAATGCGCTCTTTCACGATGAATTCTCTGGGTTATTTCATGCTGCGCATTTATGGCCCATGGGCGAACACTTTCCCGCCACTGGCGTGCCTGGGCTAGACACTTGGCGGGCACTTCAGGAACAAATGCAAGACTCCGCTTGGCCGCAAACCCATGTTGATGCCAACGCATTAGAATCCGCCCTTCGCGACTTAGACAACAATCCGCTAGCCGGGCAATGGTTACAAGAAATTCACATAGCCAGCCAATACCTTGCAGCCATGACCCAGCAAATGAAAGCCCATAAAGGCCTGTGTATTTACAGCCAGCAATCCGTTAAAAAAACCGCATTGCTGAACGTCTTTCGGTTATGGTTTACGCAGAAAATCCAACCCTGGGTGAGCCAATTAAGCCGCTTCGGAAACGCATTCAATGGCCAGCTGAACGCCCTTACCAAAGACCAAGCCGTCATGCATGGGTTTTATCAAGACCTCTTCGCTCATACCAACAGCCCGTGGCAGCAGTTTAAACGGCAATGGCAAGCCCATGTGAAAGCTTGGCAGCGTCACTTAAATCAATGCCAGTCCATGCCCGGACAGACACCTTAAAGCGTCATAACCAGTGGACTTCAATCGCCCTATTCTCTGAGTCAGCCCAAAGCCTCAGAGCAAACCCAAATACATAAGCCAATACACAGGGCCAATAAACAGCCCCTCCTTTCGTCTGAGTTTTGAACAAATAAAACCCGAACCCAGCATTAAATTAGTACGATTGAACCAAGTATATTTTTATTAAATGGACATAAGTGCCAGTAACACGTTGTTACATAAAAAAAGCCCACTCAAGCACTTTGACAAGCGCCTACTTTAGGCTAATCTGCTCACCTGATTTATTTTGGCCGACACGGACCAAATACGGGATAAAATAATAAAAAGCCCATGAAGACGATATTTTCAAATACATTTTTGCTGCTAGCAGGCCTTTTTGCTGTGAACCATCACGCCACGGCACAGCTGCAGCCGTTAGACGATGAGCAAATGGCGCAAACCGTCGGCCAAGCCTATATCGAAATGGACTCCCGTCTAGAGGGTGTCAACAAAATCAGCCGCATCACCTTCGGCCAAAAAGTTAAGATCCAAGCCAATGCCGATAGTTTCACCTTAGGCGCTGACTACGATAATGGCATAAATGTAGGTACCGACTTCAACGCTAGCAATTTCTCCCTAGGCTATATCGATACCACCAACAACAATACTATTGTGCCGTTTGAATTTACAAACCCTTATTTTGAATGGGCCGTAGACAACACCGCAACCGATAGTAAAAACAACATGATGGGGTTCCGTATTGGTTTCGAAGATGCAAAAGGGGTACTGCAAGGGGACTTTACCAATTTTAGCGGCAATATCGGTATGCAAATTAATGGCGCTGATGCTAGCTTGTTTACTGATACTTCAGCTAATGGTGGTGTTAGTTCAAGCCAACGTGCTACTTACATCAGTAGTAACTCAAGCAGCTGTATCGATGGCGACAACTGTGTATCCCTTGCCAACATTCAAAGCCTTGCTGTTGGCAGCGGTACTACTGGCACGGCGGATTTCTTCCTATCATTTCAAAAAAATGCGTTGAACTGGGGCTCTGGCCAAACCGCCAGCAAGGGCTTCTTTATGAACGTTCCCACTAGCACCAACCTAGATGTCAATAACTCAGCGTCCAGCACGGGTCGCCTAGCTACCGAGTTCATAGACCGTGGCATTGGTCGCTGGGATGTGGCGCCAACCAATTAATATTGACCCGATTCATCTTCCCATGAAAACTCTGCATTTCGTCTTTGCCCCTCCCTAGGTATAATGCCGCCTCTGATTTCCAACCATCATCAACACTAGGATGTTATCCATGGGTCAACGCACCGCTTTATATGATGCACATTTAGCCGCTGGCGCGAAAATTGTCGACTTTGGTGGCTGGGATATGCCTATTCACTACGGCTCTCAAATTCAAGAACATAATGTCGTGCGCGAAGACGCAGGCATGTTCGACGTAAGCCACATGACGGTTGTAGACATCACCGGCCCACAAGCCACCGCTTACCTGCAATTTTTATTAGCCAACGACGTAGCCAAACTCAAAGAAGAAGGCAAAGCCCTTTACAGCGGCATGCTAAATGAGAAAGGCGGCGTCATCGACGACCTGATCGTTTACCGTGCCGATGCGTTAGGTGGCTACCGAGTGGTGGTTAACTGCGCCACCCGTGAAAAAGACCTAGCGTGGATGAACCAACAAATTGCCAAGTTTGACGCCCAACTAACCGAACACCCGCAGTTGGCCATGATCGCTGTGCAAGGCCCAGAGGCCATCGAAAAAGCCAAACAAGCCGCCAGCCCAGAGCAAGCCGCAGTGATCGAGCAACTATCGATCTTCCAAGGTTTACCATGCGCTGACTGGTTTATCGGTCGCACCGGTTACACAGGTGAAGATGGTTTAGAAATCATGATCCCACAAGAACACGCTTCTGCCTTTTGGGATGCCCTACTTAAAGTAGGTGTGAAACCAGCCGGCCTTGGTGCCCGTGATACCCTTCGCCTTGAAGCGGGTATGAACCTATACGGCAATGACATGGATGAAACCATCTCCCCGTGGCAAGCCGGCATGGGCTGGACTCTAGCCCTTAAAGACGACCGTGATTTCATCGGTAAAGCGGCGCTGTTAGCTGAAAAAGAAGCCGGTATCGAATACAAATTAGTGGGCCTAGTACTTGAGACCCGTGGCGTCATGCGCAGCCACCAAAACATCATTTTCACCACCAGTGACAAAACTGGCGAAGTGACATCCGGCACCTTCAGCCCAACCTTGCAGCAGTCCATTGCCATGGCCCGTGTACCCGCGGACGCAGGCACTGAATGTGCCGTCGACATGCGTGGTAAAGCCGTGCCGGTGCGTATGGTTAAAATGCCATTCGTTCGCAACGGCAAAAAAGTTTACGAGTAACATTCGCTATTTGGGTTTGCGCAGGGTCAATGTCCTGATGCAAACCCCTTTTAAAAAATTATTTTCGGGCTAAACTAGCCCCATAAATTAACACCCTATTAAGGAACCACACCATGGCTCAAATCCCAGCCGAACTAAAATACGTCGCCTCTCACGAGTGGATCCGCGATGAAGGCAACGGCATTGTGACTGTTGGTATTACCGATTTCGCTCAAGAACAACTTGGTGATGTGGTATTTGTTGAATTGCCTGAAGTAGGCAGCGAAGTAAACAAAGATGACTCCATCGCAGTGGTTGAGTCGGTTAAAGCCGCCAGCGATATCTACGCACCGGTTTCTGGTGAGATCATCGAAATCAACGAAGACCTAGCGGACGAGCCAGAGAAAGCCAACAGCGAGCCATACGATGGCGCGTGGTTTTTCAAAGTGAAGCTTTCTGAAGAAAGTGAACTAGCTGGCCTATTAACCGCAGAAGAATATGCGGCTGAGTGCGAGTAATACGCTTATCGATCTAAAAAGCAGCTCCGGCTGCTTTTTTTACGCCTAAATTTTATCCTTAGACCCTCATCGCAACGCTTTCGACCCCTTTTAATCTCTCTGTAGCCCAGTCAGATTAGTCTAGTATTAATACATCGCTTTCAGCTTTAGACGATCAGGCACACCATTGATAGACGCAACTCCGCTCATCAGGCAGTCAAAGTGGCGCATTATTTTGGCATTAAGCATCATTGCTATATTAGCCAGCATTTCCGCCGCCACCATGGAGTCTTTTTTTAAGGTTCAAGAGTTTGACGCCAGTCTCGTCAACCAAGCAGGCCGCCAGCGCATGCTCTCCCAGCGTATTGCCCTTGGCATAAATATGTACGTAAAAGCACTCGAAAACCAGCAGACCATCAACGATCAGGCACGCATGATGACCACTGAAGCGGCCAACCTGATGCTCAGCAGTCACAATGGTTTAATTAAAAGCACCCACTCAGATACCGTAAAGTCATTATATTTTGATGGTAAGCCATCACTTGATGACGATATTCGCACCTTCATAGCCACCGCGTTATCCATTATTCAATCCGTAGATGCCAAACAAATAAAACCACAAGATGTGGCGCAATTTGAACCCCAAACGCTTAATTACTTACTGTTTCGCTTAAATACGGTGGTCGATGCTTACGAAGACGATGCAAAAAATCATGTGGCCAACAGCGCCATAGCAGAAAGAATCATATGGGCGATGACGTTACTGATTTTATTGCTTGAATACATTTACATCTTTAAACCTACCCTCACACTCATTCGCCAAGGTTTCATCGAAACCAACTTGAAGCACAACCGCATGCAGTTAGCCGCTGACAGCGCTCAACTCGGCATATGGGAATTTGATACCCTCAATCAGACCCTACACTGGGATGCCCAAATGTGGCTGACGTTTTATGAAAGTGCGCCTCAAGCGAACTTAAGTTCGTTTGATCTATTTGAAAAACGCGTGCACCCAGAAGACAAAGAGTTTGTGATCAGTGAGTTCATGCATGCCCTACAAGACAAGCGCGTCATGAACTTTACCTTTCGAATTTTCACCCCGAGCCAGCTGCTACGTCATATTCATGTTCGCTCCATTCTTGAATACGACGATAACGGCAATGTGATAAAAGTCGTCGGCACTAACCAAGACATTACTGAGCAAAAAAACAAAGAAGAAGCCTTAATAGAAGCCAAAGAAAAAGCCGAAGCCGCCACCCGCATTAAGGGGGATTTTTTAGCGAGTATGAGTCATGAGATTCGCACCCCGCTTAATGGGGTCATGGGCATGCTGGGGTTATTAAAAAACACACCGCTAACACAGTTGCAAAAACAGCGGGTCGAGGTGGCGAATTCCAGTGCGCAATCTTTATTGGCGCTGATCAACGATATTTTAGATTTCTCTAAAATAGAGGCAAACAAAATTAAAATCGAAGCCATTGATTTTGATTTACATAAATTACTCGCAGAAGTAGTCGACAGCCTTGCACAATTGGCAGAAAACAAAAATATCGAGTTAATTCTCGACGCGGTTAAAGTTGAAACCAGTCGTGTTAAAGGTGACCCTGGGCGTATTCGTCAGCTGCTCACTAATTTATTAGCCAATGCGATTAAATTCACCCACGACGGACACGTCATCTTAAGTGCGTCTCTGACGTCTTACTCTCAGGACAACTGGCAATTGAACTTTAGCGTCGAAGATACCGGCATCGGCATCGCTGAAGATAAGCAATCCAATTTATTCGATGCCTTTTCACAAGTGGATGCCTCCACTACTCGCGAATACGGTGGTACCGGTTTAGGCCTCGCCATCGTTAAACGCTTATGTATCGCAATGGATGGCGGCATCAATGTCAGCAGTCAATCCCAACGTGGCAGTCGCTTTTATGGTCGAATCGTCGTGGGTAAATCCGATCAGTCCGAGATTGTGGCACCGGACTTTGATGTCAGCCGATTAAATATTTTAATCGTGGATGACAACGCCGTGAACCTGAGCATATTAGGGGATCAACTGACTCATTGGGGCATCAAGGTCAGTATGGCTCGATCAGGGCAGCAAGCTTTAAGTCTTTGCGAAAAACGTGTATCAAATGGGTTACCCATCTTTGATATTGGCATTTTAGATATGCAAATGCCCAACATGGATGGCGCAGAACTGGGTAAGTATCTCAAGCAAGACCCTCGCTTTCATCCGATGCATCTTGTCATGATGACGTCCATGCTGATGGATAACGATAGCCAGTTTATGGCTGACATTGGGTTTTGCGCTTACTTCTCTAAACCGGTTACCACCTCTGACTTATTTTTAGCGCTGAGTGTCATTGGTGATAATGGCGATGCGCTCAGAAAAGCAACGCCGCTATTAACCCATGATTTTTTAAATAGTTTAAACAGCGAACACACACACCTCCCAACTAAGCACACAGGATCAACTGTCTCAATTAACCAACAAACATATTTTGCTAGTCGAAGATAATGCCATTAATCAATTAGTCGCATGTGACTTGCTGGAAGATTTAGGTTTCACCGTCAGCATCGCAGAAGATGGCCTGGAAGCCATCACAAAATTAAATGCGCAAACAGAGCAAGCCTATTGTCTGATTTTAATGGATTGCCAAATGCCGCGCATGGATGGCTTTGAAGCCACTCGACAAATTCGCATGGGTAAAGCCGGCTCGATCCACAAAGAAACGCCCATTGTGGCGCTCACCGCCAATACCATGAAAGGCGATCAGCAAAAATGCCTCGATGCGGGTATGAATGATTTTATTCCCAAGCCCATTGAACATAGCATCTTGGTGCGCGTGATTTTGTCTTGGCTGAGCTCTGACCTGCACAAATAAAATCACCCCTGTGCTGACCTAGCTCAAGTAAAAACAGCCCAACTGAATTACAATCCCCGCTCTTTTTAAAGCTGACCAATCGCCCCATGCACACACTTAAGCGCAACATTAACCTTCCTATGCTCACGCTATATGGCCTAGGCACGATTTTAGGTGCGGGGATTTATGTGCTCGTTGGTAAAGTCGCTGTCACTGCGGGCATTTATGCGCCCATTTCTTTTTTGATCGCAGCGGCTTTAGCAGGCTTAAGTGGCTATAGCTATGCCGCATTGAGCGCATGTTTTCCAAAAAGTGCGGGGGAAGCGGTTTATATTGAACACGCTTTCTCATTAAAGTGGTTATCCACCACCGTCGGCTGGATGGTCATACTAACGGGCGTGGTCAGTGCGGCGACCATTTCAAATGGGTTTGTGGGTTACTTACAAGTGTTTGTGGATATCAGTGACTTTTGGGGCATCACCCTTTTGCTGATATCCATGACAGGTTTAGCGATTTGGGGGGTCAATGAGTCTGTTGCCGTCACGGCAATTACCACCGTTATGGGGATTGTGGGCTTGGTGATTATTTTGGCAGTGAGTATGCCTGCGTTCATGACCATCCCTGAGCGCCTGCCAGAACTCATGCCCCCCATACTAGACGGCGGTATCTGGTATGGTATTTTGCTCGGCGCGTTCCTCGCGTTTTATGCCTTTATCGGCTTTGAAGACATGGTCAACATGGCCGAAGAAGTCAAACAGCCTGAGCGCACTCTGCCCAAAGCTATCATTGCTGCCATTGTCATCAGCAGCCTGTTTTATTATTTCATTGCCTTGGCGGCCATCTTACAACTGCCCATGGATACTCTTACCAATAGTAAAGCGCCCATGACAGACATAATGCGTGAGCATAGCGAACAAGGCGCTTGGTTCGTCAGCCTGATCTCGTTAGCCGCAGTGGTGAACGGGGCGCTGGTGCAAATCATTATGGGCGCGCGCGTACTGTACGGCATGGGTAAACAAGGCATGGCTCCGATCTGGCTTGCTGCCATCCATCCAAGCCGTAAAACCCCTTATATTGCCACCTTGATATTAGGCTCTGTGGTATGGGTACTGGCCACCAGTTTTCCACTGGCCACACTGGCCAAAATCACCAGCTTCATCATTATTGTTGTCTTTCTCATGGTTAATGCCGCCTTAATTCGCCTGTTACGCGCTAAGCCTGTGAACTCTGCATTGAAGGCCCGGGCCTGGGTGCCGTATTTAGGGGCCGTCATGTGCGCGGGGTTTCTTGTGATTCAGGGGATTCAAGTCTTCTCTGGTGGGCAAGCCATCACCCATTAAGCCGTTATGACCCTCATAAAGGCCGCTATCGACGCCTTTAGTTGCAGAACTTTCACGCCAACATGAGCGGCCTTTGCAATCGCACGCAAACGGCGGTTTATCGCCGACATTACACTGACAAGCCCCAGCCTCGCTGATACAATCCTGCGCAATTATTACTAGCTGATCACTGCCAAATCACCTTGGCAGCACACTGACGAAAAGGCACTTCCCATGGCGACATTGTCACACCCTAGTCTAAGCGAACTTGAAAATCGCAATGAATTCATAGGCCGTCACTTAAGCCTGAACGTAGCTGACATCAATGCGATGCTAGCTGAAGTCGGCGCAGACTCTCTGGATGACCTGACCGCACAGATCGTACCTAAGTCGATCCTGCGTGAGCCATTCCTACAAATGGACGACGCCATCCCAGAAGCCGAGGCCCTTGCCAATCTAAAAGCCCTAGCCGACCAAAACCAAGTATTTAAAAGCTTCATTGGTATGGGTTACCACGACACGCGCTTGCCAAACGTGATCACCCGTAACGTATTAGAAAATCCAGGTTGGTACACAGCCTACACACCTTACCAGCCTGAGATTGCGCAAGGCCGCTTAGAAGCGCTTCTTAACTACCAGCAAATGATCATTGATCTGACTGGCATGGAGCTGGCTAACGCATCGTTATTAGACGAAGCCACTGCCGCCGCCGAAGCCATGGCTCTGATCAAGCGCCAAGTACGTAAGAACAAATCAAACGTTTTCTTTGTGGATGAGCTTTGCCTACCGCAAACCATCGACGTTCTAAAAACCCGTGCCGACGGGTTTGGTTGGGAGCTGCACATTGGCCCCGTGGAAACCGCCGCTGACGTAGAATGCTTTGGTGCCTTACTGCAATACCCAGCCGTAGACGGCAACATCAATGACTTTGGCGAGCTCATCGAGCAGCTCCATGCCAACAATGCACTAGTGGCCATGGCCACTGACCTTATGGCATTGGCTCTATTAAAGTCACCTGGTGAGCTGGGTGCCGATATCGCACTGGGTAACAGCCAGCGCTTTGGTGTACCGATGGGCTTTGGTGGCCCACACGCTGCCTTCTTTGCCACCAAGGACGCCTTTAAACGCGCCATTCCTGGTCGCTTAATTGGTGTATCCATTGATGCCAGCGGTAACCGCGCCCTTCGTATGGCACTGCAAACCCGTGAGCAACATATTCGTCGTGAGAAAGCCACGTCAAACATTTGTACGGCT
>Ga0115005_10002015_pt1 | contig 16233 bp, 15 predicted proteins | sample ArcOceMetagenome_FD_87163 | JGI IMG/M metagenome (GOLD analysis project Ga0115005, IMG submission 87163) | Marine eukaryotic phytoplankton communities from Arctic Ocean - Arctic Ocean - Greenland ARC118M Metagenome | ecosystem: Environmental > Aquatic > Marine > Oceanic | place: Arctic Ocean... | reverse complement strand
TTAAGTTTGAACGATTTTGTGAATTTTCTCCTCTTGTTTTTCATAATTAAGTCGTTTTGAAAATTTGTAAATGTATTGTTTTTTCAACTTAACTACTGGTACTAATATTGGGGGTAAGTATAATGTACTCTTCACTACGCTATTAAAGAGTCTCGTCAACAGCCTTGGAGCGAATAGGTTATTCGCACTCCTAAGAGAGTCCCTCCGCAACAATTAAGCTACGGATAATCTTTTTCTTGGTAATTTTTATTTTAGGGAGGGAGACACAAAGTATTGCATCCCTAGCTTTCGCAAACCCATATTTTCCTAGCAAAATTGCCCTTCCCACTTTTTCCAACATTGCAACAATCTAATATACGAAATCCGGTATTGTTGATGAAATTAGTAATATCGGAGATAGATACAATCACAATACGGTCGGCTAATTTTGCGGTGGATTCAATAATATTCGCCATGATTAAATCATTTGAATAGGAATATAAATTATATGGAAGATCAATAATAGCGGCATCGTACTTTTTGTTCAAGTTTTTAATATCCAAACAATATACCTGAGCGGTATAGTTAAAGTGTTCAAGATTTAATCTAGTGTGTTTAATCGCTTTCCAGTTAATATCGCATCCTTCTATGTTAAATCCAGCAAAACACGCTTCTAAGATTACAGTCCCAACCCCACAACAAGCGTCTAATAGCTGATTGTTTTTATTTCCTTTGGAGGCAATGCTCACTAGACTTTTAGCAATATCCATAGAGATTGAATTGCTAAATGAACAAGGTTTTTTCTTGTGCTTCTGCCAGTCTTTATCTTGCTTAATTAAAACGCCGAAATACCAAACATCTTTATAATTGCAGATGGAGTAAATTTTGGTTGGCGTATAATAATTAGATTCTCCTTCTATACTATATCCAATATCTCTTAACTTCTCCAATCTTTCCCTATATCCTGTAGCATCACCATCCAATACGAGGTATTCAACTTTAAATCCTTCAACATGAATATTTTCTTCCTTGATTTTTTTGATCAGTTCAGAATAATCTTCTGAGCCCAAGATTATCTCAAACCTATTTTTAATAAATGAACTGATCGAAGGATCAACTTTGATATTCGAAAACAGCAATTTATCCTTTTCTTCTTGATCAAAAAGTTGCCTTGATTCCAACTTACATAATTCATTATGATGATGGTCGAAATTAAATGAATAGATGTAGCTATGGTTAAGTATTTCTAGTGTCAATTAGTTGTGATTTTTTTAGTTGCCTCAAAGTTACTAAATGAAAGCACAGCAGTTTTTTATTTATCATTATTCTTGGTCAATAGCGCTAGTGCCAGCAGGTTTGCAAATTTACTGTTACGATTTATTTTAATCAATTAAAATTTCTTTTTCAAATTATAAAAACAATTATATTAGCTACGGAGAATTGAGACGTGAAACTTTTAGCGTACATTTCTAATATTTTTTTTGAGTTGGCGTTTTTTTCATAAACTGACTTTACCGACCAGCAAAAAAAATAAACAACATAAGGCTATAGTAAACTCTAACTGTCATGCAAAGGCAAAGGCAAAGGCAAAGTGAAAAAATAAATTTACATGCTTGGATTATCTTTGCGTAAAAAGATATGGCAAAATATAATCAGGAAACGGAGGAAAGATGTTACAATATTTCACTCAATTGAGTGGAAAGAACAAACCTCATTATGCTGCTCTTGAAGTGGAACGTCTTAGTTATGACGGTCAAGAGTACATTAGTCATTTATTTAGAATCAGTCCTTTTCGAATATGCATAGGATTAGAAGAATTCGAAAATCCAGCGCTACTTTTAAATATACCTAGTGGCAAAGATCGGAAAAAAGGAGGAGGTCGAAAAAAACTCAGTCATCCAGAAATCACAAACACTAGATACACCTCCCGCTAGTGAAGAGATAGGAAATGAAAAAGCCTAACCATCCATTCTAAAAAAATATCCTTACAAACAAAAACAAGCCAACTACAAATAAATGTAATTGGCTTGTTTTATTTTAAACGCTTATTTAAGTTTATTTGATTTCTAATAATTCGACATCAAAAATTAAAGTAGCATAAGGGCCAATTGCACCACCTGCACCTTGATCACCATACGCTAACTGGTAAGGAATAAATAATTTCCAAGCAGATCCAACTGTCATCAATTGCAATGCTTCTGTCCATCCTCCGATTACTCCATTTACAGGAAAGGTAGCAGGCTCACCTCTTTCTACAGAGCTATCGAAAACAGTACCATCCAGCAGCGTACCGGTATAGTGAACTACTACGGTAGACGTATCTTTTGGCAGCGCTCCATCACCCTCTTTTACCACCATATATTGTAAACCTGATTCTGTTTCTTTCACGCCTTCCCGTACTTTGTTATCAGCTAAAAAACTTTCGCCTTGCGCCATAACATCTGCAAAAGCTGATTTTTGACTAGCCTCCATTTTTTTACTAATTTCAGCAAATGCTGCCTTAAACTCTTCTTCCTTGATCGGACTTTCCTTTTGGTTCAAGGTATCTCTCAAGCCTTCTACTACAGCATCAAAATTCATATTTTCAAAAGGATTAGCTAGCAATTGCTGCCCCATTTGTTTACCAACTCCATAACTGGCAATCTCTTCAGAAGTATTATATTTACTTGACATAATGATTTTATTTAAAAATAAATTCGTGAATAAAAATGCAAGGATACAACAAGAAATTGAATTACCAGAACAAAGCTCCTAGCAAATCCGCTAAAATCCACCTCTGCAACCAAAAACACTAACGCTGAGGCTATCCCAATGCTGTCAAGTTGAGGATTTTTTGAATAATGTTGAATATCGAATAAGGATTTGAAAATTAAGAAGTTTGATGGTACTATTTGTATTTTTCCTTCACAAATTTCGTTTGCCATTGTTGTTGGTTCGAAAATATTCGTAGGAAATACATTCCATTTTCCAAACTAGAAATATCAATGGAGTAAAAATTAATAGCATTTTTTTCTCGATCCATAACTACTTTTCCATGCCCATCTAGCACCTGAATCCACACAGTATTGGAGTTAATATTTTCATCCAAAACAACTCGAATATTTTCTTGTGCAGGATTAGGGTAGATAGATAATTGCTGCTCAAGTCCATTGAATGAAATATAAATAATATTACTTCTATTAATTATGCCATTCAGATCAACTTGATCTAGTCGGAAGTAATTACTTCCTACTTTCGGAGTTTGGAAAATAAAATCATATCGCTTGAGGGAAGAACTTTCGTAAGTTGCATCTTTTACTTCTCCAATTTTTCTAAATTCAGTTCCATCTAAACTATACATTATTTGGAAATGACTATGATCAATTTCGCTAGCAGTTTGCCATTGTAGTTCGATATTTTTTTCAATCACATTGCCAGAAAAATTAACTAACTCGACTGGAAGTGATGCACAGGGCAAAAACTCTTGACCAGTATTTGTGGCTCCCAAAGTTTGTCCTTGTTGCGCCCATGTAAAACTTGGATACAATAACCCTGTTCCTATCAATTGCAATGAATTATTCAGAATAGCTAAATCTGAAAGAGGAATAAATTGAGAAGTTAATCCTTCGATAGGCAACCCTGTTCCACTTGGTGCTGTAGTTGGCTGGTCAAAAGTAATATATTGTTCTACTTGAGCTAGCTCATTAATTAGTGCCATACCAGATCCAGGAATAACATTTAGAACAGCTCCATCCACTACTACAATACCATTACAACCTCCTGCTCCTCCATTTGCGGGAATCGTTCCACTTAATGAATAAGACGCGGTTTGCATAGACGTCTCGTCATAAACTATAACCTCCCACTCTGTCAGATCTGTTCCAGATGGTCCTGCAATTTCAAAGAATTGAGTTTCTCCCGACCCCGAAGGAACATTATAATTGACCTCATTAAAAAAAACATCTTGACTAATTCCATAAAATGAAAATAACAAAAAATATAGGAATAGTAGATTCTTTCTCATGTGTATTGATGTTAGTATTCTGTGTTTGTTGTAGGTTCTTAGGGTTGGGTTTAATTTATAGAAACCGATATTTTAAAATAATTCATAATTTCAACTAACTGTTTTTTGGGGTTATCTAATTTTCCAAAAGTAGGTTCTTTAAATAGAGCTTCTATTTTTTTGAGGTACTGATTCCTTTGAGTTTCTCTCCATTTAGTGATAAGAAAAATTCCTTGGACAATAAAATCATTATCAAGAGTTACTGTTTTATCTTTTAAATTTTTCTTAAATCGTCGATAACATTTATATACATTTTCAAAATCTTCTAAACAGAAATAAGCTAATACTAAGATAGCGTATATCGAATCAGAAAATCCATAAAATGGAATCTGTTGATAATTAATCAATAATCCTTCTAATGTTCTAGTCGCTTTTTTAATATCATTTTCATCACCACAAATCAATAAAAGAGCATAAAGTGTTGACAAATTGATAAATCTAATTATAAATTTTTCTTCCATTTGAGATTTCTCTAAAATCGCCTCGCATCTCTTTTTCAAAAAACCTAAATTATCTTTTACGTCAACAGAAAGATCATCTAAATGATTTTCTCTATAACTCTGGAAATAGTTTTTAGAATAAAAATTAGTCAAAATAACTATGGAAGAAAATTCCGTCATATTAAAATAACTCTCCCAAAAAAGTAATTCCTTCCCTTCTGTCAAAAGACCTGAAATTTGTTTAGTTACTTCTTCCTGCTCCACTACATTTATAAAATGATTCAATTTTAGAAATTTTAATACATGAATATAATTGGCTAAAAAAGGAGTTACGACGTAATCATATTTTTCATATTCTTTCTCGCATTCCAATATGCCTTCAAATACTTCTTGTGAATAAAATCTTCTATCTCTTGATAAATGCATAAAAAAATACGTTACGCATTTTTGTAAAAAGCGTACGTAAAAACTATCGGAATCTTTGTATTGTGCAAAAAAGGTCAGATGTTCTTCGAGATCATCTTTCGAAATAGTATCCGATGATCGCAAAGCATGATGAATATGGATGTACTGAATAATATCTATTTCTGCTTTTTTTTGAAGTTGACACCAACGTGATCTATCAAAACATTTTACAGCTTGATCTCTTTTTTCAGTCAAAATATAATGTTGGGCTAGAATCTGTTGAGCCACCAATTCGGTATTTCGATTTTCCACTTTTGCACATATTTCATTCAGCATTTCAAGTAAGATTATTCCTTTCTCAGATTTACCTGAATTGATCAAAAGTTGAACTTTTGAAATATTCGAATATAAGTAGTCAGGATAGTTTTTTGCCAAAAAAGAAGTGAGCCGAAAAGTATAATGTGCTAATTGAATAAATTTTTTGTGCGTCCTTTCATCGTATTCACTATAAACTTTTTTGCACAAATTTTCAATGGATTGACTATTAGTCAAATCACGATCGATAACATCGATTAATACTAAAGGATAATACGAGCGTACATTTAAAATTTTCACATGTTCGCGAAAAATGTCAAAATGAAAATCATCAAGTAATTTGATTACTTTTTCAATTAGCAGCATTAATGGTTTGCTTAGTTAAACTATGGAAAATTTATTTTTCAGAAAGGAAGGGCATTAAAAATCCAAAGTTACTTGAATACATTTTGAAATTCAAGCAATTATATAATGTTTCTGTATAGCAAACTAAGTCGATTTAGCATTTTTTCAAGAAATAAAAATCTTTTCAACGAACTGTGGGTTGCTTTTTCCAACCAACTAACTTGATTGATTGAAAGAATAAGCAACGATTCTAAAAGAAAGAATCGCTGCTCATTTCTTACTTTGATGATAATAAGGATATTGTTAAAACAATTAGATGTAGTCTAGGGAAAAGGAAAACAGAATTTTCCTTTTTTTTCGAATTAAGTGAAAGCTGAAACCTAGATTTATTTTCAGTCACTTCAGTTTCAACTTTTACTAGAATAAATAACTCGATATAATTCATGTAGGACTAACTTCTATTTTTCTATTAGAATGGAACAACTGCAATCACAGATACATCTACGCTGATATCAGCTGAAGCGTCCAATTGTAATCCTAATAAATTAAGTGAAGCCAATGCACTCACTTCTAAGAATCCTTTTGCCTCCATTTTTCCATCATTATTAGCGTCATCATATCCTACATAGTACAACTCATATTCTCCTTCGGACAAAAATGAAATATTATAATTTCCATTGGCATTTACAACTGAACTTGTTTCTGCATTTTTAAACATGATACTGCTACTTCCTTGACCAGTCGTTTCAATTGACTGAGTGAAGGTTCCTTTTTTGTAAGCGTACACGACTATCCGATCTCCAGCCTGCCCTAAATTATCATTAACCTCTCCATTCACTTTTCCAGTCCTGCCTTTGTTAACCATTCGAAGTGAGGTGTTCAATTCAGCTTCAGTAACAAAATTGTATTGGTCATCTGCTTGAGGACTATCTTGTTGTTTGATCGCTTTTCGTACGTCAAAATCAACTACTAATTTCGTAGTGCTATTTTCTTCAACTACAAAGCTTCCGCTGTTGATAATAATTTCGCCAGTTGAGTTGGCGCTATTTTGAAGACTGTGCTTCGTGTTATCTGCAGCCAAAACGTAGCATCCCGGAATGTCTCCATTGACATCTTTTTCATAATCCAAAACTAAACTTACATTAGTGTAAGTACCTGCTTCCATTTCACCTAAACCTAAGACTTTAGTATTTCCATTTTGGTAAGCCAATAAATCAATCGTTATTGCTCCGCTAAAATCGCTGATAACTTCTCCATCTACTTTTACAGCTGTGACCGTTACGAATGCTCCTTGAACATTAGCGTCATCAATCGGGGCATCAGTAATTTCAAATTCGGCTTTTCCTTTCATAGTAGTGCCAACCGTTTCATTATCTTTTGTACAGTTCGTGAAAACCATTGCTATGGCTATAAAAAAAATTACTTGTGCTAAAAAAAAATTTGATAATTTCATGTGAATTTTAATTTTTGATTTAAAAAAAATAACATTGTTAAAAACCAGAAAGAGAAGTTTTGTTTTTCACTTCTCAATCAGAGTTAATGTAATTTCATATATTGTATTTAGTGAACTAATTTGATGGAAAAAAATTGAAAAGGACTGAGCCAGCCTTTCCAATTCCCTTGCCACCTTTTGAAAATATAAGGGAGGTAATATTTTTCCTGTTAAAAAAAAACCGCCCGGTAATAATTGGTTTTGAGGTTTTGTCCTTAAAAAAAATTCCAGGCAGTTTTCAAATAGAATAGGCCAATGACCTGCTTTACACATTATTTTTAATTCTTTATTCTGATAAAACTGTTTTATAATTAAATGTGTAATTTTTTAAAACCAGTTTTAAGAACTGTAGAATCTTTTATTTATTTGAGTATTCTTTAGAGAATCTTTTTTCTCTGTCCGAATAATAATTTAAATTTAAGGGTGTTTTTTTTGATATTGAGCCTCATCTGATTTTGGGAATAACATGAGAAAAAAAAATAAAAGAAGGTTCTTTCAAAAACATCTTAGGAATGCGAATAAAATAGATTCCTAATCATGCATTCATTGACAAAATTAAAAAATCTGCTTGTATGAAATAAGAGATTCTACATAATGGAGAGTACAGGCCAATTGATTCCCCTACCAAAAAAAAAGCATTCACCTTATATAAGGTGAATGCTTTTTGCTTTTAGTAAATCCAAGCGAATGAATTTATATTTTTTTTTCAATCGAATGAATTCGACGGTACGGTATATTTATTTTGCAATCATCAATTTCTGGAAATAACTCACTTCCGTGGCATTCATTCTCAAAAAGTATAAACCGTTTTGTAAATTATTCACATTGATCGTAGACACTTGGTCTATAATATTTTCTTCTTTCAAAAGTTTTCCACTCACATCAAAAAGCATTAAATGAACTGGTGCGTTCAATGCATCCTTAAATTCGATATTCAAAAAAGACTGTGCAGGATTAGGAGAAATCGTGATTCCTGCAGCAGCTGCATTGATCACCTTAATTGCAACATCCCCATCCAATTGAATATCATCCACATAATAAGTGAAGGCCGCTGACCCATCACCTACTGTTCCAAGTTCAAAAATAAGTACTACTCTATCATAAGATTCGGCAGGATTGATGGCACTAAAATCGAAGGTCAATTCTTCCCAAGCACTAGCAGTAGTAGTCGTTTCTTCTACTTCGACGAAAATTGCTCCATTCAAAGAGTTTTCTATTTTCAATAAAATCTTAGTTCCAACAGCAGGTGACCACACATTCATAGTGAAAGTTGTGCTTGAAGAAAAATCAATTGGTCCAGCAAGAGTCATGAAACTTCCACCCCAAGGTTGTCCTGTACTTTTTACCATTTTAGCAACTTTCGCACTTGTGTTAATTCCAGTTTGGTCGGGGTTATCCTCCAAGGTCAATGTTCCTCCATCAAAGTTATCAAAGGCATAAGTAATGGTCGTGGATTCAAAATCTACGGGAAGGGTAATGCCTACAGTAGGATCTGAGGTACCACCAAATTGAACATCATCCCAATAATAAGTTTTAGCACCAGCCAACGCACCATCTACTCCAAAATTGAAAAAGATAGAAGCTTTATTATAAGTGTTCGCAATATTAAGTTCCGCAGTACCGGTAGCTTGATTGCTAAAATCAAATACCAAAGTATCCCAAGCTGCTGCAACTGTAGTAGTTGCTTCAGTCTCGACACTTATTCCATTATTATTAGAATCCTCAACTTTTAATCGAATTTGAATTCCTGCATCAGGCGACCATACTCGCACAGACATAGTCGTGTTGTCTGCCGTAAAAGGAATCGCAGTAGAAAAACCACTTCCTCCCATAGTCGTCCCCGCAGAGGTACCAGCCACAGCGTCTTTTAAAACGGTTGCCACCATATTAGCAGGATCAGTTGGGTCAACTACAACCGCAGATGGGCCAGCACCTTCAAAATCTACCAATTCATAAAAAACAGTTGCTGCATCATCAAAGCTTAGGGGTAAACTCATCTGTGCCAATCCTCCACTATTATCAATGAATTCAACATCATCAAAAAGGAAAGTAGAATTAGCAGAACCATCTCCAACAGTCCCAAAGTCAAAAATAAAGACCACTTCATTATAGGCATTAGAAGACAAACCTGAAAAATTCCAAGTTAAGGTTTCCCATTCGTTGGCAACCGTGGTGTTGACTACATTATCTGGAGTAGCAACCCCAGGGCCTTCCAATTTGAAAAGAACAGGAGTACCTACTGCTGGCGAAAATACTTTCATTGAAAAAGTATTGTTAACAGAAAAATCAAGGTTAGTTGCTAAAATCAATTTACTCCCTCCCCAAGGCTGACCACCATCTCTAATTATTTGTGCAACGGTAGCACTTGTATTGATACCCGAAGATTGTGGGTTGGCCATAACTGTTCCTACTCCACCATCAAAATCAACAAAATCGTAAGAAGCTGTAGTAGATTCAAAATCCATAGGAAGTACAGATTGCGCCGTTCCTAAATTAGCAGCAAGCAAAACGAAGAAAAATAATTGTGTAATTTTTTGTAACATAAGTTTTATCTTTTGATGAAATAATAAATTTATTTTTTGATTTAAAAGTATGTCAATGTAAGGATTGAACTCTTATTTTGTTTAGGAATGCGAATAAAATAGATTCAGAATTTTCGGTCGCTTATTTTGTTCTTAGCTTTTGCTTTGAAAGCATGAGTTTATCTGGATAAATGATTGATTTCAAAGGGAAAAAGAAGGACAAAAGAAGTAGTGAAAATTCTGAATCTATTTAGTTTGCATTCGTTAGGCAAATTAAGAACATCTATTAAAAAAAAAGTCACAGGTGACCACTATTAAACTACTCACCACTTTATTTTCTTGATTTTAGAATCTTGTAAGTACTAAAAGAGGGGAAGGAGTATTACGAAATACTCCGCTGGAATCGAACCAGCTCTGCAACCAAAAGCACCAACGCTGACACTTCCGCTCCCGTGGTACAATACCACACTAGTCGAAGTAAATAAAACACAAACTATACAAGATTGAAAAAGGTAAGATTGAAGATGTAGTAATTTGAAATTTGTAAAAGAGCAAAAATCACCTGATGAATAAGAAATGGTTCGTTTAAGCTCACAAATCCAATAGCTTATATATTGAAAATAATACTCAATATTACTAGTATAGGTATTGTAGCGCTCCTGTGGTAGTGTCTAGTATTCAACAAAACTTTGCTTTGTATTAATAGAGGCTTAGTGAATTCTATCCCCAAACTCTCCGGAGAAATGAAATAAAATTCTGGTGCATTATATTATTAATGTCTTCTTGACTGAATCCTTTATCAGCTAACATCTGAGGCACCTTCTGCAGATCAGCAATCGTTTCCAAATCACTTGGCGCTTGTTCTTTTCCAAAACCACCATCCAAATCAGTACCGATACCAACATGAAGAGCGTCTCCTGATAATTGACATATATGATCGATATTATCAATCATTTGTTTCAAAGTAACTCCCATACTTTCAGGCGTCGATTCTCCTCTGACCCAATTTGGAACCATCATCCAAGCATCGAGCGCGATTCCAATGACTGCATCTCTACTGATGAGTTCTTTTATTTGTTCATCAGAAAATTGTCGATTATGATTGACGAATTTCCTGCAATTATTATGACTCGCCCAAACTGATCCGTTATATACTTTCATGGTTTCCCAAAAACTGATATCACATAAATGAGTAGCATCTAAAATCAAATTTAGCTCCTCTATCTTCTTCAATAATTCTTTGCCTTTATAACCAATTCCACCTTCTGAATCTGTTCCATGAGCGTATGTTCCAGGACCATAGTGTGCTGGCCCGATCGCTCGCAATCCTTGCTGATAAGACATTTCAAGGTGATCAATAGTAACCATAGAATCTGCTCCTTCCAAACTTAAGATATAACCTATGGGAGTTTTGGATGTGGGAGTTTTCCATAATTCGAGGTGAATATTCAACTGCTCAAGGTTGGTAATTTGAGTCATTTCACCTTTTGCTTCCATCGCTTTGTACCAAGCCAATTGTCCTTGCGTTTGTGCCCATGCTTGCTGAGGTGAATTCCAACCGGGGAGTTCACTTTTTGGTTTTACATATCGTGCAATTTGCGTAGCGACACAAATCCCAATATTGCCTTTTCTCATTTCACCTAAGGTAACAGTATTTTTTCCTCTGTCCGGTTTATCGGACATTCCTTCCTCACTTTTTCTAATTTCTTCAATTGGCCAAGTTAAGTCTCTATTCCATTCTAAGGCATTCATGGAGAGATCGAGATGTGCGTCAAATATGAACATAGTTTTTTTTTACGAGCCGAGGACGCTTCGCTTGACGAACTAAGAATTTTACGTATTTAAAATACGTAGTTCGCCAAGTAAAGTGTCCGTGCATTTAATTTAGAAATTAATGTAATTCAAACATCGCCTCAATCTCAACTGCTATACCATCTGGCAACATCATTCCTACGGCACTCCTTACCCCTATTCCATTTTCATTCCCAAAAACATCCACCATCAATTCACTAAACCCATTAATGACTAATGGCTGTTTTATAAAGTCAGGCGTACAGTTAACCATCCCAAATACTTTTACCACTCTTTTGACTTTATCAATATCTCCATAATGAGTTAGAATGGTAGACAACATTGTCAACCCAACTTGACGAGCAGCTACTTTTGCTTCTTCCATCGTTAAGTTATCTCCTGCCCTGCCCTGCATCTTACTTCCATCCATATTGATGGGTGCTTGCCCTGATACATATAAAAATTTATCCACCACTAAAATTGGTCGATACACTCCCGCAGGTTTTGGAGCAGGTGGAAATTCTAAACCTAATTCTTTGATTTTTTCTGAAGGTAACATGTTCGTTTTTTTTTAATTACGTATGAGAACTAAATTTTGCCAAAGATATTTAACAATAACTTTGTCCTCATACTTATACAAATAAATTCAATATTAAAACACCAATAATTCCCATCACCCCAACAGTTGTTTCCATGACTGTCCAAGTGGATAGGGTTTCTTTTACCGTTAAATTAAAATACTCTTTGAATAACCAAAATCCTCCATCATTGACATGCGACAACATCAAACTCCCTGCTCCGATGGCAATTACCATCAATTCAGGATTCGCTCCCGTACTCGAAATTACAGGTAACATGATACCACCTGCAGTCATTCCTGCTACCGTCGCAGATCCCACACAAACTCTAATCACCGAAGCAATTAACCACGCTAAAATTAAAGGTGAAATCGTAGACCCTTTCATTAACTCTCCAATATGTTCACTCACACCACTGTCCACCAAAACTTGCTTCAATGCCCCTGCTCCTCCAATAATTAATAAAACCATGGTGATCCCTGTAACTCCTTTTGCAACGGAATCCATTAATTCTTTCATTTTTTTTCCTTGAGCTAAACCTAAAGTATAGATCGCCACGAGAACGGAAATCAACATTGCAATTGCAGGGTTTCCTATAAATTCTAAGATTTTTTTGTAAGCAAAATTTTCAGAAACAAAACTAAGTGCTATAGTTGATAACCCAATCAAAATAACTGGAAGCAAAGCACTAAATACACTAATTCCAAAACTAGGCATTTCATTATCTTTTAAAACTATCGGATTATAAAATTCCTTGAGTGGCTTAGCTTCTACCTTTGTAAGTCTACGCGTTAATAATGGTCCTGCAACGATGATGGTTGGAATGGCGATGATAAATCCATAAAGCAACGTTTTTCCAATATCAGCCGCAAACATTTGAGCAATGGCAGTAGGTGCAGGATGAGGAGGAAGGAATCCATGGGTTACTGACAAAGATGCAAGCATTGGTAAACCAACATAGATTAAGGGTAATCTTGTGGTCGCTGCTACCGTAAAAACCAAAGGAATTAAAATAACAAAACCTACTGTGTAAAACATAGGAATACCTACAATAAATCCAGCTAATACAACTGCCCATTGAACATTATCTATCCCGAAACTTGAGACTAACCTGGTTGTAATTCTTTGTGCCGCACCACTATCCGCAACCAGTTTTCCGAGCATTGCCCCTAGTCCCAAAATCATTACTAAATATCCAAGAGTATTCCCCATTCCAACTTGAATGGAAGTAACAATAGAGGTCAATTCCATGCCTCCAGTTATGCCTACAAATAAGCAAACAATTATAAATGAGATAAATGCATTAAGCTTAAAACCAGCAATCAAGATAAACAGAATGACTATTCCAATTAAGACGAAAATTAGGGGCATAAAATTAATTTTAGTGAATTAAGATTCCAAAGTACAGATTTAAAAATTATTTGAAAAATTAAATTAAAATGATTTTGTAAATATGTTGTTATAAATTGGGCGAGCGGGACGGCAGCAGATTTGCCTTTCAATTTATCGCAAGGTGCATTGGTTCTGTTCTAGGTAACTGATATTCAAAAAAAGTCTTTCTTGGGTGATGCATATTAAATGGTGTATGATAAAATAGCCACTTCTAAGGAGGTGACTATTTTATTTAGATTCTTTTGATGGGTGGATTTTTTTTTAGAAAACCTGCAAGAGCAAGGGCGACAGCGGGAAGTCTCACCAACGATATATTACATTTTTTTCAATACTAATTCTGAAGGTATTTAGCAAAATTAAAATCAAATTAATAAAATACATAATTCCGATGAAAGTAAAGATTAGATTAAAAGTAATGCTTTCTATAAGTCCGATTTTTGTACCGAGGAACAACAAAAAAGGAATAAAAACTAGAATCATTGTCCATACTATTTCAAACTTGATTAAATCGTTTCCTAATTTATTGATGTTTTTGATTTTGTCTTTTTTTGATGCCCAGAATATGAACGGAACCAAAATGCCTAGTAAAGGAAAAAATATAAAGGTAAGAGCAGAAAGGTTTAAGAGGATCAAATATCTATTATTTTCTTTTATGGACCAATCAACTAATTCATCTAGGTTTACATTCAAGGCACTAGACAATCGTTGAAGAGAGTCTCCTGTTGGATTTGTTTCACCGTTTTCAATCCGCTGAATGGTTCTAAGGCTCAAGGCTGATTCTTCAGCTAGAGTGTTTTGGGAAATCCCTTTTTGATATCTTAATTCTTTTACTCTTGCTGATAGATGACTGTTCTTCATTTTATGTAAAAATAAGTTTATAAGGTTACAGGTTTTCTGTGTCGCATGATAGCGAGTGTTATTGACCCCAGTAAAAAACCAGGGATAATCTGAATTAGAGAACCGTAAACCATTTGTTGAAATGTGGCTTGTGCAAAGCTATCAAAAATAAGGCTATAATGAGTTCCTATTTCCCATCTAGTATCAATCCACCAAAGTACGGCGACAGAAAATCTTGAAATTGGCGAGAAGATAATTAGACTCAAAAGGAGTACTAAATAAGGTTGTTTTTCATTATGTAATTTAACTCCCCAGTAAATGGCAAATCCCAATGTTAGCCAGAGTAATCCAATAATGAAAATAACATTTTCAGGTAACCCTGATAGTTCAAGGAAAAAACGAACTGGTGTTAGAAAAAGAGCAATTATTATTGGTGTTTTAACAAGTCTAAAAGCATGTTGAAATATTGTTTTTCGAGTAGTCATTTCTTTTTCCTTTTTCTTCATTTATAGATCTTTAATTGTTTGGTACAAAAGTACACCGGTAGACCGATATTGGTGACGTCAAGTTTATGACATCTTTACGCCATCTATGGTATATGTTGAAAAGACAAGTAAATGTTCGTTCATTTTTGTTAGAAAAAAATGATTACGGAGTTAAGAATTCAGAGCTATATTGTTTAAGTCCAGCGCCACTTCCTGGACGACCTAGGATACCTTCTTTTTGCGCTGGTGAAGAATAGTGCTTGCGCTGATTGCTTTGCTCCTGCCCGAGCCGCATTTAATCGATCAAGATATAATTTAAAAAAACTTCAAACCATATATAATTGTTCCAAATCATATATAAATGCAGCTGTCTCTTTTGGAGATAATGTCTCTGGATATCATGGCGTAGTTGGTTTGATTTGGCAGTCTGAGAGAAGACAAATTATGAAAAGTGTTAACAATCTAGAGAATGCCTATGATAGTAAACGCATTGAAATACTCCATACTTTTCATCAATCATTAATTTAACTAAACGATTGCGAGCAAGAACATGGAATGGCGGATTGGTATGATCGCTTCGGAGTAATGTTCTACAATTTTGTTGAAATGAGGTATCACCGATAAGCATGATCAATCTGATCGTACTTGTTGTCACTAACCATAAATCGAATTAAGATGAAAAAATACATTATTTATTTATTTGTGATAACATTATTTTTTTCCTGTTCAGGAAACTCAAAACAATCTCAAGGATCAGAAATAAATATTGAATCAAATCAAAGAACTAAATCTAGCGAGGAGATTACATCTTCAAAAAACGCCACTATAGACCAATCTAACTCAGCACTCAATGATCTCTTTCAGGAGTGACTTTTAGCAGCTGGCTTCATTCTTTTTACTCCCCCACTAATTCAAAGAATTCTCCACTTGGCTTATAAAACTCATTTCCTATTTTAACTAAATTTCTATTTGCCAAAATTGTTGATTTGCCAATTGTTTTGCACTTCATATCTATTACGATTCTAACATCCATTTCTAAATAATTTCCTTCTATTTTTTTTAATAGATTGATTATCTTAGTGAACTCGTTTATCTTTTCTTTAGATGTAATTCTTTCGCGAAGTCCTTCATTTCGCATATCTTTTTCTGAAGTTCTTATTGGAAATGAAATTCCAATTGAAATAGCATAAACATCTATTTCTTTGATTTCACATTCTCCTATTTCTCTTTGACAACTAATTAAGAGAAGAGATATTAAGATTATCAATTTTGATAGTTTCATTTATTTTCTGCTTACTGCTAACGTCAGTTCTTGAAAAAACTCATCTCGCTTAGAATAAGTTTTCGAAAAATACCCCAAAAATTGCACAACTCAATCCTACGCTACCTTAATTTTTAGAAAAAAAATGATTGTTATACCGTATTTGGAAAAAACGTTCTAACCTGCTTAAAATCATCCATAACAATACATTTACAAAACAAAAAGCAACCTTTAGCCGCTTGATTAACTCTGCAATTCCGAGTATAGACACACTTCTCCTCAGATTATAACAAGTAAAAATAATAGCAAACTCCGCTTCCACTTTTTTCTTGGTTTTGAGCAACGTGTA
>Ga0115005_10002014_pt1 | contig 16236 bp, 11 predicted proteins | sample ArcOceMetagenome_FD_87163 | JGI IMG/M metagenome (GOLD analysis project Ga0115005, IMG submission 87163) | Marine eukaryotic phytoplankton communities from Arctic Ocean - Arctic Ocean - Greenland ARC118M Metagenome | ecosystem: Environmental > Aquatic > Marine > Oceanic | place: Arctic Ocean... | reverse complement strand
GCAGCTTCGTCATCGTCTACTAATAGTTCTAGGTCTAATAGTGAAGAACGCCCGTCAACTGGCGGGAAAGACTTGCTCTAAAATGAACCGGATCATTTATCTTTTTAATAAATAAATAAATGCTAGCCAGAATTTGTTTTGGTTCAGTTTTATTGTATTAGAGAGATGATTGAGGATGAGGAAATAATGCCAACCCAATGGAATGCAGTCAACCATTACAGCAGTTCGAGGTTCAGGCATCTTTTTGTGTTCTCTTCCTCCTAGACATTAGTTTTGACATGAGTTTGAAGACTAAGTCGCCACCAACGCGAAGGGCGGAATAGTCCATGTAGACTATCTTTAGCGCCGAAACAATCTTATTATTCTTTGCTCCAGCGAATGACCCCCTCAAAACCTCCATCATTCTTCCATCGTCATTTTCCGCAGTAGGAAATCCTTTTTCCCAATCTTCAAATGTTATGACCATTTCATCATACCGTTCGCTGAATTTTCTCTTTCGTTCGTTTACAGGTACTTCTTTCTTCTTGGCTTCAAGTGGTTCCATTCTCTTGATGATTTCGTGTAATACCTCTGGCAAGTCGCAAGTAACGTCACAGCTATTTCCATCATGACAGCGTTGCAACCCAACAATGAATTTCTCAAATGTCAGTTTTTCATTTTCATCTGTGTCCATGGCTTCCACGAATTCCTCAAAAGTTTCAAAGCCCAGTAGCTCCACAATTGTATCGACGATCCCCGAGTCGATCAGCGCCGCCATTGTCATCTGTCCCTCAGTATCATCTTGCATGACTACTGCGTAAGCTCTTCTCCCATCATTTATTGTTGGCATATCCAATCCATAATCGTCTGCTAGCTCCTTCTCCTTCCGATCCCTCTCCTCAGTACATTCTTCCATGTTGGTTTTTAATTTTCTATAGATCATTCGTCCTGCTATTCTCACAGGCATCAAATCTTGAAAAATTATGGAGAAAGCATTCATTACCGCTGGTTCATTAGATCCAGCAGCGACACCCTCGTAGAGAGCACGGTAGCGAGGACCGGGTATCGAAGCTATATCTTTCGGTGTAAATTGTGCGAATTCTCTCATCATAGAATAGAATTCTTTTTCTAGTTTCGCCTGGTCTGGCTCTGGCGGTGGGATTAGATTTGGACCAGGTTCAATGAAATTTATTTGTTGACTAATAGCACTTTTTTCTGCCATTGATTCTTCCCCATGCTGCGAGGATACTTGTAACAGTGTGGTTGATGATCCGAGTGAGACAGAGGAAGAAGTTAAGCCCAGCTGCTGAGTTCTGAGGCTGAATGAATTCGCACACAGTGGCAAGAGAAGCAGTACCGCTATTTTGGATGTTGTTTTCATATCGGAGCCGCTAAAGAAAGTTGTTGCAGATAGTATCGGTAGAACGAAAATGATTTGACAGTGGAATTTGAATTCACTCACTTGCCTTTTTTTTCCTTTCCTCCCCCGCCCGCAGAACATTCACATCGGCAAAGACATCAACATCAGACATCATCCAAACAGAATAGAAGTGTGGACGTCATAGATCGCTTCAATATTGAAATAACTCCCCATTGCTTTCCCCTCTCTTTCGTGTTGTTGGAGAAAATCGAAGAATTTTCAAAAAGTGTTCTCTCTGACTGACTCTGTGAGTAAGATTGAGAGATCGAATGGCAAAGCAAGCTACAAACATAAAATAAAACATCTCTGTTAATTGAACATTGCAAAGAAAACCTAACATTACACACATCGAAAGAAAAAAAATGTACATGAGGTTGACCATTTCGCTCGCTGTCGCAGCTTACTCTGTTCAAGCATTCAGTGTCTCGAATACTTTCAGTCGTTCAACTGATGTGATAAGTCCCACACGATCTTTTATGTCGGATCTATCCGATGATGTTCCGTCCGACACCGCAAGTGAAGACATTGTTGACGTCCAATCCGAAACGTTGGAGCCAACCATTGTTTCTTCAATCTTCGACGAGCTCCCTGATGAGGGTAAACCAGTAACGTCAGTCTCCAAAGAAGCTCGCGCCACTATCAACGAAGCTATTTTGAAGTTGGAGGCTGTAAATCCGACGGAAGATCCTACCTCGTCTCCATTGCTCAACGGCGTGTGGAGTCTACGTTACTCTGGGGGCTATGATGACGACTGGGCATTTCAGAGTCCTACCAGGCAAATTGCATTGTTTGCTTATTCTGGTGGGTATAGTCCGGGATTATTTGCTCTCAGTTTGGCCTCTACTTTGCCCAACAGTTTAGTGGATGTTGGTGAGTTGGAGATTAGTATCTCCCGCGAACAGCCCCGCATTGAAGCAAAAATCGATGTCAAATTTCTTGGTGGTGCAGTGAATGACATAGTTGTAAAGTCCAGGCTTGATACTGCTTCACCCTTGAGATTTACTGAAACTTATGAGTCCGCCACTGTGCTGGGACGGACTATTGATTTACCACAGACCGTACAGTACAGCCGTGACATATACATTGCCTATCTTGACGAAGACATCCTTATCGTGAGAGATGGAAGTGGTGTTCCTGAGATTTTGATGAGGAAGCAGTAGTACTCGTAGTAGCAACCTCTGAAAGACTGAGGAAATAATAATACGTACATTGCAAGGCGAATGAAACATCGCAGCATCCTTTTTTTATTTCTCCAAGTGTACCTAACCAACTAAACTAAATTCATAAAATGGCTGATAAATAAATCCTAATGCCGACTCGACCTCAAGCTTCCCCCGTCCGCCATAAACGAATCTTCGGTACAGCTTCGTGGTTAGTGGAACGAGGAAACTGGACTCCAGATCCCCATGGATGATCATGATTGTGAGGGTCGGAACCCTGGCAAGATAGAGTACCATTGCTGCTCCAAATCGGAGTGAGTGGGTTCCTATTTCGTTCCATTCGAATCCTATGGAGTCCTATCCTTTTACTCTTGCCGCAGCTCTCAATTTGGTTCGGATCTGCGTGTACGTGATTTGGAATATTTTTCGTTTGTCGTTCTTGAACAGGTTTACTTTTCTATTTTCGACATCGTCAGCACCCGAGTGACTCCTTACTCGTCGGACTGTTGCAGCCCAAATGCGGACAGGGCGAAGGAGTCCATCGTTAGTTGCCCTAAACATGCCGGCTGATTCATTTCTTTCATCATTCTTTTGATAATCGAAAGTTATGTTGACGTAGTCGGCAAGGTGGAGCTCTGGGTGATCGTGAGGGAGTTCTTTGATGTTTTTGAAGAATATAAAATTTCGCAAACGGAGGATCTTTGTTCGTTTGCTTTCTTCCGCTGTTGTTGTTTTGGAGTACTCCAAGAACGTATGGCAAAGAAGAAGACTCCGATTGCGAGATTTGCGATTGCTATTGCTTGAGGAGTGGTTGCGGTTTCGATCATGGTTCTGAGGACTTTGGCTGGGATTGCCTTTTGGCTGTTTCGCTCAAGATTTCAGATTGCAGCATCAGTTTGTCAAGAAAACAAAGACTTATAATAATTTGTGTGTGTAAGACTGTAAGTACTTTTAAGTTGTACACTTCCGCCCACATGAAAGATCCAAATAAGCAGATGCCCTTTTGCATTTCTTTTTAGTGTTCACTTCCTCATTTTCAATTTGTTCCGCTTCAAAGGCTATTTTTAGGATATGATTTATTTCAATTTTTTAGCATGAATGAGCTTCTAGTATTTTGGTTTTATTGTGGCTTTACTTATTTTCATTATGCATCCATGCTGTTGGATTCAAAACTCTGACCGATCTGCTCGTCTAACACTGACTGTTTTGAATCCATGAGAGAAGGAGTCTTGAACAGACGCCCACCAACAATCAGTTTTTTCTCACGCCTATTATTATCAAGGCGGCCATACTTGCCATTCTCCGAGAGAAACTTTCTATTTACAACATGGCTCGACGTGTTTCTTGGAGATTCCGCTGATAGATATGTCAATGCAGATTCCATCACTGATATACAATTTAAATCGAGACAAGCGTCTTTCCCAAAAAAGTGTTTGCTTTGAGGCTTGTGATCCGTTTTTACACGCCCTTTCGCCTCCTTCGGCTTAATTCCAGTAAAGAAATAATTCTCAACGAATGCAATATCATCTTGATAGATCGACTCGGGCTTCTTCGACGTTTTGAAGGGTCGAAAGCTGTTGATCACTGATGGCACCTTTTCTATGAGATCAATAAAAGATATTGTAGATTTGTTGTTTTCGTCATCGTCAGATACTATTGAGGCATCATCGAGAGCATCAAATGATACTAATCTATGTTCATCGTTTTTACGCTTTGATTCCAGGTCAGAGAAAAGTTCCGACTTGGCATCGTGTAAATCATTCGCCGCCACCACTAAACTGGCCTCTTTTCGCCAAAGGTTGCACATCGATTGCATTGATGATTCATTTATGTTCGTGTTGCCAATAGGAAACAGTATGTCTTCTGCCTGTACGTTCGTGGATTTATCCACTACAAATGAAAGATGTTCGTCTTCAGAGGTTGTGTTCAGGACTGATGAAGCTTCACTGAAATCCGGGCAACTGATTGATGCTTCGATCGTTGGGAGCATGTGGCTTTCCACGTTCATAACTGAATCTAAATGTTGGTACTTACGATTGTCGGTATTCAGTAGTGACGTGTCGGAAAGCTTGATTCCGACTGGCGGATGAAATGGAAGTTTGTGGGACATGGTCTCTTGTTCTCTTGAGCATGAGTGGACTATATTCGTTTCCGCCAAAGTGGACGGTAAGCTAGATGCACAGGCTGTTTCGAATGGTCTTACCAGCATGTCTTCTACCTGTGCGTTCGTTGAATCATCCACTGCAAATGAAAGATGTTCGTCTTCAGAGGTTGTGCTCAGGACTGATGAAGCTTCACTGCGATCCGGGCAACTGATTGACGCTTCGATCGTTGGTAGCATGTGGCTTTCCACGTTCATAACTGAATCCAAATGTTGGTACTTACGATTGTTGGTATTCAGTAGTGACGTGTCGGAAAGCTTGATTCCAACTAGCGGGTGCAATGGAGGTTTGTAAGGCATGGTCTCTTGTTCTCTTGAGCATGAGTGGACTATCTGTGTGTCCGCCAAAGTGGAAGGTACGCTAGATGCACAGGCTGTTTCAAACGGTCTTATTGTCAAGAGATGTGGGCCGGTTAAGCTTCTTTTCGTAGATATCATGTGCGACGGCTGAGACGCCTCAGAAAATTTGGAACATATCGAACTTTCGTCGCAGCTCATTTGTGTTGTTGTAGAAGTCCTGAACGATCCCTTGGAATTATGATTGCTGAAGGAAGTCTTTTTATCTGTCCCAGGAGCATGTTGTTCATCATCAAATGCTGCCTCCCGTGTATTAATCACTTTTGAATGTTTTGCAACATCTTCTGTGATATCATAACTATCACAGTTCCCGTCGAGCCACGGGGGGGATTGCGTACGTTGTATCCTTTGCGAAAACGACTGCGACGATATAATGACACCATTGCTGCTCTCGTCCTTCTGCACTTCCCATGATGCATGTGCACCATTTTGTTTTGCAAGCATACGATTAAAATATAATGAAGATTCGTACCGCATGTCCTCGGAGTCACTGCTAGACGTGATTCGTTTATGAACAGTTGCTGGTTCAACCAAACCATTGTTCCCTGCAAATGACCATGAATGTCTATTCAATTGTATGCGAAGAGGCGACCGGGATGTCTTTGCAGGAGAAATCTTTTCCCAGAAAGTAGACCAACGAGATCGAGGTGACGCACATGCTCTTTGAGGAGTGATTTTTAAGTTGTTGTCGCTGTCCATACTGTATGGCGCCTTTGGTAGAGGGGACACAGAACGTTTTTCTTGCAATGGGTCGTGTAATTCGGTTGCTAAAGTACATGCATACAAGTCTGAAGGCAAAGATCTCAGCGTTTCATCATTAGAACACACTTTTGTTTTTTTCTCCGGTGTTACAAGAATATCTTCATTGATATCTCCGCAGCTGACAAAGGATACACAGTCGAGAGCCATATCATCAGGTCCTAACGACAAGTCAGAATCAGCTTCCGCTTTGGCATCATCTGATATCTCTTCGTCAGATTTGTAGGCCTTTATTGATTTTCCTGTTCCGCTCAAGCCAGACATACTTTTCATAATTATTCGAAAACTTGGGACACGTGTGATGAACGATACAGACGGCGCTGATCCGCGTCGCGACTGCACACTGACGGAGCTATCTGTAAGTGCCTTAGAGCTGAGAGTAGCATTTACTCCACATCTAGAGAGATTCGTTTTCACTAATGGGTGCATCTCTTTAAATGGCGGTATAACCTCTTCAATATGGCGCAAAGCAAGAACAGGAATCTTCTCTTTCGCCTCACTTGGCGGAGCCACAGATAAAAACGTTGCTGAAGTGAGTATCCTAGGAATCGTCGATTTTGCTGAGTTTTTGGACTGTAACTTTGAAGGTGCCGATACTTGGCGAGAGCCATGTGAAATTGCTTTCGGTTTCTTTATTTCTGTGCTCGGACGAATGGTTAATGGCTGATCATGCGAGTTTAAATTCCTATGATGTCCTCTCAATGGGGTGACAGCGTCGTAGTCTGGGCGACTTGAGTCAAAGTTGTCCCATACAGACCATGATCTACGGCCAATTCCCCGAGGAGGACTACGGACTGGACTATTCTTACCACCACCGACATCCAGTCCAAGACCGAGTTCAAACTTTGTTGCGTTACCAACAAACTTCTCTTTACCGGCTTCAGCAGCTCTTTCTGCCTCGAGAGCAAGCTCTGACATCTCTTGCAATCTCAAATCATATTGGATTTGTCTTGATCGCTGTGTGAGCTCTAGATCTGAATCATCGGTAAGTTCAATATCTTTCACAAAATTACCCTCAGGAACGGTGAAATCGTTGTTCATATAACCAATGCCACCTTCCGAGAATAAGTGTTTTCTCACATTAATTGAGGGGCCATCTCCATTTTGATCGTCGTCAATTGGATTAAAATACATATCAAAAGAAACACTAGTGTTGTGATCATCTTCATCTGCGACAGTACTAGGGCTACTATCCCACGCATTATATCTCTGCACAACAGTTCGGAATGGAGGTTTATCGACCTCCTTTATCTTCCCGCTTACGACATCAACCTTCTGGTCAACCACTTTGCTTTTATATGTTGGAGTGTGAAATTGAGTGCAACTAGGCTCGATGTTCCGACCCTGATCCTGCGGCGAATAAGACAGCGCTTGTTCAACCCCATCCAACAACACACTGTCATTTTGTAAAGGAATGGGTTTACGAGTAGTGTACCCTGTGCCTTTCTTCCGCCTCCGTGATTTCTTCCGCGGCTTTTGCCGCATGCAACTTATAACTTCAGCTTCAGATTCCCCATCCGCATCAAATTCTATGCCCTCGTCATTTGATTGAAAGTATCTATCCATCAGGTATTTTAAGCGTGGATTGGTGCAATCGGAATCCGCATCCGAATGCTGTGTGGAAGGCGCTTCAAGTTGGGAATGAACATGTAGAGGGAGATGGAAATGATTCTCACCAAACCTATCTACGGATGAGTTGTCGTGATGATCTGGAGAGATAGACCTTTCGTTGTTCGGTGGCATCATTACATTCAGTGCTTGCATCTAAATGCTTGATTCTTCATTCAGCTTCGATTTGGAATTGAATTGGTTCTTCTTCGCATAGATAGACTATAAGTAATGTAAGTCCCAGTTGGTCCCAGAGTCCGGGCGTTGACAAAAATTAAAGAAGACCACAAGTTAGTAGTACTGCGATAAATGCTGACTGTTTTAGCTGACACCCAGTTTCAAAGTTCCGCTCCCTGACTGTTTTAGCGGACACCCAGTTCAAAGTTCCGCTCCCTCTTCTTCTTCTTTTCTGTCCCTCTCTCTCTTTCTCTCGTCTCAAACAAACTGAAAACGAAAAAGATCCTTTTTTCTGCGAACCCGAGCGAATCAGCCAGCGTCATCGGCACGTCATTCAACCTTGATTCTTCAACGAAAAACGCTTGGTTGGATGGTTGAAACCTTCCCTAAAACTGAGGAGCGAGCGAGCGAGCTAGCAAGGAGCAAAGACTGTTATACTTGCTTAAGACCTCATCCTTCTTCTTACTCGTTACATTGAAAGAAAACTTCCTTCAGCACTACTCTTTGAATCATAATTACAGTTGAACGACCACGTCCAAAGTTCACTGAATAAATATCTTTCCATAGAAGCTTCGAAATGAAACTCTCTTACACAGTCCCAAGCACCATGCTATTCTTTGCAACCGTTGCATCCTCTTCGCGTAACTTCTCCGTTGCTGCTTTCTCCAACGTAAGATCTTACTCGTCTACTAGTGGAGCTTTGAAAATTCGCCCTTCTTTTCTTCGAAGGTCAGCATCTACCCTATCCATGGCTGCGGAAGGGGACGATGCATACGACTTTGATTACCTCGTTATTGGGGCTGGATCTGGAGGAATTGCATCTGCTCGTAGGGCTGCTACTTATGGCGCCAAGGTTGGTGTTATTGAGAAGGGCCGACTTGGAGGAACTTGTGTAAATGTTGGATGTGAGTATTTACAATGTTGATGTTGTTGATGTGGCAATACGTTTTCTCGTGGATTTTCGAGTCTCGTTTTATTCATTCATTGACTTTCCCATATTTTGTTTGCAGGTGTGCCCAAGAAGGTTATGTGGAACGCTGCTTCTATTGCTGAAACTCTTCATGATATGAAACACTATGGATTCTCAGGATATGAGTCCGATGCAATTTCTTTCGATTGGGGATTCATCAAAGAGAACCGCGACAAGTACATTGTGCGTTTAAATGGAATTTATGAGCGCAATATGGCAAACTCTGATGTTGAGAGCATCTTGGGAACTGCAGCATTTTCTGACGATGGTAAGGGTGTTGTTGTTACTCCATCGGATGGCAGTGATCCCGTCACTTACAAGGCTAAGAATGTACTTATTGCTTCTGGAGGATACCCCACCTTCCCCGATGGAGAAGGGGTTCGCGAACACGCTATTTCCTCTGATGGATTCTTTGAATTGGATGAACTTCCTGGAAAGGCTGTCGTTGTAGGTGCTGGGTATATTGCTGTTGAGCTCGCTGGAGTTCTGCAAGCTCTTGGGACTGATACGTCCCTTGTTGTTCGTAAGGAAAAGGCTATGCGCGAGTTTGACGAAATCCTCGCTGATACCCTTGACAATGAAATGCAGCGTCAGGGAATCAACATTCATCGCAATACTAATGGTGTTGAAAAAATCGAAGTAGGCGAGGATGGATTGAAGAAGGTCACTCTACAAAATGGAGAGTCTATTGATGGAGTTGATACTGTATTGATGGCTACTGGAAGAGCCCCTCTTGTTGAGCCTCTAAATCTTCCTGGAGCTGGTGTAGAGCAGAAGAAAGGAGGATACATTGTCACTGATGATTACTCTGCAACGAATGTCGACGGTGTGTTTGCCCTCGGTGATGTTTGCGGAAATGTCGAATTGACTCCGATGGCTATTGCTGCTGGCCGTCGTCTTGCTGATCGTCTTTTCGGAGGACCAGAGTTCAAGGATGCGAAAGTTTCATACGAGCATGTCCCCACTGTAGTTTTCTCTCATCCTCCCATTGGAACAATTGGGTTGACTGATGTACAGGCGATTGAGAAGTATGGAGAAGAGAATGTTAAGATTTACAGAAGTAAGTTTGCCAATCTTTGGTATGGACCTTGGCAAGTTGAGGCTGATGACAAGCCCAAGACCGGAATGAAGCTTATCTGTGCGGGAGAAGAGGAGCTTGTAGTCGGTCTTCATGTCATCGGTATGGGAGCCGATGAGATGTTACAAGGATTTGGAATTGCCATGAAAATGGGAGCAACTAAGGCTGACTTTGATGCGTGCGTTGCCATTCATCCTACTGCTTCTGAGGAGTTCGTCACCATGTTCCCATGGGGATTGAGCAAACAAGAGACTGGTGCAAAGGTTTCTCCCTTGAATGGAGCTGCCGGTACTGAGCCTGCTGCTGCTTCGGCTGTGAGCTAAACGAAAGTAAAGCGATGGAAGTGTTCCAATAATATTTTAGTACTTTTAAACATTCTTTTAGCTGGAGAAATTTAACGAAATTGATGCCTGCAGACGAGTATTTTCTGGTGATATCGCTTTATGCCTATGAAATACACCGGGTCTACCACATTGAAAATGTACATACGTGTACATCCTAAATTCGAAATGAAATTTTATGCGCAAACTTTTTCTTCTCCGCCATTAACAGTATTGATAGCTGCATTGCCACGAGTCTGTTTTATGATTTCGTCAATCATAGCCGCAAGCTGGATGCTGTGGTCCCACGTAAATTGCGCACATTGCTTATCACCCCTCTTTAGAGCCTTGCAAACTTCTTCAATTTCGTAGGTGAAACCAATACTTCCTGGGTAATTCCAAGGAGCCAAAAAAGCATCATCAGGCAAAGGAAAATCGTGAACTTGTTGGCTAGTTTTACCACGGCCCTCGTCAACAAAAACTCTCACTTTACTTGGTACATGAGCAGGGCCATCGAGGACGATGCGGCCCTTGCTTCCTTGAATAGTAACACGTTCCTCCGTATTGGCACTGCCCGTGACGTAAAATTGGAGCATTCCCTTTTGGCCAGGAGAGAGACTTCCGTTTGAAAACATCATATTACAAAGAACTGTTTGATCTACCCCATTGAGAATGGTGCCCATGGATTGGATTTGTTCTACTTCAGCGTCAGGATACGCCACTTGTCCAAGATGCGCCATGTACTGCAGCAATATATTTGGAATGGTCACTTAGTGAATAATCATTGCTCGAGATGAGTGAGAATATGTCTTTGGGACTTACCATTCCAATGTCGTAAGTCATCCCACCACTCGACGGATTCCAAATTCGATCTTCTGGGAATGGACAATCAACATTATACCAACCAAAGTCACCCTGCACATTAATCACATTTCCAATTTCTCCACTAGAGATAATGCCATTCACCTTAGCCATGGCAGGAAAGAATCTCGTCCACATTCCTTCCAACAAGAACACGTCATTATCCCTTGCAAATTGAACAAGTTCCACTGTATCTTTGGTGTTCAAAGTAAGTGGTTTCTCGCAAACAGTTGGTTTCCCAGCCTCAAGACACATTTTTGTCATCTTTGCGTGTTGGTCTGCAATACTTCCGACGTATACAACATCAACCTCGGGATCCTCCAAAAGTTCGGAATAGCTGCCATAGCTTTTTGGGATATTAAATTGTTTCGCGAAAACATCAGCTTTATCATGATTTCTCGCGGCGACGGCAAGGCATTCTTGAAATAGGAATCAAAGTTAAGTATAAAATATGATACGATGTTTTATGTGCCATGTAGAATGAACCGTACAGGGGGCTCTGACAATCGAATTGCACGCACCTGCGCCTTCAGTGACCGAAATTGCCTTGACAAAGTCTTCAGAAATCTTTCCTGCGCTCAGAATTCCCCATCTAATGGGAGATCCAAATGATGCAATAGATCCGGACAAAGACATTTGATATTGAATTTACTGGTTGGTATTGGGAAAAGTGAAAGATGGATTCAGTTTTATAGAGGTTTGGAGTTTGGAGGTCGGAATATCGGAATGAAAAAGGAAAATGCACGCGCTGTGGAAAGAACAAAATCGAAGCAAACGTCATAATTGAACACGACAGGGGGATACGATTTACCCCCTGAGTGACTCCCTCAAAACAACCGACTTGTACCGTCGTATGTATTATCAATACTTGTATCGACCGGGCAAACACTCGCTATCTCATACTCTCGTAGGTCGCTAAAAGAGTGTCGCTAGCTACTGGGTATTGATAGACTACAAGTACGTATTGATAGCTTGCTATCGACTACGCCGAGTAGCGACATCGAACCGACTCACTCGACTGACTCATTAAAAAATATAATACATCAATAATATACAAATATGAAGCTTTCAACTGTCCTAACACTCGCAACCGTGGCAACTTCTAATGCGTTGGCCCCCCCTTCAGACAGAAGAGCGTTCCTCGCAAAGGCCAGTGCTTCTACAACAGCTGCTGCATTCACTACCATTGTAGCTTCTGCTCCTGCGTTCGCTAAGGATGACTATTCGCTCGACACTGGGGACAATGTTGTAGTTGAGAAGAAAAAGGCTGAGGGGGGCAATGGAAGTTCTATTGTAGGAGGTGCTTTGGCTGGCAGTGTGCTTTTGAGTTTGCCTTTTTTCCTTCCAAACTTGATGAGATTAGCCGGAATTAATAACGCGAAGAACCCCAACAATTAAAATGTGTTGAACTTATCTTGACAGATGATCCCGAAAACAATCTTGGGATTCCGAATTGATGGCAGATGTGCTTTTCAATCAAATAATTGAATCACTCTAAACGTTATATTACTGTGTAATGACTGGATACATGTAGACCGGGTTGGAAAGAATACATGTACCCTTCTAATAAGGTATACTGCAATTAATTTATTCAAGGTCGATTTTACTTGGAGGATGCACGGATAATGTGTGATAAATGATAGATACTTCATATTTTATCAACTCCATGGAACGAGAATGAGTTAATCTGCTTCATTGTATCAAATCATCGCAGTTGTGAAAACGACACTGGTTTGTGAATAATGCTTGTAATAAATAAATTGGACAGATTTCAAGATTAGCAATCTCCTCCAAAAGTTTGAAGAATAAGCAGGAACTCTCGATCTTTTCATAGCGCTGGTCGAACCATGTTCGTATCTCAATGACTTCCTTCAATTGTCCCACTGCTGAATAATCGTTCAAAACAGCAAGGTAACTTGTAGCAAGTACAATCGTACGATACCAGTACTACTGCTTGTATGTACATACCAGGTACCAGCAGGTACTTGTACTTACTGGCTGTAGTTCTAGTGCATTCAATTAAAATTTTAAATTTTGGTTCCAACATTTTAGGTGGTCCGATAGGGATAACAAAGGCCGTAAAAACAAGAGACGACGTCGTTTACGAATTTTGTGAGAACGCGAGTTGTTGTTGCAACAAACAAGAAAGTTACTAACTGCTGCACACAAAGTAAACGGAACTTACACAACAATCTAAAGTATTTCCCCAAGTTCAGCACTTTTGCGAAAGGATTGCAATAGCGGCAAAATGGCTCATCTTGCTCCTGATATCGCAAATGGAAAGGTGCTTAAACTTCATTTTGCCTGCCATGCGGAGCTTCCGCATGGCTCTAGTCTCCGCATAACCGCATCAAATTCACTTTTGGCACCAACAGTTGACACTCGCCAACCCACAGATACCGATGTTGATGAAAATAGTCAACACTCAATCTACGCTAGTAGTGTTGAAATGGTGACCTCGCCAGATGAGTATCCCGTTTGGAGAACACGAACGCCAGTGATTTGCGTGGTCAACAATGTGTCTAATGATAGTGTGTTCAAGCATAGGTATAAATATTTAGTAGTTACGCCAGGGGCAGGACCATGTGATGGAGATGAAAATGAAAATGAAAATGAGGTAAAGACGAGCGATGATCAAGATGGACGTGTAGATGTTACCGTGTGGGAAGATCCCTTTAGCAAGCAGACTAGCGGGCATGATGCAAAAGTGGTACGTTTCAATATGTTTATAAATGTGATGACATGGTTGACTCCTGTTATTGTGCTGACAGATACATTTCTTCTGAGAAGCAGACAAATATTAAGGATTTTCCTTTCCGGTCTATCAACATTGATGTCTCGTCGCTCGACTCTGTGACGCTTGGCAAGTCTGTTTCTGGAGAGCTCGACCCAAATGGAACCGATGACTGCTCTCGCATCGATCACTTCAACGATGGAAGCGATATTTCATTTCAGTCTTACAAAGATAATTTGGAATCTATGTCGGCCAGCGAATCAGTCATGGAGGAAGAGGAAGATCCTGAAGAGATGATGACAAGTAAACGATTGGTTATCGTATGTTATCATCTCCCAGTGAAACTAACAAAGGATGACAGTACAGGAGAGTACAGTGCAGAATTCACTGAATCACTCATTGCGAAAACAGAGAGATCGAGTGTGACGCAATCACTTGAAACATTTTGGGTTGGGACAGTCTCGGCTACAGCGGAAACTGATGAGGAAAGAGAAAAAATAAGGCAGGTATTAGAACCCCTGAACTGTTCACCTCTATTCCTGGACAAGAACACTATCAGCTCGTTTTACTATGGGATGTGTAAGCAGGTGCTCTGGCCAACGTTTCATAATATCGACCTCTTAGATATTGCCAAATCAGGGTGGGGAAAGAATAATCTTCTTGACAAAGAGGGCCACGATGCTCTCGAAATATCTGAAGTTGATAGCAATTGGGATCAATCTCGTTTAGATGTCTGGTGGAATGCATTCTGCGCTGTTAACAAAGCATTTGCTAATGCAATCATGAAGTTTGTGCGGCAAAATGATGTTGTTTGGGTTCATGATTATCACCTTTCCTTGTTGCCAAAACTTTTGCACGAAGCTGAAGAATCCATTCATGGAAGTAGGACGATTCAAATGGTCTTTTTCCTGCACATACCATTTCCAACAAGTCAAGTATTCCGCGAATTAGAACGTGGCGAGCATATTTTGGAAGGAATGTTGCACGCTGATGTTGTTGGTTTTCATGCATTTGACCATGCTCGGCATTTCCTGAATGCCTCTAAAAGAATTTTAGGTTTGTCACATGAAAGTCTTGTTGGTGGATTGATTGGTGTGAGGTATAGAGGAACAAAAGTTCTTGTCACTATCAATAATGTTTCTATCGAGGCCGACGTTGTTGAATTGGCTTTGAACTCACAAGCAGTGAAAGATGAAGCAAAGAGACTGCAGCTTGAGCATAATGATCGTACAATAATATCAGGGATAGACATTGCCCAGGGTCTTTCTGGTGTGAGCCTGAAACTTCTTGCGTTTGAAAGGTTACTTGCAGACTACCCAATCTGGCGCGACAAGGTCGTAATGGTACAAAGATGTCTTGTCCCTAACGTCAGAAAGAGCGACGAGACAGATACTCTTGCTCATGTCCGCTACCTTGTGAAACGAATCCAAAAAACATTTGGCTCGGATCTCATATCCTACGAAGAAGTCATGGGGTCGTCCCTGCCCAGAAATCGTAGACTGGCCCTTTGGTTGGCGTCGGATGTGTTCATGTCCACACCAATCCGCGAAGGATTAAACCTGTTACCTCTTGAATTCGTTTTCGCCCGTAAAAGTCCACTGACGCCAGGTGTGACTATCACGTCTGAATTTTCAACAGTTTGCAGTATTCTCAATGGCGCGTTGCGGATAAACCCCTATGATATCCAGATGGCATCAACTTCCATTGATACGGCGCTTACGATGTCCAAAGAAGAAAAGATCAGCAGGCGTGAGAGAGATATTGACTTCGTGTCCTCGTCATGTTCAGGACAGTGGACTCGCCGAGTTTTGGGGGATTTGAATGATGTGACCATGGCTGCAAGAGAAAATGAGAAAACTTTCAAAGGACCAACGAAAATGGATTCTGTGATGGGTGTATCTGACCGACATAATGCGGCTGCCTTATTAGATATACAAGCGGTGACTGACGCTTTCAATTCTGCAAGAAAGAGAGTAGTTTTTGTTGATTTTAATGGAACCATTGTTATGAAGGAACCAACTGGAAAGTACCTCAAGAGGGAAATGCTGGGAACTACCGGGAACAAGCCGCCTGCGGAAACAATCAAAGCTTTAACCAAGCTTTGTGCCGATGAAAGAAATACAGTGTATGTGGTTTCTGGGGATACTGAAAAGAATATTGAAAATGCTATTGGTGACATCCATGGTTTGGGGCTTGCGTCAGGAAATGGAGGGACCTTATCACGCCCTGTTGCAAATGGAAGCTCGTATCGAAGGTGGGAAACTTCGGATCTTGGTGTTGATTGGAACACAGTGAAAGAAATTGCCTTGCCAATATTTTCGAAATATACCGCTAGAGCCAATGGATCTTTTGTGAAATTGACATCATCAAGTATAGGTTGGTCTCATTACGCTTGCGATCCAGAATGGGCTTCTATTCTAGCCAACAGTTTGGTAGAAGAACTAGAGGATAAATTGCGCGACCTTGATGTTCGCCTTGTGTCACTAAAGGGTGTTATAGAAATTGTGCCACGGAAGCTCAATAAGGGATTGGTCGTGAAAGAAGTTCTGGGCGGCGATGTACTGCCTGATTTTGTTTAAGGTTTGGGGGTGGTGGTTCTGGTTAAAAGATGTTTACCATCGTCCTTTCTGTTTTTCGTTAGGCCTGTTCAAG
>Ga0115005_10002007_pt1 | contig 16277 bp, 17 predicted proteins | sample ArcOceMetagenome_FD_87163 | JGI IMG/M metagenome (GOLD analysis project Ga0115005, IMG submission 87163) | Marine eukaryotic phytoplankton communities from Arctic Ocean - Arctic Ocean - Greenland ARC118M Metagenome | ecosystem: Environmental > Aquatic > Marine > Oceanic | place: Arctic Ocean... | reverse complement strand
GCTAGATAATATTGCCGATGCCACGACAGTTGAAAAATTAGAAGCATTATTACCTTGGAATGTGCCAAAAACTGCGTAAAGTGCTGATTTAAGATCGCTTACCGTATATCCATTTATTCGCCCAGTGAACAGCTAATTGAATGAATGGCATTATTAAGAAAGCCTGCTATCTTGCAGGCTTTTCACTTTTTCTGATTTTGACTGGTTGCCAGTCTACCCCGCAAGCTGATCAGTTACGACAAGAGGGGCTTGCCTCTTTACCTGAATCTCATACTATTCTCACAGTGCCATTTTTTCCGCAGGAGCAGTATTACTGTGGGCCTACTACGTTATCTGAGGTGTTTGGATATTACGGAAAAAATGTTTCTCCAGAAGAAATCGCACCTAAGTTGTTTATTCCGAACAAGGAAGGAAGTTTACAACTAGAAATGGTTACTGCTACGCGTCAGTATGGTCTTTTGCCATACACTGAACGCGGAACACTTTCTTCTTTATTGCAGTTTGTTAAAGACGATATACCGGTAGTTGTTTTCCAGAATTTATCTATACAGCTACTCCCTCAATGGCATTATGCCGTTGTTATCGGATTCGACAGTGAGAAAGGCTCAGTAACATTACATACTGGTGTAACGCCAAACCATGAAATGTCTCTAGAATTGTTTGAAAGAACGTGGGGGAGGGGAAATTATTGGTATTTGGCGCCTGTACCTCCTGGAGTAACCTCGTCTGAGATGACGCCATTTACTTATGTCAGCGCTGCCTACGATATGCTAAAAGTTGGCGATAAAGAGCAGGCTTTAGCTTTCTTGGAAACAGCGACAAACCAATGGCCAGATTATTGGTTAAGTTATTTTTTAGTTGCAAATCACTATCTTTCTGGTGATGAAGATGAAGCCGTACGTTGGTTTGAAAAAGGCTATGACGTGGGGAAAACGCAAAATGCTTATGTTCACAACTATATATTGGCTTTGAGGAAAAGCGGTGCAAATTCAAAGGCCGACACGATTTTAACTGAGGCATTAGTGCAGTTTCCCAATGACGAAAAACTTATAGCGTTAAAGCGATCATAACAACTGTTGAGGTCGAACCACTTACTGCTAATGTACGGTTCCATTAGACAAAATTTGGTCTACTATTAAACCACGTCAGTAGGCTTCGTTTCGACTATGCAAAAGCATTTAAGCACTTCTTTTATTAATTATGATAACGGCATTGTTGTGTCGGAACTGCATGGCATTTTTAATCAGAAAAGCGCTGAAGAGTATCAAAAAGCACTTTTTTCATTAGTTATGAGCCTAAATAATCAACCTTTTGGGCTGCTCGCTGACATCAGTCGTGTAGAAGGTGCTACGCCAGAAGCTTTCGATATTGTAAAACGCATTATTAATCGTCTGCCTGAATTCGGTTTGGTCGCCAAGGCTTATGTGTATAAAGGGCCAGTGATCAAAGGGATGATGTTTCAGCGAATTCCAGAGCTTGAGCAATTGGAATATTCCTTTTTTACCGACCGCAATACGGCCTCCGATTGGCTTACCAAAGAATACCAACGACAGATTAGTTCTCACTCCTAAAGAACATTTGGTGTAGGTCTTGCGTAAACATTAGTTCATGAAAAGCACAACACCTCGATAGGAGCCCTCACCAGTGAACAACATCAGTATTTTCGATAACGAGCAAACAGTTGCGATACTGGGGCTAGTTGGTGTTGTTATTGTGCTTTTCGCCATCAAGCGACTCATATTGGTGCGTTTGAAGGCAAAGGCGCGTTCAGAAACAAGCAGTATGTCAGATATCTATCGGGTGCTAGTACTGTCTTTAAACGCGCCTTTAAACCTACTAATTTTAATTATTTTTGCACAGTTAGTTAAAAGCATCATTGCGGTCTTTGGGGTTGAAAGCGAAGCGTCTATAAAAGCGCTTGATACGGCCATTGACGCTGGATTGATAATCACGCTAGTTCTCTTTTTCGAGAGATTTGTTACTTATTCACTGAAACGCTACCGTGACCAGTCAACTATTGTGAAAAATACCAGTGCTATCGCAGGTGGTGCTGTACGTGCTGTATTTGCCATATTGGCCATTCTCATTATTTTAAGCACTATGGGGGTGTCAGTAACGCCTGTGGTGGCGTCGCTGGGCATCACTTCTTTAGCGGTAGCCCTAGCCCTTCAACCCACGCTTGAAAATTTCTTTTCAGGTATTCAATTGGTAATGGATAAACCCATTCGCATTGGCGACTTTATTGAACTGGATTCGGGGGAACAAGGATTTGTCGAGAAAATAGGGTGGCGCTCAACGTGGGTCAGAATGCTGCCTAATAATATTGTCATTATGCCTAACAGTAAGTTATCTAACTCGAAGTTAATTAACTATTACTATCCTGAGCGGGAATTGTCGGTGCCGGTCGAGGTCGGCGTGCACTACAGTTCAGATTTAGATCACGTGGAAAAGGTATGTTTAGACGTTGCCAATACTATTTTAAAAGAGCATGAGTACGGGGTAGATACCTTTCAACCGTTTGTGTTGTTTCATACCTTTGATAACTCAAGCATAAATTTAACGGTGATGTTGAGAACCCGTGAATACTTTAATCGATTCTTTATCAAAAGCGCGTTTATCAAAATGCTGAAAAAGCGTTTTGACGAAGAGGGTATCGTTATCCCATTCCCAATTACTGCGGTTAATATTGAGCAGGAAAGCGCCGCTAATGTGTTGTCGACAAGGAATGGACAAACAAAGCCTCAGAGTTAAAAAAATGGTTACCTCAGGATACCGCTTTGTTGAATGCTTTAGTCTAGCTTGTTGGGCCATACTCCAAACAAAGCGAATGAAGAACCATCAAAAAAGCCACGTTAGAAGACGTGGCTTTGGCATTTACTCGCTATATCATTTATAGCGTATTAAAACGTATAGCGCGCTGAAACACCTAGCAGGTCTACATCGTCGGCAATAACGTAAGTTGCTCCGAATGAAAACTGCGGCGTAAAGAAATAGTCTGCGCCAATTTCAAAGGCAGTATCATCTTCTTCAATATCGATATAGCGAATTGCACCGCGAAGCTCAAACTGCTCAGTAAGCATTGAGCGAACACCGGCAGTAATTCCGTAGCCGTTATCGTCAGCTTCACCAGAAATGAAGTTAGAATCTAGGTCAACATCTACATATTCATAAGTAACTTCGCCAAAAAAGTCTGTATTAGCGGTTAATCCATAGCGGTAACCAATACCAGCTGAAGCATAATCTAAATCAATATCAACACCAGATACGTCTTCGCTCAGCTGACCATAACGACCTGTTAGGTAGACGTTTTCGTTTAGTGATTTAAAGCCTTGAATTTGAAAACCATTTGGCTCGAAATCACCTGCGTCTTCAATATCTGCTTGTACATACCCAGCTTTAACGAAGTCATATGAAGGCGAAGCTGCGAATGCATTTAAAGAAAGCGCGCCAAAGATACTGGCGAGAATAGTACGTTTCATTGTTTCTAATATCCTTTTAACAAAAAAACTTCCAACCACTTTTGGAAGCTTCAACATTATGGGGATGAGTTTTGAAAACCAAATAGGCTAGTACAAGAAGTTTTTGTTTATTGTCTATAGCCAGCGCGGTTTTTAAGTCGTGATTGAAATTGCATTGTCGAAAGAATGAACAGTTAATGCTTCTTCAATGTGAAGCAGATAACGATACTGGCAACACTTAGTGCGGATGTAGTGTAGGCAAAAGAAGCTGTAGGCTCCATTTTAAAAAGGGTCACCGCGTATGCACCAATTGCAGCTCCTGTAAGATGAAAAAAGCCGGTCAATGCAGCTAAAAAGCCAGCAGAGGTGCCAGAAAAACCAAGAATAATAGTGACACTGCACGGCATTGCTATGCCAATAAAAAAGAAAACAACGTAGCTGAACCCCAATACTATTGCTAAAGCATTTACGTTCAGCTGCACAGCGAGAAACCAAAATACAAGTGATAGCACGAATATAGATAGGCTGGATAGTCGAAACTTCTGTAACACAGGAGTGGCTACCAAACGAATATTCATTACGCTGCCTAATACGAAGGATAAGGTTGCAAATAGCGAGTAGATTGAAAACATTGTTTTACTTAAACCGAACTGCTCCATCACCATAGAGGGCGCAGCCGTGATAAAGCTAAACACGATGCCATAAAGAAGCCCGCTCGCCATACCCACCGCGGCAATTTTTATTATTGATGCTTTGATAAGAACAAGTGTCTCGCTTAATATATTCTTTGAGTTAGAAGGAATGTATTGCGAAACGGTAGACGTTACCGATAAAAGCAGTAAAAGCGCTACCGCACCCATCAGTAGAACAAAGTAAAAGATGGCAGGTGTACTGAAAGACTCACCAATCATCGTGCCCACGAGTGGAGCGATGGCAGGGGCAACAGCGAATGCAATATTAGTTAACGAGAGAGAGGTATTTAGCTGTTTTTCAGAAAATATCTGTCTTGATAAACCGCGGGACACAGACACACCTACACCGCCGCCAAGGCCTTGGATGATACGCCCAATAAGAAAGGTTTTTTCAGTGTCGGCGAAAACGAGCATAATCGTTCCTGCGCCGAACACCAAAATGCCGCACAGCAAAAGTTTTTGCTTGTTGACATAATCGCAGACGATACCAAAGACAAGCTGTGACATAGAGAAGGCGACAAGAAAAATAGCAACGCTCTTTTCTATAACGCCAACGTGACTGTTATACATTACCGCTAAATCGTAAAAAAAGGGGCTATAAATACTCGTGGAAACTTGGCCCAATATAGAAAGTATGATGAAGGTGCCAGTTAGCAGATAGAAGGTATTGGAAGGCATTGACGACTTCATTAAATGACTAACCAGTATTTAAGTAACGAGTAAGGCAAATGCTACAGAGGTGATGTGACAGTTTTAATAAAGGCTAATTGCTATAGAAGCTAATACGTTATCGGTGAAACGATATCGATTCGTAGGTCAAAAAATAATGAATTTGGACACTGCTTCGTGAAGAAAATGGTGGCCCCACCCTGACTTGAACAGGGGACCTGCCGATTATGAGTCGGATGCTCTAACCAACTGAGCTATAGGGCCATTTAGAGATGTGCTCTAATATTGATTTGGATAACAATAACAAACGAGCGCAAGTATAAGCAGTTTTAACTACCTTGTCACGCCTAGGTTAGGGGTTTGTGATTTGTTTGCTTTATTTTTGTTCACTCAGTGGTTTGAATTACTCAGCGAGTTCACTTTATTGGGGCTAATAATGGTATTCTATAACAAAATGCGCATTGCCGTAGTCAGTTCTTATAGGTAGTAACTCTTAAAACGATATTGCATAGTTCACCTTAATTAATAAATAACGCGGTTTCCTTTTCCAACTGCTCGCTAATCACAGGAAGTAAATAATAAGATGAAAAGTTCTTTTCGCGCGCCCGTCATATCTTCTCTATTCATAGCTGTGTTCTTCTCGCTAGCTGGGTGTGACGTAATAAATTTTAAAGGAAGAGAGCCCGGTGAAATTCCCTTTAAATTAGTAGGTGTGGATACTGGTGCTTGCCCCATGATCATGAGCATAGGCCAGCAGCGCTGGAATATAGACTATTTTGGCTTTTATCTTAGTAAGCCTGAGCTTCGCATTGATGGAAAATGGCAAAGGGTGAAGTTTAAACAAACTCAGTGGCAAACGCCGAATGAAGCTCTGCTGAAGTTCCACAACAAGTGCGTTAATCCCGATGACGCTAACACCAAAATAGTATTGGATGTGTCTGAGCAACTTTTAAAGTTATCAACTAACCTCCGTTTTACCATGGGTTTACCTTTTGATATTAACCACGCTAATCCATCCACTCAGCCTTCTCCATTGAACGATTCGTCGATGTTTTTAAATCAGCGTAACGGCCACAGGTTTCTTAAGTTTGATGTGTCCAAGAGCGGAGAAGAAGCGCACGAGTGGTCTTATCATCTGGGAAGCGCAGGGTGTGAGTCTGAATCTGAAAACACGCCCCCAGAGAGTTCTTGTGCTTTTACAAACCGCGTAGAATTCATTTTGCCAATGACGCAACTTGATACCGACTTAGATTTAGAGGTATCAGTGTCTAATATCGTCGCCCAGGTTCAAATAAACGAGGCACCAAACTGTGTGTTCGCATCTTCAGAGATCACGCCATGTGACAAGCTGATTCAGAATTTGGTGCACCGACCCTGGATAAAGTGGCAGTAGTAACCTGACAACTTCATGTTTATACGAAAATATACGAAGGGCGAAAAATAGCCGTTTATTGCTTTTGATGACTAGTTTATACTCCGAAAATATATCAATTAAATGCCTATGTGTTGATTATTAACTTCGTGGTAGACTTTAGTACTTACAAGTTACGTTAATAATAAAAAAAGCAGGTAAAAAGTCGCGGAGACGAAAATGACTGAAAAACCTTTCATTACGAGTGGTCGAAATACCATCATTCATAAGATCAGAAAGCTTGACCTATTGGTGACGAACGGAGACGAGAATCCTCCGATACTAGTGACCTATAAAGGTATTAAGCAGTATGAAGGTAAAATTCCAGATAACAAACGCGAAGCCAAAGCGTTAGATATGGAATTGGTAGACGTTACCACTAGCGAAGTCTTTGGCGATGAAAAAACATTAGTTTTTATTCAGACACTAAACGGCAAAGAATACAAAATAGACTACTCAAAAATCGGTACGAGTATGTTTATCAAAATTCACCAAGATAGTATTTTCTAGAATAATTTAAGCATTAAGCGTAATAACATAATGCATCAAAACGGGGGCTAATAGCCTCCGTTTTTTCTCATAACAGCTCAAGTTGATTCGGTATTATCTTCAAGTTAGGTTCAAACTGATTGCAGTGCCAGCTTTAAGCAGTACTTGTTTAAACTTGACAGTCGTCATTTCAAAAACACATCAATCTTTTCCCCTATAGCCTCGTCATTCCTTTTCCGCGTTACAGCGAATGTTGCAAAGTGTGTGTTAAGTTCGACTAATAACTGTTTAGACCGATGATTAAACCTCTGCTTTTGTGCGCTTGTCGCAACATCTCATATAGCGGTATTTTGGCGTTTTTATCGCGTAGTCATCACAAAGTTTCACTAGTTTAATGATGCGGGGGCTTAAAGAGGTCGTCACCGCGTTGCCAAATATTATCAGAGGAACTTGTTATGTTTATGTCACGCCGTGTTACCCAACTTGCTTTACTTGGAATGAGTCTGTCACTAACCGTTACTGCCGCCAGCGCTGCTTCCTATCCACGGGAGCTAGAGAATAACCTAATTGCAGTGTGCGAAGCAGTGAAAAGTGACAATCGCTTGAAGCTGCATCGCGCTGTAAAAGCCACAGGTCTTAATATGAAAAATCTGCACACCGGCTTAGTGTGCAATGGGCAAGATATGCTTACGTTCGCTATTACTAATGGCGCGGATGTCAATGCGCAGCATATCGCTCGTCGTATCAATGCAAGCCCAAGTGTTTTAACTGCAAAACGTTGAACGATTTCTGTTTACCCTGACCATTGGGCTACATAAACCGTAGCCCTTTTTTAAAATTGTTTATTTTACTTTCTTAGTAATGACTTTTTTGAAAGTTAGAATTAAAAGTTCTTGGTGCTAGTACTGTTCGCACCTGCAAGGGAACGCAAATGATCGCACTGGTATTCTTACAATCTATTTCTTTGCAAAGGGCGCTTTGTGAAATATTAGAAAGGCGTGGTCTGTTTAGCCAAATTTATAGCGCGGATTCGGCTGGTCATTGCCTGGCGCTGGCTGAAAAGTATCAAAACGCTATCGGGTTTTACTCGGTTGGGCAATCAAGCAGAAATCTAGCCTCAAAACATTGGCTGGCTGTGGGCAGTCAAGACGAAGAGGCTCTGTTAGCTTTTTCTCACAATGCATCAGGTTTTGTAAAGATTCCACTAGAAGAAGCGCAGATTTTGCGAGCAATTGAAAATGTGAAAATAAAATATCGCTGCTACGAGCGAGGTTTTCAATTTTCTCGGCTCATTAGAGGCTTATGTAATCAGTACGGTGTCTCAGAATCCGCGCTACTAGCAAGCTTAAGACTGCAACTATTCAAAAATGCCCAGCCTTGTGTAGTGGGGATCCGCGCTGAAAACGGATGGTGTTGCCTGAACCCTGAAGATATCAAATGGATTGAGGCTGCGGGTGATTATATGTGCGTTCAAACCTTGTCGGAAAGTTATGTCGTTCGCACTACGTTGTGTGACTTACTTAAAAGGTTGGGAGGGCACTACTTTAAACGATGCAATCGCTCAGTCGCCGTCAATGAAATGCATGTTGCTCACTTGGAGCAAAAATGCAGTCAGCAGCAAGTTGTCATGCAAAGCGGCGAGAGCTTTAAAATTACCGACAAATATTACTATCAGTTTTGGCAGTAAAACGCAGGCTGCTCTTTAGATAAAAAAGCGTTGAATTGTTCGTATACGACCATGGTACTGCTAGCGGTTAAATGCGCTTCTCGTTACACTACGTCGATTGGAGTTGCAGACAAGACATAGTAGGGAGTATGCGTGCAAAATGTCAAAGACACGATGGTAGGCACGGCCGCAGTTTTCATTGCTTATTATCTTGGCCTTTTAATTGTAGATGCAGCATCTCTTCCCATCCCCGGTCCGCTGCTTGGGCTTTTTCTGCTGCTTGTGGCGTTATTTTGCTTTCCAACGCTTGAACATCATGTTGCGCGCGCAGTAACGTTTCCTCTTAAACACATGTCATTACTTTTTATCCCAGCGGTGTTAGGCGTGACCATGTATTGGGGGGATATAAAAACTTATGCTTTAGCTATTGTGATTGCTATTGTCGTTACGACGTCGCTTAGTTTGGGATTTACTGCCTGGCTATCTCAAAAGCTTTTGAACTCAAAAAAGAGCGGTGTTCTAGCTAACGGTAAAAATTTCGGCGATGTAGATGATTGAGGCTTTACACAACACATTAAGCTTTCACGGTGTACTCTGGCTGAGCATTTCTATCGTCAGCTACATGATAGCGCTTTGGGCCAATAGAAAATGCAGTGGCCACCCTGCGGCTCACCCCATTATCATCACAGCGTTATTTGTTTCCCTGGGGCTTTATTTTTCCAATACGCAAGTTTTTGAATATCAACGTGCTGCTTCATTATTGCATTGGTTGTTAGGGCCAATCACGGTAGCACTCGCCTTACCTATTTATCGTCAATGGCAAAAGTTAAGGCACTATGGTTGGCGTTTAGTAGTGAGCATAATTTGGGGAGGTGTACTTGCCCCTTTTTCAGCGTGGTTGGCGCTTTTTATATTCGATACGCCCAGCGCTATACAATTCACTATGCTCGCCAAATCTATAACCACGCCCTTGGCGATGGAGTCTAGCTCACAAATAGGAGGGATACCTGCGCTAGCTGCTGTTTTCGTTATCGTTACCGGTATAGTGGGAGCTGTAGTGGCGTCTACTATATTTTCCCTTTTTAATGTTAAAAACCGTCAAGCCCAAGGTATCGCGCTAGGTACTGTCGCCCATGCCATAGGCACTTCAAAGGCAATCCAAATGGGAGATGATGTTGCTGCTATGGCAACATTAGGCCTATGTGTGAACGGCATTTTTACAGCGCTAGCTTTGCCCGTCGTTTTTAGCTTATTCATTTAAGCGAATAAATCTTAGTCTGTTAAACGCTTAAAGTAGGTGGGAAAAGCTGAGCTTGCACTCAGGCCTGCCTGAATTGATGCAAAACACGCTGGCAATATTCTCCAAAAGTGCTATTTCTTAGTGAGGTGATTCGTATCACTATATGCATGAGAGAAATCGTATAAATTTAGCGATGCGGTAATCGAAGACGCTCAGTCGCAAAACGACACTTCAGTTCAAAGCTGTATTGCCGATATAGTCTAGATTGCGATAAATATCAGTGTTTGCTGGTTTCAAAAGTTAGGTGGTAAAAGAACTTAATGTTTTCTGTACTCGTTTGTGACGACTCGTTAGTTGCGCGTAAGCAAGTGGCAAAATGCCTCCCTCAAGATTGGGACGTTGCTGTGCATTTTGCGAAGAATGGCGATGATGCCATAAAGGCGCTTGCCGAAGGCAAAGGCGATCTTTTGCTGCTCGACCTAAACATGCCTGTTCTCGACGGGTACGGCACGCTCGAGGCAATTAGGGAAAAAGGGTTAAAAACAAAAGTAATAGTGGTGTCAGGAGATATTCAGCCAGAGGCTCATGAGCGTGTGACATCCCTAGGTGCTTTGGACTTTATTAGAAAGCCTGTCGATCCTAAAACGTTAGCAGAAGTCTTAGATAAATATAATATTCTTCATAATGATGAGGAACCGCAGCTAGAGGCATCTCCCCTCGACCCTGATATAAGGGATTGCTACCAAGAAATTACCAATATCGCGATGGGGCAGGCGGGCGATCACCTTGCCCGTACTATGAACGTTTTTGTCGAGTTACCTATACCCAACGTAAACTTAATTGAAGTTTCTGAACTTCATATGATGCTCTCGGATATCGAAAGTCATGAGCAAGTTACTGCTGTCTGCCAAGGCTTTTTAGGGCCTGGAGTCAGCGGTGAAGCCTTGTGTATTTTGAGCGACTCAAGTTTTGATGACGTTGCAAAAATACTTAATGTGGAAGGTGAAGTTGACGACCAGCTTCAGTTAGAACTCTTGATGGATGCCGCAAGTATACTTATTGGTACTTGCCTGACAGGTTTGGCAAACCAAATGGACATTAATTTTAGTCAAGGGCACCCTATCGTTTTAGGACAACATCGCGCTATTACTGAAATCATCGCCATGAACCAAATAAAATGGAAGCGTACCCTCGCCATTGAATTGAGTTACGGTTTAGAAGGATACAACGTGCAGTGTGACTTGATACTGCTGTTTACTGAAGAATCGATGAAGATGATGAATTCTAAGCTTGCCCACTTGTTGGAGGATTACTGATGAGCCAACATTTAGATGAGTTATTAGAGTTTCATTGGATGATGGACATGCTACAGACCGTTGACGTAGGGATCGTTGTTTTAGACAGGGACTTTACCGTTAAAGTCTGGAATGGCTTTATGGAGAGTCATAGCGGTCTTTTACCTAGCGACGTCAGGGATAAATCTTTGTTTTCGCTATTCCCCTCAATTAAGCAAGATTGGTTTATGAAAAAAGCTAAGCCTGTCTTCGACCTAAAAACTCGCGCTTTCATGACATGGGAGCAGCGCCCCTATTTATTCAAGTTTCCAAATTATCGGCCGATTACAGGAAGTGAATCTTTCATGTATCAGAACCTTACGCTTTCTCCACTGACCTCAGCAACGGGTAAAGTGGATTATATCAGTATGATGATCTATGACATGACTGATGTAGCGGTAGGTAAAAAGCAGCTTGAGGCATTACAGGTAACCATGTCTGAAGCGCAAGAAGCGAAAAGTCGCTTTTCATAGCCGCAACAAGCTGTGTGCGTTAATGACTAACGGATAACCAGCGACATAATCTACATCAAGTTTTCACCTGACACTGTGTTTAATTCATCACACAGTGCAATGGGAGTATGTATGCAATTAAACGCGTTTTCAGGTTCAGATAGGTATTCTGGTGTCCTAGGCCGATGTCTATTTTTTATCGCAGGTATAATGTTTTTGGCTGCTTGTGGCGGAGGCGGTGGTGGTGATAGCGATAGCGGGAACAACACTGGAAACCTTGTCGTAAATGCAGGGCCGGACGCTACCGTGACCGAGGGTGCTAGCTATGCTTTGAGTGCTCAGGTTAGTGGAGGCGATGGAACATACACGTACAATTGGACTGCTTCGCCTTCATTATCGATTACTCACGACGATACCAGTTTATCTGCAGCGAGCTTTGTTGCGCCACTGGTAAACAACGCAACGCAATACACAGTAACGGTGTCCGTTAACGATCAAAGCGGTAACACCGCAAGTGACTCTGCCGTAATTACCATTGCTCCAGTCAATATTCCTCCCCAAGCGAGCATTGCTGTTCCACAAAGAGACGACCTGCCTCAAAACACGTTTCCTGGTGGTGTAGAGCTAATATTAGATGGCACCTCGAGCCGAGATCCAGATGCCAGCGATGAAGCAGTATCTGACTATATGTGGTCTCAAACTGATGGTGTTAATGTGATTACAGGTGTTGAAACAAATCTGTCAACGCTGACTATCGTTACGCCGATAGCAAATGAAGAGCAGTCGCTTTCTTTTGAGTTAGTGGTCACAGACAGTGAAGGGGCGACCGATACTCAAGCTATTACTATTATTGTGCAGTCTGAAACGGATACGCTCCCTACGGTAAGTGCGGGTGTTTCCCAAGGTGTGTTTAGCGGCGAAATAGTAATACTCGAAGGCGAGGCCACAACCAGCATTCCAAATGCTATGCCTCTCACTTATCTATGGGAAAGAAGCAACAACGTTCCTGCTGGTTCGACAGCAGGCCGTCCCATTGATGACAGCGACGCGCTTTCAACCTTTGCCGTAGCGCCTGCTGTTTCAAGCTCTACAGTGGTTGCGTATACGCTTACGGTCACTGACGCCAATGGAAATAGCGTAGAAGATACAATAAACGTTCAGGTTCGTCCCATGCCTACGCCGCTTATCAACGATACTGGGTTTTTACAGCAGGCAACGAATAATGCGTTAACACAGGCGCAGCAAAATGAATTCCCAGGTCAAGATGGGCAAAGAGGGGCGGATGTCGTTGAGCAAAGTGGGTTGATTGAAAAAGCCGGTCGCGGAAAAGCTGGTTTTGATTTTACCCGCTTAAACGCTAACGGGGATGAGCAGGATGCTGACGCTGATACGTGGTCTTGTGTACGCGACAACGTCACCGGATTAGTATGGGAAGTAAAGACTGACGACGGTACGTTTCAAGATAAAGACTTTACCTATTCCTGGTTTAGCGAAGAAGTAAACGGCGGTTTTGAAGGGGATGAAACGGGCGCTAATGGCACCTGTTTACTCACAAATTGTAATACGACAGCCTACGTTCAGGCCGTAAATGCGCAAGGTTTGTGCGGCTTTTACGACTGGCGTTTGCCTACTCATCATGAGCTTTTCTCATTAATGCACTTAGGCATCGCTGCTGATGTTGCTATAGATGAAGACTATTTCCCTAACACAGGGGAGGTCTCCTCAGTGCCTTTGTGGTATTGGACGTCCGTTCCAAGTGCTGACGGTGTAAATAGCGATGATGCGCAAAATGCATGGGCATTGGACTTCGATTCAGGGGTTGATAGCTTTCTTAATAAATCAACAGCTGGCCGAGTGCGTCTTGTAAGAGCAGGGAGATAGTGATGAATAACGTAATGAAAGAAAGAACCCTTACAAGCAAGGTATTATCGCCGATTAAAGCTCTGTTGATTTCGACGTTCCTTACTTCTGTACCAATTTCAACAATTGCCCAGGAGTGTTTATCAGACGGCCTAGAAACCACGCCTAATGATAACTTTGTAGCAGTGACGCCGAGTACGTTGTTAGATACTACTACTGACTTGGTATGGAGACGTTGCGCTGAAGGCCAAACCTGGGATGGTTCGACATGCAGTAGCGAAGCGGTGAAATATACCTGGCAGCAAGCGCTGCAGCTAGCCCACGAAGCCAGCAACGAAGATTTGCTAGGGTGGCGATTACCGAATGTTAAAGAGTTAGCAACAATTACAGAGCGTGACTGTGTTCGCCCAGCGATAAACAGTTCTCTTTTTCCCGCCACGCCACCAGATGATTTTTGGACATCAACGCCATCGGCGGATGATCCTGACCGCGCGTGGGTTGTGGCGTTTTTTAACGCGAGTCATTCTATAAAAGAAAAAGACCGGTTTATTTACGTGCGTCTAGTGCGAACTTTTACCAACGATTAAGTATAGAGAGCACGTAAGCGTATTAAACTTTAGTCTTTAGTCTTTCGTCTAATATCTTGGGCTGGGACTTTTTATCATTAAAGCACGCTTTATAATGCGTGCTTTCTCCTTTCAGGTTAGCCCGCAAATTGTTACACAAAGTGTTTTGTCAATCACGCGATGGTTATGATACTCGCGGGTAGATGTTCTCGACATGTTCAACCTGATTTTTAGCACGTTAGACTCATGATGGCTTTTTATTTCCGAGTAAGCTAGCCACAATGACAGTATGAAAATGATATCGCGCCTAAAGGCAGGCTTTCTTACATTCTGTTTGTTCGCTGGACTTAGCACGTCAGCACATGCGGAATATACCTGCAATATTGATTTTGCCTATGGTATTGCTGTTAACGACCAGCAGCTTCGTGTGATGGATAAAACCCGAACTGTGGTTCAAATTAACGGTCAAGACCAATTGTTCATTGGCGGTCGCTGGCAGACACTGAATGAACAAGAGCGGCAGTGGCTAGAAGAGTATTCTTCAGGTTTGCACTATGTAGTTCCAAAAATGATTATTTTGGCTACCGAAGGTGTCGACTTGGCTATTGATACCATTGAACACGTGTATTTAGGTTTAGTTGGCAGCGACCACGATAGCTATGAGCGTTTAAACGCTGCTATGAAGCGCGTGCAAAATCGCGTGAAAGATAAATTTAGGCACGCCAGTAATCATTATTTTATCGGCCCCGGGTCACTTGAAAGCGTTGATGAATTTGTTGATAGCGAAATTGAAGCACAGCTTGAGGAAGCTATTTCTACTTCAGTTGGCGGCATATTATCGGCGATAAGCGGCATTAATACCGGAAGCGGAGAGGTGAATCAGGAAAAAGTGGCTGAAATTACACGGCAGCTCAACAATGTCGGAGAGCATCTTGATGTAGGTGACAAAGCCACCACTTTGCGTAAAAAAGCAGAGTGGTTTTGTGAAAAACTTAAGCGTTTAGACGTTGCAGAAGAAAACCTTCGAGCCAGCGTACCTGCCTTTAAACCTTACAATATCATTACGCGCCACGATGAAAGTGAAAATTAGGCGCAGATAGGAAAGCAACACCGTCTTTCAAAACTGTTTATAAGAGAAAAGCCTGCGTGAGCAGGCTTTTTCGTTCCAAGTTCTTTGTGAGGCTTAAGTAAAGTTGAAAGCTTAGAAAAGCTTTCAACTTAGGATAAGTAGGTTTAAACGAAACACGACAGTAACGAGTTGAGATATCTACGTCCTTTAGCAGTTACCTGCCAGTGACTATCTGAAATAGAAAGTAACCCTTGGTGATGAGCATCAGAAAGCGCACGCTTAACATCGTCAGCTACTTCAATACCCGTAAAGTCGCTGAAGTCACGTATCGGGCAAGGCTCAACTAAACGAAACCTATTCATAAAAAACTCAAACGGCAGGTCGTCTGCACTAACCAGTGTTTGCGTATCTAAATACGGTCGGCTCATTTCCATGTAGCCTCTGGGGTGTTTTACCTTCACCGTGCGATGGATTGTGCCATTTGAACCGTCGGTAATTTTACCGTGAGCACCACAGCCAATACCTAAGTAATCGCCAAAGCGCCAGTAATTGAGGTTATGACGGCATTGATGTCCTGTTTTTGCATAACCAGAAATTTCATACTGTTGGTAGCCAGCAGCCTCTAATAAACGGTGTCCCTTTTCCTGTATTTCCCAGAGGATATCGTCGTCAGGTAGTTCTGGTGGTTTGGAATAAAAAGGCGTGTTTGGCTCGATAGTCAGCTGATACCACGAGAGGTGATAGGGGTTTAACTCTATACCTTGCTTCAGATCTGTCATGGCATTCTCTACGCTTTGTTCAGGTAGACCGTGCATGAGATCCAAGTTAAACGTAGGTAGCCCCGCGCTGTGCGCTTGTTTTACCGCGTTTTCGGCTTGGCTTTCGTTATGAATGCGACCTAGCACCTTTAAATGCTTAGGTTGAAAGCTCTGAATGCCCACCGAAATTCGGTTTACGCCCGCCTGATAAAAGCCTGCAAACTTACCTGCCTCAACGGTACCTGGGTTGGCCTCCATGGTGATTTCAGCAGTGTCGCTCAAGTTAACCCGTTGTTTAACGCCGTTTAAAATGTCAGCCATGGCCTCGCTTGAAAACAAACTGGGCGTGCCACCGCCAATAAAGATTGTCTCAACAGGGCGGTCTCCAATGCGTTTGGCATCAATTGCTAAATCGTCCAGCAGGTGCGCCACATATTCTTTCTCGGGTAAATCAGATTTAAGCCCGTGAGAGTTAAAATCACAGTACGGACACTTCTGAACACACCAAGGAATGTGGATATAAAGGCTAAGCGGTGGATTACGCAAAAGTCGCTCTCATATTATCAAGCAAAATCGCTAGGGCGTTGCCGCGATGGCTAATGCGGTTCTTTTC
>Ga0115005_10002005_pt1 | contig 16284 bp, 12 predicted proteins | sample ArcOceMetagenome_FD_87163 | JGI IMG/M metagenome (GOLD analysis project Ga0115005, IMG submission 87163) | Marine eukaryotic phytoplankton communities from Arctic Ocean - Arctic Ocean - Greenland ARC118M Metagenome | ecosystem: Environmental > Aquatic > Marine > Oceanic | place: Arctic Ocean... | reverse complement strand
TTAAGTCCGGTTATTCAGCGGTTATCTGAAGACTTAACTTATCAAAACAGCTCTTTGGGTTGCCCCTTGGAACTGGAGCGCATTCTAGACATTTCTCGCCGAGCGTCAACCCTTTTTTGTCATCAAACTGAAATAAACGATCGTTCGCTCACTTAACGTACAGAGCTTATCCTTAATGAGCTTTATTTGACCTGATTGGTTGTTTGATCTGTTTACTTAGACCCCAATGTAAAACCACGCTACTAGGATTATTAAACATTACACGAGTAGATCTTATTAGATTTTGCCAATTTTAGGCAATAAAAAAGCCACTTAATAGAGGCTTTTATTTAAACACCTACAAAGGAGCGCTAGCTTTGTTCTCTAGCAATGGCTCGATAAGCAATATCCGTTCTAAATTGCACGTCTTCCCAGCTTATTTCATGTAACAAGACGTAGGCAGACTTTTGAGCTTCTGTAACCGTTTCACCTAAGGCGGTAGCACAAAGTACGCGGCCACCAGCAGTCACTATATCGCCGTCTTTTTCTGCCGTCCCAGCATGGAATATTTTTCTATCTGGGTGTGTATTAGTTTTCAGCCCTGAAATTACTTTTCCTTTACCATAATCCCCTGGATAACCGCCAGCAGCAAGAACAACGCCTACTGCAGGACGCGGATCAAAGTCTATTGTTGCTTTGTCCAGTTCGCCAGCACAAGCTGATAAACATAATTCTACAATATCAGAATGTAAACGCATCATAATTGGCTGTGTTTCAGGGTCACCAAATCTACAGTTATACTCGATGACCTTTGGTGTCCCACATGCACCGATCATTAATCCTGCGTATAAGAAACCGGTATAGGGTGCGCCTTCTCTAGACATACCTTCAACCGTAGGATAAATAACTTCATCCATAATACGCTGATGCAGCTCTGGAGTTACAACGGGAGCAGGAGAATATGCTCCCATTCCTCCTGTATTTGGTCCTTCATCATTATTATATGCACGTTTGTGATCTTGGCTTGTTGCCATCGCTAAAACATTTTTTCCATCAACCATGACAATGAAACTTGCTTCTTCGCCATCAAGGAACTCTTCTATAACAACACGATGACCTGCATCACCAAACGCATTGCCCGCTAACATATCTTGAATAGCATCTTCAGCTTCTGTTAATGTCATTGCAACAATAACCCCTTTACCTGCTGCTAAGCCATCAGCTTTCACAACAATAGGAGCACCTTTTGCACGTACATACGCTAACGCAGGTTCAATTTCAGTGAAATTTTCGTACCAACCCGTAGGTATATCATTACGCGCTAAGAAGTCCTTAGTAAAGGCTTTTGAACCTTCAAGTTGAGACGCTTTAGCACTTGGGCCAAAAATTGTTAAACCTTCTGCTTGGAACGCGTCTACAACGCCGTCAACAAGAGGTTGCTCAGGACCAACAATAGTTAGGGCAATATTTTGAGTTTTAGCAAAGTCGATGAGTGCTTGGGTATCGCCAACAGAAATGGCAACATTTTCTACTTTATGTTCTGTTGCTGTACCTGCATTACCTGGTGCAACAAATACTTTTTCTACTTGTGTTGATTTTGCTGCTTTCCATGCCAGTGCATGTTCACGCCCACCACTACCTATTACTAAAACATTCATTTAACTTAACCCTACTTTATTTGCTGGAAAATATGCTAAAAAACTTGCGCCATTATAAGGGAAGTTATGACGCAAGTCTTAAGATTATTTAGCTACTTTTGCAAATTTTAACGTCATGCGGTCACTTTCGCCAATCGATGAATACTTTTCTTTATTTTTATCTTTTAAGGCAAAAGATGGTGGTAAGGTCCATACACCTTTCTCATAACTTGCCATATCTTTAGCGTTGGCATTCACTTCGCTGCTAGCCACTAAGGTAAAACCTGCAGCTTCTGCTTGAGCAATCGTTTTATCCATTGATACATACCCACGATTATTATCATTCGCCGTTGCACCTTTAGGTAAACGATGCTCCACTACACCTAACACACCACCAGCTTTCAATGCTTTAAATGCGTCAACAAATACTTGGCTCACGCCCTCTTCTCCCCAATTATGTAAATTACGGAAAGTAAGCACCATATCGGCTGTGCCTGCAGGCGCTAATTCACTGGCTTTTTTTGGCACAAAATTTGATAACTCAACTTCACTAAATATCTCATGACTAGCAAGTTTCTTTTCTAATTTTTTACGAGAATTGCTGTAATAGTTGTCTTCACCTGTATCTGGGTAGTGAGCACCAATTAATTTGCCCTTGCCCTTTAGTGCCGGCGCTAGAATTTCAGTATACCAACCACCGCCGGGTGTAATTTCAACAACGGTCATGGTCGATTTAAAACCAAAAAACTCTAACGTTTGTTGTGGATGACGGTATTCGTCACGCATTTTATTAGCCGCAGATCTATGTTCACTCGCTACAGCTTGCGTCAGTTGTTTGTTATCCGATGAATGCATGGTGTGCGCAGCTGATGTAACACTGGCAAGTGATAAACTAATTATTGAAGCCGAAAGTAAGGTTTTTATTGTTTTCATTTTGTATTCCATATCAATGATAAATTTTAACTTGATATGTTATAACAGATTTTTGAAAAGGAAACAGAATGGAAGTCTAAAAAGGGAGGGTTTTAGCCTTATTGAAATGTAACATTTTATCAATAAGGCTAATAAAGCAACTTAATTGGTGTTGCTTTAGGTTGTTTAGTTCAGTTTAAAGAAAAAAGCACAGAGCTGACGATAGTCAGTAAGTACTTTTAACGCATAAACTGGACTTAACAACAACGAGCTTACTGATTAATGACGGAAGTGGCGCATTCCGGTAAAGATCATCGCAATGTTGTGTTCATCTGCTGCAGCGATAACTTCATTATCACGCATTGAACCACCGGGCTGAATTACGGCAGTAATACCAGCTTCAGCTGCTGCATCTAACCCATCACGGAATGGGAAGAATGCATCTGATGCCATTACAGAACCTTTCACTTCTAAGTTTTCATCAGCCGCTTTAATACCCGCAACTTTTGCAGAGTAAACACGGCTCATTTGGCCTGCACCGACACCGATAGTCATGCTATTTTTAACATAAACAATGGCATTGGATTTCACGTATTTCGCTACTTTCCAACAAAATTGTAAATCACGCATTTCATCTGTAGTTGGCTGACGCTTAGTCACTACTTTTAAATCATCAAGAGTAACTTTACCTTGATCTCTGTCTTGAACTAATAAACCACCGTTTACGCGTTTAAGATCAAATTCAGTTGTTTTTGTAGACCATTCACCACATTCTAATAAACGTAAGTTTGGCTTAGCAGCAACAATTTGTGCAGCAGCTTCTGAAACACTTGGGGCGATGATAACTTCAACAAATTGACGAGATACAATTGCTTCGGCAGTGTCTGCATCTAATTCACGGTTAAATGCGATAATGCCACCAAATGCTGATGTAGGGTCAGTTCTATAAGCACCTTCATAAGCAGCTAAAATATTGTCGCCAATTGAAACGCCACAAGGGTTAGCATGTTTTACGATAACACACGCCGGCTCATCAAATTCTTTAACACATTCTAAAGCTGAGTCTGTGTCAGCAATGTTATTGTAAGAGAGTGCTTTACCTTGAATTTGCTTAGCGGTTGAAACTGAAGCTTCTTCTGCATTTGCTTCAACATAAAAAGCAGCATCTTGATGAGAGTTTTCACCGTAACGTAAATCTTCAGTTTTAATAAATTGACTATTAAATGTACGTGGAAATTTATTTTTTTCTTCGAAATTAACTTCAGAGTTTTCACTACCGTGGGCGCTAAGCATTTTACCAAAGTAATTTGCGATCATTCCATCATAAGCAGCGGTGTGTTCATATGCAGCAATAGCTAAATCAAAACGAGTTTTGTAAGTTAATGAATCATTATTTACATTCATTTCTGCTAATACACGATCATAATCTTGGGCATTAACGACAATGGTTACGTCTTTATGATTCTTTGCTGCAGCGCGAACCATTGTTGGTCCACCGATATCGATATTTTCGATAGCATTTTCTAACGTACAGTTTTCATCACTAACGGCGTTAGCAAATGGGTAAAGGTTAACGACAACAATATCGATTGCACTAATATCGTTTTCAGTCATAACAGCTTCATCAATACCACGACGCGCTAAAATGCCGCCATGAACTTTTGGATGAAGTGTTTTTACGCGGCCGTCCATGATTTCAGGGTGACCTGTGTATTTAGAAACTTCAGTAACTTGTATACCATTATCAGCTAATAACTTTGCTGTGCCGCCGGTTGATAAAATATCAACACCTTTTTGCGCTAAGCTACGAGCGAAATCGACAATACCTGTTTTATCAGAAACACTTAATAATGCACGTTTGATTGGGCGTGGAGTATCCATTGCTTTATTGTTAACCTTAAAGTTAGTTTAATTGTCTGGCCGTTGACATTTGTCCTTGGCAGTTATCTCTTTTGAAATAAATCCTCAACTCTGTGACGAGCAGCTAGCTTAAGAAAACGCCTTAGCTAGAAATAAAGAAAGCACCCTAGGGTGCTTTCGATTGACAGGAACAACCTGTCTTATTTTTTAGTTCATGCCGTATTTTTTTAACTTCTTACGTAAAGTACCGCGATTGATACCTAATAAGTTAGCTGCGCGTGTTTGGTTACCACGCGTATACTTCATAACTTCTTCTAACATTGGCGCTTCAATTTCAGAAAGTACAAGGTCGTACATATCATCTACATCATTACCATTTAATTGCGATAAGTAGTTACTGATAGCTTGTTTAGCTTGAGTACGTAATGGAGAATACTCAGCTTGAGTTTGGATCTTGCCAGTAACGAATGGTGATGAAATATTTTGTTCAAACATAAAGTTCAGACTCTTTCTAGTTAATTTAAATTATCAAAATACAGTTCTAATGCGTCAATCTGGTCGGTAGTTGACTCTAACCCATTAAAAACAGAACGAAATTTTTTCTCCTGGTCATACGCGAGCATATACCAAGAGACGTGCTTACGAGCAAAACGAACACCCATAAAATCACCGTAAAAATTGTGTAACTCCTTTACATGCCCAATAACTATCGGACAAATCTCTTCCAATGAGGGGGTAGACAAATGTTCACCCGTTTTCAAGAAATGATTAATTTCTCGAAAGATCCAAGGTTTCCCTTGGGCACCACGACCCACCATTACGGCATCAGCCCCAGTAAAATTTAATACCTGCGCGGCTTTCACTGCGTTGGTAATGTCGCCATTAGCCACAACGGGAATATTAACCGCCTGCTTAATCGCTTTTATTGTTTCATACTCCGCATCGCCTTTATAAAAGTCGTTACGCGTTCGGCCGTGAACCACTAAAGACTGAATACCGTTGTGTTCAGCAATTTTAGCAATTTCAATACCATTACGAGTGTTTTCACACCATCCAGTACGAATTTTTAGTGTCACTGGCACGTTTACCGCATCGACGACACTTCGCACAATTTCTTCAACCAATTTAGGTTCTTTTAGTAATGCAGAACCCGCGAGCTTTTTATTGACCTTTTTAGCAGGACAGCCCATATTGATATCTATTATTTGTGCGCCATTTTCAACATTAACTTTTGCAGCAAACGCGAGTTCTTCAGGATCTGAACCGGCAATTTGTACGGAACGAATACCTGCGAACTCACTATGAATACTTCGTAGCTTTGACTTTTCGGTATGCCACACTTTTGGATTAGACGAGATCATTTCTGATACGGCTAACCCTGCCCCCATTTGACAACACAGTTGTCGAAAAGGTTGGTCGGTAATTCCGGCCATCGGAGCAAGCATCACATTACTTGTTAAAGAGTACGAACCAATTTTCATGTTGCTGTTTTTTTGAGCTACTATTCAAAAGGGCGCTAAGTTTACGTGTTTTTTATTGAATTGCAAAGCATATAAATTGAACAATTTTTGCTTTTATTTGCGTTTTTAATATTGACTTTCTGCAAACCATTGATGTGGGCAGTATTTGTACAAATAGCTAACAAATACTGCTCAATTTGTAACAAGAATTTTGATTAATTTTTTTTACCAGAAAGACGAACCCACTCTTCCTGTATAGCAATAGCATCCATTTCACACCATTGACCATAAATATTTTGTAATTCACTCGCTTGTTCTTCTAAAACACCTGAAAGTGCGAGGTGACCATTTGCCGCAACAAACTCAATAATTGTTGGCGCCAATTCACGTAATGGTCCAGCAAGAATGTTTGCAACAACAACATCCGCTTTAAGCGTTGGTTGATCTTTTGGTAAATAAAGCGCTAAACGGTCTTCAACACCATTTCTTTCAGCATTCGCTTTACTTGCTTGTAATGCTTGTGGATCGATATCAATTCCGATAACTTTTTTCGCGCCTAACTTGAGTGCCGCCAGCGATAAAATTCCAGAGCCACAACCAAAATCAACGACCGTTTTACCCACTAAATCTAAACCGTCTAGCCAGGTTAAGCATAATGCGGTAGTTGGATGTGTCCCTGTACCAAATGCTAAACCAGGATCTAACATTACATTTACAGCTTCTGGGTCAGGCACTTCACGCCAGCTTGGACAGATCCATAAACGCTCGCCGAATTTCATTGGGTGAAAGTTGTCCATCCACTCTCTTTCCCAATCTTTATCTTCAAGTTGCTCTAACTTATAAGCCATTTCACTTTTATCAGGATGAATACTTTTTAGGTACATAATCGTTTTATCCATATCATGACTTGCATCGAATAACCCCATTACGACGGTATTATGCCAATATATAACTTCGTCACCGGGGAGAGGCTCATAAATAGGTGTATCTTGAGCGTCGATAAAAGTTACGGCTTGCGCGCCACAAGCACTTAACCAATCGCTATATTTTTCTGATGTTTCTTCGTTCGCACTCAAGCGAAGTTGTATCCAAGGCATGAAAAGTTCTCATTATAAATTTTTCACTAGTTTAGCATTTTTCCTTAATACCGACATAGACTTCTGTTAGAGTATTTAATAGCAGCAAAATAATATATCCGCTTCATAAGGAATGCTTCCATGCTCGATCTTCTTCCTGATTTATACGACATTTACCCTAACGCGTTAACACTAGCTCAGCCTATATTTTCTGACTTTGGTCAAAGGAAAATTTTTTACGGTGAAATTGTCACCGTTGCTTGTTTTAATGACAATTCAAAGGTGAAGGCCTTAGTTAATACTGATGGCACGGGTAAAGTCATGGTAGTAGACGGTAAAGCAAGCATTACACATGCGCTTTTAGGTGATATGCTTGCTGAGAAAGCGGTTAAAAATGGTTGGCAAGGTATTGTTATAAATGGCTGTATTCGGGATGCAGGCACTATTGCGACACTAGACTTAGGCGTTAAGGCTCTAGGTTGTTGTCCAATAAAGACTGAAAAATTAGATATCGGCGAAGTTAATACGCCCATCACCTTTGCTGGACTTCATTTTATTCCAGGACATTTTATATATGGCGACAGTAATGGTTTAGCCATTAGTGAAACGCTTTTGTCACTCACGTCTTAAGCGTTGGTCATATTAACAAATATATATCAGAGACTATGAAAACAATATAGGTTATTTAAATGAAATATTTTCCCATTTTTCTTGATGCTAACAACATCTCTGCGATGATTATTGGCGGCGGTGATGTCGCGGCACGTAAAATTGAATTATTACTGAAAAGTACAACCAACATTACCGTTATGGCTGAGAGCTTATCAATGAGTGTTCAGCGTTTGGTTAATACACATGATCTACGTTGGTTAGATCATAATTATCAAGCTGGGCATTTAACCGGTATTAACTTAGTCATAGCAGCTACCGACGATGGTGATATAAATAAAGCGGTTGCCGCTGAATCGCAGCCTCTCAACATTTTAACTAATGTCGTAGATCAGCCGGAGCTTTGTACCTATATTACGCCAGCGATTATTGATCGTTCACCCATGATTATCGCAATGTCTAGTTCTGGTAGTGCGCCGATACTGTTAAGAATGCTTCGAGAACAAATTGAAAAAACATTACCCAATGGCTATGGCAAGCTAGCTGATTTTTGTTTCAAATTTCGTGATCATGTGAAAGCAAGAGTCAAAGGGCTTCGAAATCGCCGTACCTTTTGGGAAAGCATATTAAGAGGGCCTATTGGTGAAGAAATATTACAAGGCAATATACAAAAGGCTGAGCAACAGCTTATTTCCAGTATTAAGCAAGAGATTACGCCACCCGAAGGTGAAATCGTTTTTGTCCACACCCTTGACGGTAATCCAGATAAATTAACCCTGCAAACACATCGAGAAATGCAATTTGCTGATGCTGTATTTTATGATGATGACGTTAATATTGATCTTATTGAGTATATACGCCGTGATGCTGAGAAGTACCCACAAAGTATTACCTCATCGATATTAATCAACTTTCAACATGCACTTGAGCTTGCTGAAAATGGACAGAAAGTTATTTATTTATTAGCAGGACATACTCCATTACCCGAGAATTTCGCATTATCATCAAGTAGCATCATTAAAAAACAATTAATTAGTGGTGTTTAATACAACCTAAGCCAACACTTCAGGTTAACGTTCATTATTTTTAAATCACATAAACAAATAGCAACGATACAAGAGAGAGTTTAGCCACTCTCTCAAATTCATGTGTTCATAACATACCGTACATAAAAAAGGCGTTAAAGAAACTCTTTAACGCCTCGAAAAAGTGGTGCTTTGCGCAAAGCCCACTTCATCTGGAGAAGTTATAATTTTTTCAATTCCACTATGACTCTTGTAAATATATTATAAATAATACTCATAGATCATTTAAAAAAGCCAACAACGCTACACGTTCTTCTTGATTAAATGCTAATACCTTATTTTTAGCATTTTCAGCTTCACCGCCATGCCATAGAACGGCTTCCATAATCGTGTTTGCTCTACCGTCATGTAAGAATGTTGCTTGTGGATCAATCGTTTTGGTTAAACCTAATCCCCACAATGGTGGCGTTCGCCATTCTGTCGCTGTAGCTAAAAATTCATATAACATATCAGCCGAAGCTGACTCATTATCAGGGGTAAAATCGGCTAGGTTTTCTCCCATATCATGCAGTAACATATCGGTATAAGGAAAAATAGTTTGCTCTGAAAGCTCAGGCTGATCTTGATCGATAATCGTCGTATAGCTTTCGGTATGACAACCTTGACAGCCCGCTTGCATGAACAATGCTTTCCCGATAAGTACTTGTTCGGAATAAGCATCACGACGTTCGGGTACTGCTAGATGCGAGCTATAAAAGGCAATTGCATCTAGAATGGGGTCTGATACTTCAAAATCATAATCATTCACACTGTCACCGTTACCGTTAGGTGCACTTAAGCATTCAGTTTGTTCTTCTGTACATGTTTCCTTCGTATGTAATCGATTAGTTAAGCCCATATCATTTACAAAAGCGCCGGCACTTTGCTCTAAAATAGTCGGTTGTCCGGCTTTCCAGCCAAAGCGCCCTAATAAAGCTTTTTGACTATTTACGCTCCACACGTAATTTGCTTTACCAGAAATGCCATCAGCATCGTTGTCATTTATATCTTCTTTTTTAATGATATCCGCTTCTGAAATTAAGGCCAATAAACCTAAACCTATCATTGGAGGTGCTACTCGTGCCGAAAATACAGTATTTTCTTCAAAAATTTGCGCTGGATTATAACTGGTAATTGTCCAATTTGGTTCACGTAAAGTTACACTGGTATTATCGGTAAAAGAGACCACTTTATCTTGATAATTTACCTGTAAATTAACTTCAGGTGATACACCCGATATTCCGTGCTGTTGTAATTGACCGCCAAAGTACCGATCTGGCACATTTGCTTTAAGCGATTGTAAAATTAGGTCTTTATCTTCGAAGCCGATATTAGTAGTAGCGGTTCTAAATAAAATGCTATCAAAATCAGTATCATTTTCATCGACAGGCGCATGACCACGTCCGTCACGAATATGGCAATCTTGACAGGCATTATTATTAAATAATCCACCTAAACCATCACGAGACGATGTGCTAGCACTACCTTCAACCCAAGGGTTATTAAAAAAGTCATCTCCTAGGTTAAATATTTTTTTTCTTTCAACCGATACCATATTATTAGAATTTTCTGAAAAGGCATCCGATTGCACTTTTTTAATGCTCGCCTCTCCTCCTGATAAATGTTCATTTTCGACGGGAACAGCCGGTGCAATAAGTGTGTTTTCGTCAACAGGTACTGGCGTTGTATTATTGTCTCCGCCACCGCAGGAGGCAAGTAAACATAAACCGAGTAGAGAAATAGTTGTATTTACTGTGTTATGCATTATCTTTCCTGAACATTAATATCGATCGAAAAGACCTGCACAAGCAGGCCTTAATTTTAATGGGATAAACTGTAACGTTTAATCTCCGTCAAATTCTGTATCTATATTTTTTAATGCTAAAACTTCGGCCACTAACTCTAATTCGGTATCTAAAGCTACTAACTCTGTTACTGCATTTTCAGCAATTAATCGCTCAACACCATTACTTGATTGGCCAATGATTTGGTCAAATTTAACAGGATTGTCTGTACGTTCTCCCGCAGCTAAAATTTGAGCCATTTTACCTTCAATACTCATTAATGCTGTATCAATGGCTTCATACGTAGCCACATTTTTACTGTTGACTAACACAGCTAAACTAGCACCGGCAATACTATAAGTTGCAGATTCATAAGTACCATAAAATGCATTTTTAACACCTTGGAAGTTATGATAAATAGCAAGGTGACTTAAATCACTAAAACAATCATGTTCTTCTTCAGGGTCTCCTAAACTTAAACCTGATCCCATACGAGCAGAAGCAAGCTCATCAGTAGCCATAGTGATCATAGAACCCACCATATAATCAAGCGCTAGCGGACTATTAACAAAATTATACGCTAACGTACCACTGGTTATTTTTGCAGTAGGGCTCCATTCATCGGTCATGACCGTTAAATCGCCAACTAATAAATCGGTTGCTGCCTTTAAGTATTGCCCTCTACGCTCACATTCTGAATCTACACATGTACCATCGATAGCGAAATCGGTTGCCGATCGTTCACCAGAGCCAGCGTCAGTACCATTTAGATCGCTTCCCCACAGCATAAATTCAACGGCATGAATACCCGTTGTTACGTTGGCATCATTATCATCAGCACCGTTTTGATTCAATAATAGTTCAACATCAATCTCTTCACTGCCAGCAATAATGGTGATGATATGGTTTTCGTCTAATGGCCAAGCATTAACTTGCCCCTCCCACTCATCAACACTCGCTGGTCCGCCATCAGTATCTAGGTTTGCCCCTACTGTGATAATGCTATCAAATCGCATGATTTCAGATTGTTGATAAGGGGCTCTGATGGCTTTATATGCCACCTTTGCTGCTAGCAAGTTATCTTCGGTAGGTTCATCAATAAAGGTATTTACACTCTCTTGTAAAATCAAAGCAGCTGTTTTTGAATCACTATAAGCGGCATACGCGATATCAGCGTGATTATCTGCAATATGCGTAACGGTATTTAAATCTTCGGAATCATTTTGACAAGCAGCAAGTACCGCTATCGTTGATACTAAAAGGCCGTTAAGTAGTACTTTTTTCATAATTTCTCTTTAAATGTAATTCTTTAAACTGGATAATCTAAATGATAATCACAATCATTTAGATTATCAATTGATTTTTTCCATTATTGACGATAAAATTTAATTTTCACACTGAATAACTGAAATATGGCTTTTCCCTTTATCGAACAACTTCCTGAATTCATACTTTCCTTATTCTTTTTTATTGATATAGAACGACGTACTTATTGGTTATATTTATTATCTGGTTTTGTCATCGGGACTATTTTTACGTGGAAAAATAAAAATGTATTACATTTATTTATCAAGAACACTTTTTCTATAAAGTATTGGTTTAATCATTCCTGTTACAGAGATTACCAATGGATATTGATCAATCAGATGTTAAAGACACTGTTAATAGTGCCATTGCTGGCATCAAGTTTAACGGTTGCTCTTTATGTAAATAGAGTCTTTCTTGGGAGTTTTGGATCTGGGGACTTTTTGCATTGGCCTTATCAATATGTAGTGATAACGTTTAGTTTAGTACTCTTTTTTATTGAAGACTTCTCACGCTTTTTTGTTCACTGGTTATATCACCAAATTCCTTTTTTATGGAAGTATCATTCTATCCATCATAGTGCGACTGTATTAACGCCGTTAACACTTTATAGAGTGCATAGTATTGAGTATATTTTAAATAACTGCCGAGGGGTGTTAGTAGTGGGCGTAGTCAGTGGAGTATTTATGTATTCCTTTGATGGAGTAATTGGTTTCGCTGAGATATTAGGGGTAAATTTATTCAATTTTCTTTTTAACTTAGCCGCTGCGAATTTACGTCATAGCCATGTATGGATAAGTTTTGGCTATTTAGAGCATATATTTATCAGCCCTGCCCAGCATCAAATTCATCATAGCCGAGAAAAAGTTCACTATGATAAGAACTTTGGCTCTTGCTTGGCCATTTGGGATAAAGCCTTTGGTTCATGGGAAACCAGTAAAAATAATAAAGTACACCACTTTGGCTTATAACGTTGATGATCAACATACGTTATATACAAATGGACTATTGCGTTCTTTTTCACCTTACACAACACATAATTGACAGAAAGTTCCTTTCGCTTATTACAATCAGCTTAGTAATCAGGGTAATTCAACGTTGTTTGAAATTTTTATATCTCACAATAGCGATTTGTTAACTGCCATGATAAAGTTTTAAAATACAGAGACGCTATTTAAATAGCGCTTTAAAAATTAAAACATCTACTTAATCCGGATATTAATATATGAAAAATTTCTTCCGCAGCTCTATTTTACGCCAATTAGTCTTTGGTATTTCAACCGCAGTCGCTTTCCTTCTCATTGTAACCTCTTATTTTGTTTTATCAGATATCAGCGAAGACACCCGTAAACAAGTAAATAACTCTATTGAGAGCATTGTTAGTAAACAATCAGGCGAAGTTCGTAATTTCTTTATTGCCAAAGGGCAATTAAACCACGCTATATTTTCTAACCCGCAGGTGGTTGACTGGTTTACTGATTATGATCAACGATTATCCAATTTAGATGATGATAAAAACTATAAAGATGTGATTAAATACTTTAAATATTTTTCAGATCAAGACTCATCGATTAAAAGTGTATTTTTTGGGGCAGAAAATACCCATGAATATTTTGATTTAAACGGTCGATATAACGATGCCGATTATTTTACTAATAAACGACCTTGGTGGCAGGAAGGCATTGATAAAGGAAAAATGTACGTTACAGATCCTGCCGTTGATGCAAATGATGGCTCCATATCAGCAACAGTAAAAGGACCATACTATTTACCCGATGGACGTTTTTTAGGTATTGGTGGTATTGATATTTTAATCACCACTATTGGTAAAGACTTATTAGCCAACATCAAATACCAAGGAGAAGGTGAAGCATTTTTAATGACAGACAGTGGCAAATTAGTATTTTTCCCTGGATTCAACAAAGGTTTTGAACCAGGTTCTTCAATGTCGTCTGTTGATCAGCAATTTAGCAATACTCATGGCTTTAATGCATTACAGTCAAAAATCACCCGTAATAATTCAGGATCTTCAAATGTCACTTGGCAAGGAGATAACTACCAAGTTGTTTTTAATGAGGTGAGTAGTGATTATCCATTAATGAGTTGGAAATTAGGCTTTTTAGTCCCTGAACGATTAATTTCAGACCCCGTTAAGCAGGCGTTCATTTCATCAAGTATTACCGTAGTCGTCATAATCTTATTAATAGCTTTTGTCGTTTGGTTAATGGCAATTCCACTGATGAGACGTATTAATATGCTACAAGTTGCGATGAGCGATATGGCTACAGGGGAAGGAGATTTAACGAAAAGAATTGAAGTGTCCAAAAATGATGAGATCGGTAACCTTGTTGAAGAGTTTAATCGCTTTGTTAGTAAAATTCAAAAACTGGTTAAAGAGACTGTTGACATAAGTAAACAGGTCAATAAATCAGCAATGATGGCTGCTGATATTGGGCAAAAAGCCAATAATATTATTGAAAGCCAAAAACAAGAAATCGACATGGTAGCAACAGCAGCTACTGAACTTGCTCAAACGAGTAATGAGATTTCTAATAATACAAAGTTGTCCAATGGTTTAGCCAGTCAAGCAGAAGAAAAAGTATCCCATGGCGTTAGTGTTGTTGAACAAGCGACGAAAGGCATCAATGTACTTTCAGAAAATGTTATTTCTGCAGCGAATGTTGTTAACCAATTAAAAGATGGTACACAAAGTATTGGTGAAGTATTGAGCGTAATCAGAAGTATCGCAGATCAAACCAATTTATTGGCACTTAATGCTGCCATTGAAGCAGCAAGAGCAGGTGAACAAGGCCGTGGATTCGCCGTTGTTGCTGATGAAGTTCGAACCCTAGCTTCACGGACACAAGAATCGACAAGTAATATAGAATCAATCATTGATGAATTACAAAGTACGGCAACTAAAGCGGTAGCAGTAATGAACATTAGCCGAAATGAAGCACAACAAAGTGTTGAACTTACAAAGCAAGTACATGCGGTACTAAACGATATAACAACTGTTATATCTAAATTTCAATTACAAACCCATGAAATTTCTGATGCTGTTTCTCAGCAAGCTTCCGTCGCTGAAGAAGTATCACGAAATGTTGAAAATGTTCGTTTACTCACTGATGATACTGTCGAGAGCTCATCAAATATGAGCGAAAGTTTAGCCGGATTACAAACAAACTCCGATGCATTAACTACTGTAGTGAAACAATTTAAAGTGTAGTGGTCATGACGTGTCAATTAAATAAAAGGATGCTTATGCATCCTTTTTTTATGGGCAGATACAACACCGGCACTTTACCTATATGTATATCCCTCAAATTTCAGACATAAAAAAAGACGCCTAAGCGTCTTTTTTTTCAGTTCTCGTGAGAACTAAAATCTGCTATTTCTCAAAAGAGAATTAAGCCATGATTTTAGATACAACACCAGCACCAACAGTACGACCACCTTCACGGATAGCGAAGCGTAAACCTTCATCCATCGCTACTGGGTTGATAAGCTCAACAACAAATTTCAAGTTGTCGCCAGGCATTACCATTTCAACACCTTCAGGAAGCTCTACAGCACCTGTGATATCTGTTGTACGGAAGTAAAACTGTGGACGGTATCCTTTGAAGAATGGTGTATGACGACCACCTTCATCTTTCGAAAGTACGTATACTTCTGATTCGAATTTAGTATGAGGTAAAATTGAACCCGGAGCACAAAGTACTTGACCACGTTCAACATCTTCACGCTTAAGACCACGTAGAAGAACACCACAGTTTTCGCCAGCACGACCTTCGTCTAGAAGCTTACGGAACATTTCAACACCCGTACATGTTGATTTCTGTGTATCACGGATACCAACAACTTCTACTTCTTCACCAATTCTGATGATACCGCGTTCAACACGACCTGTAACAACAGTACCACGACCTGAGATTGAGAATACATCTTCGATAGGCATGATGAATGCTCCATCAATTGCACGCTCTGGCTCTGGAATGTAAGTATCTAATGCATCAGCAAGTTCGATTACTTTCGCTTCCCATTTTTCGTCGCCTTGAAGTGCGCCTAATGCTGAACCTTGAATTACCGGTAAATCATCACCTGGGAAATCATATTCAGAAAGAAGTTCACGAACTTCCATTTCTACTAATTCTAGTAATTCATCATCATCAACAACATCACATTTGTTCATGAATACGATAATGAAAGGAACACCAACCTGACGTGATAACAAGATGTGCTCACGTGTTTGTGGCATAGGACCATCTGTAGCAGCAACTACTAAGATAGCGCCATCCATTTGTGCAGCACCGGTGATCATGTTTTTGATGTAATCGGCGTGACCAGGACAATCTACGTGTGCATAGTGACGTGCAGCTGTATCGTACTCAATGTGAGAAGTATTGATTGTAATACCACGTTCACGCTCTTCAGGAGCATTATCGATTTGTGCGAAATCTTTAACTTCACCACCGTGAACTTTTGTTAATACCGCTGAAATAGCAGCCGTTAATGTTGTTTTACCGTGATCAACGTGTCCGATAGTACCAACGTTAACGTGCGGTTTATTACGTTCAAATTTTGCTTTAGCCATTTTT
>Ga0115005_10002003_pt1 | contig 16297 bp, 14 predicted proteins | sample ArcOceMetagenome_FD_87163 | JGI IMG/M metagenome (GOLD analysis project Ga0115005, IMG submission 87163) | Marine eukaryotic phytoplankton communities from Arctic Ocean - Arctic Ocean - Greenland ARC118M Metagenome | ecosystem: Environmental > Aquatic > Marine > Oceanic | place: Arctic Ocean... | reverse complement strand
TTAGGTGCTGGTGGTAGGTTAATTTTTTTGTTTGGTGCTTGCGATTGAGAAAAGGAGATGACGGGAGAGATTAATGATATCAATAGAACGATCAGGACGGCGGCGGTTTGTTTAACTGGACTCGTCATGGTATTTGGTATTCTGCGCAACAATAATATCATACCACAGACCTTCAATACAACATTATGAGTCTAGCATCAGTACAACCAAGTACTGGTATGTACAAAGTATCCTTCAATCTTCAATCACTTTCAACTGTGGTACTGTGGATTTTTTGAAACGAAGATCCGAAAAGGACTCTAAACATAACTGCCCTCTTATTTTAACGGTTGTTTGATGTACCCAAAAACAAAGGAGTGGCGAGTGAGTGTTGCCAGTTGCCAACACATGCAATATCAATAGATTTCAATGGTAGCTACGAGCTACGAATAGAACAGACTGGAATGGAAGAATCAATATACGACCTAATCATAATCGGAGGCGGAGTTGTCGGCCTTTCCGTGCTGCGAACTGCGACCTTACAGGGATATCATTGCGCTCTAATCGAAAAAGAAGCACATCTTCTCTCCCATGCATCTGGATCCAACTCTGGCATTGCATGCACAGGGGTAGATGCCACGCCAGGTACACTAGAAAGATCTCTTATCCGAGATTCTAATTCGATGTTTAGAATATATTGCAAAGATCTTAATGTACCAACGAGACCATGTGGCTCACTTGTTTGTCTCTGGCCTTGGGATGACGTGAAGGAAAATCATATGGATCATGTATTGGACGAATCTCACGACGCAGGCGATACCCATGCTAGTAGGCTTTCATCAAGTCAAGTCAGATATTTAGAACCTAATCTAGCATCTTATTGTCGTGGGGCAGTGCATATACCAGGAGAGATTGTGGTGGACCCATGGCTGTATTCTATTTCTCTTGCAACTCATGCACGAGAAAATGGTGGTCGCATCTTTACCAATTTTGCATTTGATCCTGACGCATCATATCTCGACGGAGACGTGTGGAATGTGGTTCAGCTTAATCCTGGCCACGGCTCAGCGCCAATGCGGTTGAGGGCAAAAGTAATAGCCAATGCTGCTGGATTATGGTCAGATGTCATTCAGAAGGAAACGCACGGACCAAGGACGAGCATCCACACGACCAAGAGGACATGGTCAGCGAAACCACGTCGTGGACAGTATCGAGTCTATGCTCCTTCGAAAGAGTCTGAAATCACACATCCCATACAACCTATTCCGACACAAAGGACAAAGGGGATATTTGTCTTTAGTACAATCTATAATCAAATTGTTGTAGGTCCCACGGCATGTGATCAAGAATCAAAAACAAATCGATCCATTGATACACTCGTAGCCAAGGAATTAGACACGCATGTGAAGCGAATCATTCCAGGGCTGGATACAGAGAAAGATTTAGTTGGGGAATATGTTGGGGTACGACCAGGAACAGATAAGCGGGACTATCAAATCCACTTGTATCCCGAAGAAAGATGGATTGCAGTAGCTGGTATTCGTTCCACGGGGCTGACTGCTAGTCTAGGGATTGGGAATTATGTAGTTCGAATGTTAAAGGATATTCTGGAAACTCCCACAATAGAAAAGATGGTGAAGACAACGCCATTGCCACATCCATCAAAACTTGTGAAGGATTTCCATAATCGGAATGGATATGTTGAGATCAATGGTTTTGAGTATAAAGTGACTCATCCATTGACTGTCTTTGGATGGAGAGCTAAGGCAGACATTGTACGTCAAAGTTCTAAACTTTAAGCACTATTGCATCTTTGCGCTAGTTGATTTCGTTCCATATCATATGGCTTGATTTGTTCTAGTATGTATTACTTGTAGACTCCCCAATTACACAATCTGCAACACTTCCCAGAGCAAAATAGAGGGACGGACCTTCTTTCGTTTTGATGGCAGAAGAATACTATTTTGACTCATTATTTTATGCGACTTTCATCTTTGCCATTTCCTTGATCCGCTTCTCCTTCTGACACCTGCATGAAGAGCTTCTTTGCCTTATCTGCCACCACAAACCCAGTCGCCTGCGTAATTCGGGCCAACTTTTCTTGCCAGTTCTCCTCAATTGTAATGTCAGTGTATTCGGTGCTTTCATACAGAGCAAATAAATTCTGCCTCCTTTCCGTGAAACAGCTTGGAAAAAAGTCGGGGAAGAATCGCTGTATAGCTCCAAATATCAACACATGGCCCACTGGCGTCAAAGGAATAATGAGGATGATAACGAATGGGATGAATGTCAGAACATCTTTGAAAGTACGTCTCAATGTGCGCACTTCTCTTGGCTTTAAGGTATATCCCTGCAGCGCACGTCCGATCAACGAAGTTGAGAAGACAACATCATTCCAAAGCAGCTGGACTCCCTTTCCGTAAAATCCAAGACCCGTCTTTGACTGCTCAATGAGGTTGTTTGCCCACATTTTAATAGCTTCTTGGTCTAAAGTGAGACCAGTAACGTAGTAGTCAATGCCCAATCTACGCTTGAAATCGGCAGTCGAATCAAGCATGACAGCAAGAACATCAGAATCAACATATTCACCATTTGCAATCTGGGTATTCATAGCCGCAAGCTGCGTCTCACAAAGACCAAACTCTGCCACATTCAGACGATCTTGTAAAGGAATGTATCCCTTGGTAGATGTATTGCCAAGTTCACCATCCAAATATGTGTAGATCCTCTCAAATTCATAATTCAACTTTTGGAACGAAACCTCATCTCTCTTTCTTTCAAGCTCATCATCAGAAGCACGAATCTTGCTCCTCGTTTCCGGATCCAATGTTGCAAGGTTTACATTCGCCACAGCTGATCCAGCAGAAACTGCAGAATTCAAAAGAGCAGTATGCTGTTTCTCCATTTCCTTCAAATCTGTCTCCAAAATCTCAAGTTTTTCCTTCTTCTCTTTGATTTCTGCCGTTTCAATAATCTTGACTGTAACTTTTTTATCCCCATGAGAGCCATGAGAGTTATCCACCCTATCCTTGACCGAATCTTCATCAAGGTCATCCGCGTCCTGTCCATTAATCCTGGCCCAGACCGAAATACCAAATTTCTTCAAAGCAGCTCTATCCTGCAACGCCCCATCCCAATCAATAGTACCATCATCTCTGACGTATAAATCAATCTCTTCCTTGTCCTTTTCCTTGGGTTCCTCATCAATGGCATCGGGAGTTTGAAGCTGTTCTCTGATTTTATCCAGATCAGTAGTAGAGGTAGATTCCACCTTTCCAGACATGGCCTGAATAAGATTAACCCTCGAAGAAAGAAGACGCCTGATATATAGTAGGTAGGTAGCACATTTTAAAAGAAAAGTGAGGTACGGACAGTGAGTGACGCTGCACCTTGAAAAATAAATAGAAAGGAATGACAATTCTCCACCATTTCAATTGTACTTACACGACGAGAGCATTTCGCTGTTCATCGGTATACGTCACACTTCCCATTCCACAATTCTTCTTCAACACCCAGCACTGTTTTTCACCCATGCCGCCATCACCTTCACTCGCCATATCACCGTTGTGAAGAGGAGGATACGAAACAAGGCATGATTCATCTCTTTCAGAAGCTGAGACAATTACACACATGTCCTCAATCCTTTTCTCAAGTTTGGTCAATATGTTATCAAAATCCACAGCCCTCTTATTCTTCTTTACGGTGTCACTGCCACTGCCACTACTAATAGATGCCGCAATAGAACAAGCGAATTCTGCGGCTGTTAGGTCTTCCAATGCTTCACGCACCCACATTCTATCTTTCAGAGTGCTAAGTTTTGAGTGTATTGTGATTCCGTTGGAGCTGTCATCCAACTTGGGCTGAGAGGCAATACTGGGGGATATATCAATGTTAATGTCCATATCCATATCCATGCCACCCTCCTGCTTGGAGATTTGCAACGATGCTTTGGAACGATAAGGAAGAGTATGATAACTTCCATGTGAATGCTTGTTGTCTATTCTAATAGAGGCTGGATTTCTGAGAATGTTGGCATGGAATTGGAATGCAGCATGGCATGTGTGGAGAGATGCTAGAATCACAAAGGATACGACCATTGCTTTAGTATGCCGTTGAGCCGTCATATTATATTCCCTTCCTTGTAGTTAGTTGCCAACGTTTTGAAGGGTTCAATGTTGAACTGCCTGTCTGTCTGTCTGTACAAACTGTAGTGTGTGGTGAAGTAAAGGTACTACTGTTGGTTCCTCAATGGTGGTGTGGAGTGAGTGTGCAATTGTTTATCAACGAAAGGCGAGGTGAGTGGAAGAAGAGGCGAGAGCGACATTAGACATCAGCGAACCGAACAAAGCAAGGCAATCGAAATACGATGACGACGATATCCTGTCCTTCTTTCATTTCTCCTTTGTTGAAGAAGGCATCAGTTCGAAAGAGAAAAAGAAAGGAAGCGAAGGGAGAAATTCGAAATTCTTTGGAAAAAAGAAATTCTTTGGATTTCGGAGCGGCTGGTTGCTGGTTGGAGCGAGGAGTTGAAAGACGAACGAGGAACATCGAACATCCTGATCACTGATTCACTGATCACTGTCTATTTTGAAACTTCTGCAGTTCACAAAATCAACGGAAGAAACAACAGAACAAAATCATGTCTTTGGCAAAGCTAACCATCAGAGTCCAATACTGCGGTGGATGAGGTAAATATTCAGAATATTCAGTCGACTGCGGTTTGTTCTTTCAGTTACTTTGCTCCCTAGAATCTTTGCCTCGGACACTATTCGAGCAATCGTGCTTTCTCAGTCTGCATCATGCATGCATCATGTAGTGTCTGATTAGTTCTTCCATTTTCAACATTTTGTCCCTAACCTTCTTATCTTCCTCACTCCCCTCCCGCAGGATACGCTCGCTACTTCAATCTCCTCAAGACTTTCCTCCAGTCACAACCCTTCGCTTCCGACATCAAAGTTGTTCCGCTCAAGGATTCATCCATCACTGGAAACTTTGAAGTTGTCATTGTCGAAAGTGAAAACCTAATTCATTCCAATAAGAGAGGAATGGGACACAAAATGACAGATTCGCACATGAATGCTATTGCAGTACAAATTGAGGATGCGCTAGAAGAACTCGAGTAGCATATAGTTTACAGCGTAGTGACGCAGTGATGCAGTCAAAGGCTAGTTCTGCACATTTTGGAGGCTAATGAAGAATGACGGCAATTGAAATTTCATATATTTAGATGAAAGTCCAATCGCCTGAGAAAAAAACATCACTTGAGGAGGTGGTATATTCATTTTCCTTCAACATTCAAGAATTGGCTTGGCTGTAATCAGTAACTATTATTAATTTATAATTTTTACTAGTTGTACTCAGTAATGCGATGATAGCTAGAGACTGGATGCTATCACATTGGATTATAGGGTTGGAACAGTACAGTACTGTACTCAATAAAGAGGAAGCCTCGAGCACATCTTATAATATCTGCCACATGTCCTGGGACATTTATTCCTTGCCAACTTCCTATGTATCATTTTACAGCGCTTCTTTCTCGTAACTGAGAACCAACGACATCGCAACTCCTTATCTTCGCCATCTATCACAGCGTTAAAAAAATCCGTGGTATCCTCAGGACAAGGTCCCATCTTTGTCAACTCTAAAAGCATTTCAGCAACCAAATCACTGTATTCTTCTCTATTGCTCAAATCGTCTTGTTCCATCAAGTCATTGCTCAAGTCATACAACTCCACCGTCTGCAAGGAGTGATCCTGTATCACTTTCCATTCATTCTTTCGCAACGCTGCAGCCAAAAAATCTCTTTTATTGAATTTCCATATACCGTACGTATCTCTGCGTGCATCATTGGGTTCTCCAGATGTAATATAGTCCGCAAAACTAATGGAATCCTTTGCGGAACCCTTGGGAACTGGGACTTGGGCGAGTTCACAGAGTGTTGCAAACACATCATTCAATCCTAGTAAATGATGTCGCTTTTCACCAGCTGGGAATTTGCCGTCATGACGAATGATGAAAGGAATGCGATGCCCCCCTTCGTAAACGTTTCCCTTATGACCGCGCAGTGGACCACTGGACAAATGGTCAGATCGACCCTCATTCAGTCCACCATTGTCACTTGTGAAGATAATGATTGTATCTTCTGTAAGATTTCGTGATTCAAGTATATGAACCAGCGACCCAACAACTTTATCTACTTCGTGCAACATGTCTAGATGGGAAGAAGGGTACTCGCCTTTCACTCGGCTTCCATCCAGGTACACATCAGGAGGGCTATGAGGTTGATGCACTGCCCCAAGTGCGACGTAGGAAAAAAAAGGATCATTTGGCCGTTGACTCAAATGCACATCAATGAATGCTTCCGTCTCATTTACTAAAATCATATTGTAAGCCGTAGAATCCCAATCGATGCTACCTTCACCCTCGTGCAAGATGGTTGACATACCGTGCTGCATCGGATAGTCGCCTTCATCCCAATTTTTCACATCTGTACCTGAAATATCGAGATGTCCATCGCGGAAGAATGCATACGGAGCCCTTTGTATTCCTTCCGCTGTAATGTAAGAATGATCAAATCCAACTTCTTGCGGTCCATCAATCAGTTGCAAGGACCAGTCATGAAAAGGAGAACTCAAAAGACGCTCCTTATCCTGTACTCCAGTGGGAGGTATCTTTGCCCCAATATGCCATTTTCCAGCCATCATTGTATTATAGTTCCCACCATACTTCAAAACTTCTGCAATACTTTTCTGCTTGCCCTTGAATTGGCTTTTGTTTTCAGCGAGAGACCATGTTCCTTTTGCACTCCTCCCTCTATGCTGATACATTCCTGACAGAAGCATATATCGTGAAGGTGCGCAGAGAGGAGTCGAGTGCACGTCTGTGAAAAGAACGCTATTAGAAACTAGTGCGTCAATATTCGGCATCGAGACAGCACTTGTGTTGAAATACACGGGTAAATCGCCTTGGCCAACATCATCTGCAAGAATCAAGACTATGTTGGGTTTTTTGGTTACTACAGGATTGTCAGCTGATCTCGAAGGTATGAGCAAACGAGATAAAGAAATGAAGAAGAGAGCGCTCCTCAGTAGAGATATCGACCCATCAGATGGTTTCATTTTTACCAAGGATGAAGCATGCAAAGTTTTCCCAACGTACTGTTGAACGAAGAACGAAGAGTAAAAATAAGAGTTTGAAGCTCAAGCTTGTTTGAAGGAGCTTTTTTCTTCCATAATCCAAACACAAGATCCAGAGATGCGCGAAGACACTTTCAAACGATTCAAATCCCGACCCTACTACTACTATGCTGCACTGCTTGTTCCTTCGATACAACACCAAAGGACGGCCACCACAATACTACAAGTACACAGGCGACAGCAACTGCAACCCCATCACACTTCACAACACATCACGAACTCGGCCAATCCTAATACAATCAATTTTGCTCCAAAAGTAGCAGAGTGTGAAAACGATAAAAACAATGGGACTGTCGTTGTGGAACATATTTAAGGTGAGCATTGCATGAAGGTAAACGTTTTATATGTCTAATCAATCTCGCTGTGAACAGCAATGATCTCCCGAATCTTCTCAATCGCAAGCCTCACACCAACGCACTGCTTCGCTTACTTCCTTAAAGTCCGGTTTATTATGCACCAACGCATTGCTTATATTAAATAGACCAAGATTCTTGGCGAAATACGGATTGGACGACGTACAAAACATGGGAAGCTCTCCATCGCAAAATCCACTGAAGTACCAATTGGTTGGACTTTTAACAGCTGTGCAATATCTGAAAGTTCCCGTGATTGTACTCAATATTGTAACCATCATTTTTGAATTTTTGCTGGGTGGATCATAATTACAACAGCCACGAGATAATTTCTACAAGAACCGTACGCGATTGGTATCAATAGTACCGCCCTAGACCTCGAGATGAAGGCAAGTCTGGCAAGGGCTTATTACGTGATACTACAGCACAATAAGTAGAAAACATCATTTTTACTGTTCCTCAAGAGGCTTTCCATATGGCACGGTACCAAGAATGCATTATCATGGACTTCGACATTGCATTTTGAGAGGACGAGCGGTTAAAAATAAAGTATTTGATAATTGCTAAGAATTTTAAGTACAAAGTTTGAAAGTATTCAATAATGAACAAATAACAATTATGTCAACAACTTTACCAAATCTTTATAACTCCGTTTCACATGAACACCACACATTGCACATACTTTGCAGGACAAACAGTTCCAACCTAAAGCATTACTGTATTCTTTATGCCAAACGCATTATTCTCTGAGAACGAGGGATTTGTTCAGGATTCCTCGTTATCATTGACTGCCTTTTCAGTATCTTCCTCAAACTTCTCTTCTTGAGGGCCTTCGGCTTTCACGACGGCATCTACTACAGTAGGATCGGGAATTCCAAAGAAATAGTTCAAGGGAAAGGCAACAGCCTTAACCACAAGCCAGGTGCCAATTCCTGCAATAAGTCCATATGCGATGGAGTAGGTTAAGGGCATAACAATGATAGTAACAAAAGCAGTCACTGCATGAGTGGGATTTTCCCACCTGACCTTTGCAAGAGAGCGGCACATGAGAGCACCAACAATAATAAGAGAGCCACCAGTAGCCCAAGCCGGGATGGAGGACAAGATTGGAGCAAAAAAGATCGAAAGGAAAAAGAAGAAAGCGACAAATACTGAAGTAAGTCCAGTGCGACTTCCAACTGATACTCCCGCAGCACTCTCGATATAAGAAGTGATGGGAGACATTCCAAAGAAGGATCCAAAAATTGTGGCGAGTGCATCAGCAGAAAATGCGGCCCTACTCTTGGGGAAATCTCCGTTCTCGTCGACGAGATCCATAGCTGAAACAATCGCAAGCAATGTTCCAGAGGTATCGAGGAAGTCAACGTACAACAAAGTGATGAGAGCGACGGCGTAGTCAGATCCAGTCGCTCCAGAAAAGTCCCACTTTCCAGCGATTTTGTCCAAGCTCTCAACGGAAACTACTTCTTTGAAGTACTCAAAACGTGCATTTCCAAGATCATCATCGGTGAAGTAAGAAACAGCAGTTCCTCTGAACCAGGAAATAATTGTGACGAACCCAATTCCAATAATGAAACTGGAGTTGACCTTGTAGGCAAGAAGGATAACCATGAGGAGAGTTCCAAAGATTCCAATCCAAGCAGTAGGGCTCTCCATCTGTCCTCCAAGAGAATCACAAGTGTAATTATCACTAGGCAAACAGTCCGCAGAATTCGCCTGACAAGCGGCATCGTACGCGACCAATGGAACACGATTTTCAGGAGAACAGCCTCCAAGAGTAACGGCAGTAGCAATATCACCGACCACAATTCCAAGTCCCTCAGCAGTCTGTAGTCCTAAATGGGCAAGGAAGGCGCCGATAGCAGCAGGAACAGCAAGCCTGACAGGCTCAGGAATGAAGGTTTTGATGATCCAATAACGGGCACCCGTTACGGCCAAAATTAAGAACACAATTCCCTCAATGAAGACGGCAGAGAGAGCAGCGCCATAAGAAACATTCCCAAATCCACGGAATCCCACAACATTGTAGGTAAAGAAGGCATTCATACCCATTCCACAACTAAGAGCAATAGGAAGATTAGCCCACAGCCCCATGATCAAACATGCTACCATGGACGTGAGGGCAGTAGCAACTACCATTTGCCTCTTGGTTTCCTCAACACAGAGATCATATTCGGGTGAGAATGGACCTCCATCTCCGTACTCACAAGTTCCACCCGAATCAGAAAGGATGCGAGGGTTCACAGCGAGAATGTATGCCATAGTTAAAAAGGTTGCTACGGCACCTTTGAACTCAGTCAATACATTGGTTCCACGAGCTGTTGGTGTTGTTAGAAGAGCAGTAGTAAATAGACATGTGAGTATTCGTAGAACCTGCCACAATTAAGGCTGTTTCTTGAACTCAAAGAAGGAGAAAGGTGTGTCAAGATCTTCTTACTATCCAAACAGAGGAGAGGACGAAGTGGAAACACAAATAAACAAGTAAAAGGAAGCACATTCTTGCTGTTGCTGCTGCTGACGAATAACGAGAGTAGAAGCGCATGCTATCATTTTCACCTTCTTACCTGTCAACTCAAAGTAGTCGTCAATCTTCTGCATCATTATAAAATTCCTTCGATTTTATGGAATGTGTTGTAATGCAGTTTTTCCCATCTCTGGAATGAATCCTGGCCTTGTCACAAAATTCAAAATTCAGAGTAGAATTCTGAGATGATGCCGAGATTAATTTGCGCAGTTTTCTATTAAAATCCCCTTTTACTGCTGGTTCTTGGTTTCATATGCAGTCTGATGCCGAGATTGAATTTGCATTTTTCTAAATAGTTTCTCCGGTATTTTTCACGTCACCCCCGCCGCCGTGCTGGCAAATTCTGCACAACAGAAAAGATTTTCTTCCTTTTTTTTAACAGCCAATCCGTGGGAGACCGTGTACAAAATCATCTGTTTTTGGGGAGAATTCCAAAATAAAATAATACGCACTTCATGTATTCAACTTAAGTAACAATAGAATAATCTTGTAGCGCATCAAAAAAGAGGATGATCTGGCGCATTAGGAAATGATCGCCATGATGTGCGGTTGTCGAGAAATAAAAAAGATTGCTCGATTTCTTGCATAACCTATTACTTCAATATGATTTTTTGAATTTACACGCATATCGCACAACTCAAAACAAGCACTTTTCCTCAAGTCATACTTGTAGAATGACATATGACACAGGGTGCTTCCACAGACGTGACGAGGTGCATTTTGTTTTTTGATGACAAGATGCGATGGTCCAAAGTCCAAAAGTTCTTTTACGTCTCGCAATTTGGCCTCATTCTTATCACTGCCTCTCATCAAATAGATAACAGCCTCATCTTTGTGTGCCGGAACAGTGCCAGAACAGAAAGAAAAGATTTATGACCTGTAATTGGAGGGTAGATGCATACCCTATTCATAAATGGCAACAGATCCCATCTAAATTGAGAAATTGAGTAAGATTACAACGGTGTGCAACACTCATTCTCGCGTCGCGTGAACGCATAGAAAGACGTTATAACTGTTGGAGAGAATAACGGATCGTCCAACGGTTTGGGAGTAGAGAATAATGCAATGATTTCTGCCAATCCACGAAGAAACTTGGTGATAGAGAATAGAACAACAAACATAATATCCTATCATCACCAGCAGCAATCCCACTAGAATTTCTTCAATAATTTAATAGTTATTAGTTATCAGTGATTTTTACCATTAAATTTTCGGCTCGGGTCGTCTTGAAATAGAGATGTCATGACGAATTCAGTGGTGGTGACGTGAAGAAAATCTCTCCAGAAAAAGTTAAGAGTTCAAAAAGCACGTAGATACTAGATAGTACTTGATGTGTGATATCGCATCCAAAACTCAAACTAACACAAAACAAGATGACCATTGAAACAAGTGCTATACTGCAGGAGCAACCGCAAAAATAGGTTCCATCGGTGGCGAAGAGACATCAGAAATACCGTTCAGATTTCGACGACATTTTCATCAGGCTTACGGTGATACCTTGATGATACCGGTACTACATTGTACTACATGCAATGCCAACTATTAATATTACTTGTAGCAGTTTAAAGAAGTGATTATTTCATGGAGAAGGACATAATTTTATACCGTGACGATAATGATTCAGCATCCCCCCCCCTATGTTTATCAATCCCCCTTCTTGTCATCACGTTTGTTTACCGTCTTAATGAATGGAATGCCAATGAATGTTTTATTTCTGTAATCCGGGTATTCCTCAGGGAACAATTTGAGTAATGTCTGTTCTTCGAACGGGATACGACGGTGGAAGAACATCCACGATGCGATGGCGAAAAGTATTGCGCTTATAAAATTTCCCAACACGAGCTGAGTGCCGATAGACCAGTAGTAAAATCCAAAATAAGATGGATGCCGAAGATATTGATAGCTACTTGTACACATGAGAAAATGATGGGTCAGAGTAGTGTACACATTCTCAAAAGCCAATGGAAAGTCCACATAACTTACATTCCATTCTGCACTAATACATGATTGTTTTTCTTGGAATGTTGAATGATGTGGTTGAAACTCTGGCCACAGGTTATCATGGCCAATGTTCTCGTAACTTGTCCTAGGAGAACCAGCATGACTCCAAAAAGAGAAAGTACGGTGCTATTGATGAATGGGCAAAAGAAGAATCTAATCAACAATTCGCCCCAAGATACCTATGTGATACCATATATGATGAGTAAACAGAGGGGGATAAAAAAGAAACGAGGACATTAAACATCCATACTCACCAGCATGGCAATAGTGTAAGATCTACTGTGGTTGACGACAAAGGAAGACGCATTGACAACTGACGGATTGTGCAACGCAGTGACGAAAAATTCCAAGAGATGAAATGTGCATAAGGAAATAGCATATATTATCCATTGTATCAGCACCAGCAATCTATCATGAGATAGGAATGCGTTCGATTCTGTGTCGAAAATATTTAGGTTGGAGAAACCCACTTTATCCATCAAGATTACGAAACCAAGCATGACGTTGAAAGTGAGAATTGAGCTTAGCGCACACGCAATCAGCGAGACTCTCCCTAACCCCTGTTTGATTGTGATGAATCAATTAGCGTATTAAAATTGTAGAATGGATAACACGACCATGATAAATACTGATGGAGGTGAATGAAGGTAGATTCAACAGAAGAACACGCCTCACCTGCTCTCCAGTGAATTGGATGTTATCGCCCCAATGTCGAAACCCCAATCGAAACTGAATCCAATCGATCACTGAATTCATTATCTGTACGCTCTCTGTTTTCAAATCTTTTAAGTAGCAGGTGTTCAACTCGTCGAGGTTGCGATACTTGCAGGACAACAGAGAACAACAGTTTCTTGTGGTGTCACGCGACGGGAAACGGGAGGTTCAAAGGTGAGGAGGATCAAGTCGCAAACAACATAAACTCATAACATCCAGGACATCCGATCACATCAGAATAATCAGACTGATTGATGTCAAAAGAGATACTGTAGAAGACAAAGGAAGAGAAAGGAAGCGAGAGAGAAAGGAAGAGAGAGAGAGAGAGAGGCGTTACTTTTCCGTTGGTCTCGAACTTATTTGATGAGAAAATAGCACATAGGCTATTTGGCACAGTGCCAATCCCGTGTTTTGTAGCGCTGGTGATTAGGAGGGCTCTTTCACTTATCCATTACCATCACTTCATAAGAGACCACACATTGATACTGACACTCCTTCGAAGAGTCGACTCCATTACAAACTTCTGCGACGCCTACAAGTTACTCCCAATCATAAATAGATCATTTCTTTCCGACGTAAGAGATCGTAGAGACGTTAAGCATCAAACTAAAACGAATACGAACTGCATTCCAAAACATGAAAGACCAAAGAAACAAAAGTGACCTGAAGAAGGTACTCGCTCTCCTTTTCGCTGTATCCTCTACTACAGTACAGACAGTTCATGCGATAGAACCATCTGGTAATGTTACGAGTGTGCCACCATTCTTTCTTGAATTCGGTGAATTTGAAGAGGAACCAAATATGCCAACTTTACCTTCCTCGGCTCCATCATCCTTCGTTCGCGATGAACATTCTTCCTCGCCAACAAAAGTAATATCTTCGACTCCTACAGCAAGTCCATCATTTGAACCTACAGCAAGTCCATCTTCTGAACCTACAATGAAGCCCTCTGATATTCCATCAACAAGTTCAGTTCCTTCGACCTTACCCACGCAGGAACCCACAAGTATCCCCTCTACATCACCGACAGGATTTCCTTCTTTACTTCCTAGTCTGAACCCGACGCTGCGGCCTTCCAACATCCCATCTACGTCTTCACAGCCAACAGAAATTCCAACTCAAGTACCGACGACTATTCCATCGGTGGGACCTTCATCCTCTCCGTCGCTAGTTCCGACACTCGCACCATCAACCAAACCCTCTTTGAAGCCATCTAGCGCCCCTTCTATGACACCTACTTTGAAACCGAGCACTAGTGTGCGCCCTTCGAATCAGCCTTCAGACTCCCCATCAAATGGTCCTTCCGTCACCAATGTTGAAAGCTACAGCACAAAAGTGATAGTAGAGTTGGAATCTTTTTTAGTGGCCATGGATGAGAATGAGAAAGTGACTTTTCAGAATACTGTCATGTCCTTTATCGCCAAGAATATTGCAAGTATCGACAATATTGGCATCCAGATAACTTCAGTCCGTGTTGTCAAACAGTTTAGGAGCAAAGGCGCAAAGAATGGATTGGTGGAATTTGAAAATGTCAAGAAAGCAAGAGTAAGGGCACTTGAAAAGTCTGGTTTGCTAGTAGAAATGATCATCGCCGGAGATGTCAGCTTTGGCACTATTCCTGAGAACTTTTCGTTTGGAAGTGCAATCACGCCCGGATTAGTCAATAATTTCGATCAGCTGTTGAATGAATTGGATGAATCTTTTAGTGTTAATAATGTAGTCGGGAATGGGGATGGCAATGGCGAAAATGACGACGAACCCAGCTCAAGCAAAAACTTGGTCATGTATCTGTCACTTGGTTCTGGATTTGGTGGCGTGATTCTTGCCGCAGTTCTCTTTCTGGTTCACAAGAGAAAGAAGGATTCAAGACTTCGCGAATTACATAGTCAAAGTGAATTTTCCCTGAACAGCGATGACTTTGAAAGCCCCCGTGAAATCAAGAATGAAAATCAGTGGAATCGGGTTGATCCAAATGAAACTAATGTAAAAAAAGACTTGGAGAATCCCTATGGAGGCATTCAACAGGCATATTCTGTGTACTCGAATCCGCCACAAGAAGTTCCCTCGTTCCAATCATCTGACCTTGTAAGTTCCATACATTTCCACCACGTCAATATTCTTTCAGAGCTGTGCCAAACCTCATCCATTTTCATCCGACAGAGCGTCTCAGATGAGGACACGCCTACTGGGTCAGCAAGCACCTCATCCATGGGAATTAATCTATCTCCTGAGGCTTTGAACGAAGCTCGAAAACAGAATCAGACCTTTTCTTTTGTACCGCAGAATGATCGTTCAGCAGGCATATCACATTCTTATCCCGATCAGAATGGACGCTTGGTATACAAATCCTATGTTTGCTCTGCTCCCCCGGGACCTCTTGGAATCATCATTGATACAACGGCTGAGGGTCCAATGGTTCATGCAATTAAACCAACATCACAACTGCTTGGATCTATTGCGCCTGGAGACATAGTCGTAGGCTTGGATAACATCGAAACAAGGCAAATGACTGCACCTGCTCTAACAAGGTTGATGGCACGAAAATCTCAACAAGCAAACAGGAAAATTACCCTGCTCAGACCCATGAGTTCGTAATCCTTAAATGTTGTCGTCGTTCTATCATCTGTGTTTAGAAAGGATGGGATTATATCTAGCCCATTCAACCACTGGTAATCTATTAGGTAAACAGATAATCTATAACCCTAACTTTTACTGCGCGGTATGAGATTTGAATTTATTGTCGGCGGTCCGACGGCCCCTCTAGGCCTATACACCAATATTTATCAAAACTAAAATATTTGTTCTCTGAAGAACTTTGATTCCCACTGCTGTCTGTCTCACTAATCGCCAAACAATCCATATCTCATTTGATAAGGTGCATTCCACTGCACTCATAGATACTGGATAGACATCGCTGATGAAATTGGAGCTATTAATATTTCTCGTACCTATATGCCACACACAAGCATTTTTGGGTGGGCTTATCGACTATGCAAATACCTTGACAAGTGTGCCCTCTTCGGTGCCAACCTTCACACCTTCAGTATCAATATCGCCAACGTCAATTCCATCAGAATTGCCTACAAAGACGTATTCACATAAACCTTCCAATAATCCTTCGTCAATGCCAAGCCCAAAGCCATCTGGCGTCCCGTCGTTTACCCCTTCGAGATCGCCAAGTCTTGGCCCATCTAGTATCCCGTCGGTGGCTCCTTCTGCGCTACCGACTTACTTCCCAAGTATATCATCAAAACCGTCATTGAAGCCTTCCGACCCTCCATCTTTTTTACCCAGTAAACAACCATCTGGCCCTCCCAGTTTTATGCCAACGCAGGGACCTTCAATGCTTCCAAGTGTAAACCCGTCAAGGACGCTCTCAGAAATCCCTAGCGGTGTTCCCACACTTTCACCTAGTACCAAACCGTCGTTGAAGCCTTCGCCTCTTCCTTCAACAATTCCATCATCCTCACCCAGTTATTTTCCAACCTTGGTTCCTTCTTTGACGCCGGAAGCAAGCCCTAGTTTAATGC
>Ga0115005_10002002_pt1 | contig 16299 bp, 10 predicted proteins | sample ArcOceMetagenome_FD_87163 | JGI IMG/M metagenome (GOLD analysis project Ga0115005, IMG submission 87163) | Marine eukaryotic phytoplankton communities from Arctic Ocean - Arctic Ocean - Greenland ARC118M Metagenome | ecosystem: Environmental > Aquatic > Marine > Oceanic | place: Arctic Ocean... | reverse complement strand
CTCGCATGGGGCAACTCCATGGGCGATTTATCGGCGAATATGACAATGGCCAAGAAAGGGCTGGCAAATATGGCAATCACTGCATGTTTTGCGGGTCCTGTTTTCAACATTCTCATTGGACTTGGAGGAGGATTCACGAAGCTGAATACAAGTACTGGTCAAGCTTCAGCAGAAGTAGAACTTTCTCCGTCCATCATTGTTGGCCTCTGTTTCTTGGCTGTGAATTGCCTACTCGTCGTTGTGTCGGGTTTGGTTGTCAACAGTGGACACATTCCCAAAGGGTATGGATATGTCGCGCTTGGCCTTTACGTCCTTTATGTCTTTGCGAGTATCGGCCTCCAGTTCTATGATCCAGAACAAGAATAATAGGCAATAATTTTAAAGAAGTTTGATATCTGTTATGTAGTTGAGCAGCAATAAGCATCAGTGTATTTTACAAATGAAAATGACTAGTATTACATCATTTTCACCGTTTTATCTCGTCTGAAACCACATTGCATATCAGATACTGATGATACAACGAACAAGACTTTAGTGTTTACACTTGTGTTGCCGTTACCAGCAATGCTCGTGATGAAATAGCCTACGTGGTCTGTTAAGCCTGTATTGCGCAAGGGTTGTAGACTATGGCAACACGTTCGTCGCGAGATTTGGTTGGCATGCTGATGGTGTTGCATCATTGATAGCTACGTGCTGAGAGAGGGTTGAACTCGGCATCGAAGGCAACCGTCGTCCTATCAATATCCTGCAACTGGAGGAGTACAGCGTCTTTGTTCATGGGTTACTTCAAAGACATCACCCTCAGGAACATTGCATTCGAAGCTGAGACACCCCCATGCTGGTGTTTTCCCGCTTCAGGGGGAGTATATTCATGATGAGTTACTTCAAGCTGTTAGGGTTGGGGATGGTCAGACAGCAGAAATAAGAGGAGAACAGCGCCTCTGTTCATGACTTCTTCAAGGGATAGTAGTATCCAGCAAGACGAAACTACGCTTACTATTCCAAATGGACCACTGGAAGTAGAGGAGGCGTAGTACAGTACGTTGGTCATGAGATACTTCGAGAAGGATTTCGTACAGGAGGAATAAACCGTTTTTGTAGAGGAGAAGCACTTATCAGTGTTTTAGGTCATTCAGAAGAGGAGCGACGACACAGGCGAGGAATGCAATTGTAAAGGTTTTTCAAATTCGGTGGAACTTTTTCCAAACACCATTGAACTTCTTCCGAGGTTGGCGTTCCCTCCTCCTCAATCCTCAACTCCTACTTGTTCTCCTAGATAAAATACTAAATCATGACAATTTAAATTTGGCTGAAAATCATTTCCTAATTCCGATGAACCCCTAGCCGCTCCCGTGTGGGGGGATAATGTTTGCTAATACTTCGCAGAAGAAAGAGCGGGGGGGCGGTAGGAGGTGCAGTACCGGTACACAGTAGTGTGGAAACTTTGTGATCATGTTGTGAGCTGTCTGTCTGTCGTGTCTGTTGTGTCCTCGACATGGCGCGCTCTTTTCCTTTTTCAACAAAACAAACAGAACATGGATGACACCAACCAAAACCAACAGCATAAAGAAAGAAGGAAAAAGTATCGTTAGAAGCTGCTGCAGGAAATTGACTAGCAGCTAGCAGGACGAGGAAGAGGGGACCATCAGCACGACTGGACGGCGCTCACCACCACCAAAAGCACCACCACCACCACTATTACTACTAGTAGTACTACTTATAAGATTACTAGTGGTGTTCTTGTTTTACCATGTCCTACCACGACCAACATGAGTTTGATGAAGTTTTGTACAACAAGACTTTAGATGACCCTCGAATATCCGTCGAGACCGTCTACACAAGTTTAACTGGGATTCGGATCACCACCACAACCGCTTCATTGTCAACTCTTGCATCAGTACTAATCATATTCATCATCTTTCGCTCGAAAACTAAAATGGGATCGGTGTATCACCGTATCATGTTTGGAATGAGTTTCTATGACATAATCCAATCACTAGCAATGGCATTCACGACGGTGCCAATGCCCAAAAACATGATTTATGAGCAATTTGAGGGTTTGATTATCGGCACAGAAGATAGCTGTAGGGCCCAAGGATTCATGTTTATAATTGGGATGTTGGCATCGACAAGTTACAACGCAATGCTGTGTTTGTATTACTTGTTTTCCCTTCATTTTCAGCTGACAGATGACAAAATCAAAAGATACATCGAACCAGCTTTACACGCGTTGCCATCTATCGCCGGTTTGGTAGGTGCATGGTTCTCTTTGCACTCTGATTTAATACATCCAACGCCTCTGGTATCTTACTGTGTAAACATGCAGTACCCTTACTGGTGTACCGAAGACGAAAGTGATTGTTTGCTTAGAGACGGTTATAGTTATGAGGGAAATGTTCTGATGTTTAGAACGACTGCTGCTTTTTTTGGTATCACCTTCTTGATTTGCATTCTATCCCTTACAGTTGTCGTATGGTCTATCTTCAAGCGAGAGAGAAATTTTCGGAGAGCAATGAATGATGTGACAACGGAGGGCGATGAAACTTTTTCCATACGAATAAGAGAATATCGAAATGAAATGGTGTTAACCAAGAGTGCCTTGAGGCAATCATTGTACTATGTCGGTGCACTCATTGCTGTGTTTACTGTCCCTTTAATAGCGTTGCTGTCAAGTCGACAGTCAAGAAGTGCAGAGGCGTCTACTGTTGACATGAGTGCATACTTGCAAGTTCTTCATGTTATTCTACGTCCATCTCAGGGTGTGTTCAACCTCCTTATCTTTGTACACTACAAGGTATGGGCGCTTGGTCGCAAGGAACGAAATCAAAACCTAACCGTTAGAGGCTTGTTGATAGCCGTTGTATTCCTTGGTGTGGAAGCAGAGGAAATGCCAATATCATCACTTGAGCCTGTTATAAGACAAGAACACATCAATGCTTTGGATTTCGCTGTTTCGGGTGATGATGAGATACCACTTGAAAGCATCAATTTCAGTGTCGCATCATCAGCAGGAAGAATAATTGATTCTACTGGTGGTTCTCGCATCGAAGGCATTTCCTACGGAACATCTATACCCGATACCAATGGTGGTCTGTCTTGGCATGACGATGGAGAATTACCGAGCAATGTATCGGCAACGTCGATTGGGGAGGATGGAACTGTCCTATAAGACAAATGAATTTGAGTCTGCCTGAGATTAATCAAAGATTTCAAGAATAATGTAGCATGATCATGGGATTCAATGTTGTATGAATCTGGGATCCCTAAACAGAATGGAAATGATGCCTGATCGAATAATATTGATGCTCCATCCTGAAATTTTGAGATGAAAATTACCAGGAAGTGATTTTTAACAAAACACTGACGACCGATCTCAGCTTCCGACGTGCAAAGAGTGGCTGTCAGGAGCCACTTCAAACAACAATAGAACTAGTAATATATCAATGCACATGGTGCTTGTGTCAATGTTAGCAAGGAAGGTGGGCGAACATGTTTGTTTGCCATTTTGGTTTACACCCAAAATAGGCGTAAAATGAATCTTCACCACATAAATGGATGAACTTTTCAAATCTATACCTACTAACTAAGTAGCTTATAAGAATTTGGTTTGCGCACTTAGTTGATTACATTTCAAAAATTGGCCAGGGTTCGGCCATAACATAGAGGAGGAGGCACAGCTATGCAATGCGTGCTCTCCTGATTTATTAAGTCTAGAAAAGTGACACGTTTTGTTACTGCGATAGAGACCGCCTGTCCGTCTACACGACAGACGATATTCAAGACCATCCATCAGACGATCAGGCACATGACACGCATACAAAGTTCTGGAAAAGTATTCTTTCAGTTTTTGTTGAATACTTTTTTACTTGTGCCTTCTTGCACAACCATTTCTTTTCACATGTCATGGACACAAGTCTTTGTCAGCGGATTCACTCGATCCGTAAACCCCTCCGACGAGGAGCTCGAAGAACTACTCAATGCTCGTTACGGACTCACAACCTCCTCTGAGAACATCCAGTGGGCCGGTCAAGGCACCACCCTCGTCAAAAGGGATGAGGCCGGAACGTGTCGCGGCTTTGCATTCCTCGCCTTCTATTCGCTGGAAAGTGCAACAATTGTTGTGGATCGGATCAATACTAACGATGGCGGTTGTGACAACATGCAGCAAGAGGGCCTTGTGCTCCCACTTGAGCTGCGTTCGGAGCTTGTCAAACCCAAAGTGAAAAAGGGGAAGCAACAAGCAGAGGCAAATCTTCCCGACCTGCGCTTTCGTAGTAAAAGGAAGGCTCCGGTGAGGAAACATCCAGTGATTATTAGTTCTGATGGAAAGAAGACTGGGTTGGGGAATAAAACGAAATAGCAGATTTTATATAAATTGGTTGGGCGTTATAGCAAAATAATTGGTCCGGCTTTCAAACTTCCATGCACCTCAAACTGCACCCTGCGCATCCATAGAGTTTTCTAAATTGCACGGGTTTATCAAGAATATTGACGCGAATGTTATTTGTAATAAAGGCACATCGCATAATGCACTATTTTTACATATTGAGAGATCAAGAATATTATATGGTCCGTTGATAGTAGAAGTACATGATAAATCAAAAGGACGATGTCTTACTTAGTTCACTCGCATACATGTAAAAGGCTCACTAACTATCTACATCGACGGTTGTTTCGAATCCTATTTATACTGACACGTTTGGATCCAAGAAGCTTGGATATTTTACAGAAGCGTCACGGCATGTTTCTTTGTGCTTGGACCAGTCATTCTTTTGACATTTTCGACTGCAGTATGAAGCTTGCCTGCATCGGTTACATTTTGAAAAGAGTTTGTCTTTTGGTGGTTGCAAGTGACAGAATGAGCACTTTTCATGATGCATTTTTAAATCGTCAAAGATCGTTTCGTGATTAATCCCTGTCTGTTTCAAGATACTACCAATGAAAGAGTTTGATTCAAATGCTTTTTCGATAGAAGTTTTGTTCTTCTGCACACGTTGGAAGTATTTCTTATCCATTCTCATTTGATCTGGATGGACCCCGAAGACTGAGGGAGGAAGATGAAGATTGCCAGATTCAGTATTTCCACGGCAGATAACATTGCCAGAGTTTCCAATCATTATTCCCTGGCTCGTATTATTGCTGGCCTTATTTTCAATGATAGCTGCATTGCCTCTGTGGTCAAAGCCTACAAATATCCCATTGGACCTGTTAGAGGATGTATTACAATGCTCTACTCGTGCACATCCAGTATCTTGAATGAGAATCCCTTCGCAATTACTGTGCACCTCGCATTCAATGGCTAGCAGATTTCCTTTCTGTTGTGAAACAACACCGGCTAATTTATTACCGTAGATTTTGCATGATTTTAACTCGGTCTCGGCCCCGTTTACTAGAACTCCACTTTCGAATTGATGCGAGTGAATGTCACAGTGAGTAGCTGTGAGCTTTCCTGCGCCTTGCCAGGAAGTAATTCCTTGTCGCCCGTTTCTGTAAAAGTGGCTTCCTTCAATGTTAGCACATCCCTTGGACCTGAGTTCTAGGCCAGATGCTGCATTGTTACAGCAATGGATCTGATGAAGCGACAGTCGAGCACTGTCAACACATAGTATCCCACCTTGAGCTCCACGATGGACAACACATGCATGCATGATAAGCTTTGTCCCTGGTGATTCCACACAGACGACGGGTCCACTAGTTGAGCTTAGAACGCAATTACGGAAAACAGTAACCCCACGCATTACAAGAGCTGCAGCAATAGAACTGGTAGGAGGTGCATTACAGAAAATTTTGAAGCCAATGATATGAATAGGCGCAGTTGACTGTGCAGGATTACAAACAATAGATGGCATAACAGAAGAAGAATGTATTTCTGCCCAGCGGGTGTCTTTGGCCGTATCTTCAAGGGACTGGATGGCGTCAAAGTCGTTGACGTTGTTACAGCGCAAAGTAATTGGCTTTGTAATGATAATGGTCTCTCGATAGATACCAGCATCCACTAAGATTTCAGAACCGGCTGGCGCATGACGAATCGCCTCGGTAATAGTTGGGAATTCCGAATTCTTCCCAACTCGTAGGATTATCTTGGGCGAAAGCAGTTCCTTCTTCTTCTCGATCATTTCTCTGCTATCATGAAATACGTCAGCGGTGGACTCAAGCAAGTCGTTAGCATCCTTGTGCAGACCAAGAGCTGACAAAGCCTCAGCGCACCGAAGTAGCGGTTTGGTTGTATTAGATTCAGCACAGATATTTGCCAGGAGGCTGTCCTGGAGAGCTTCGTGTAGAAGTCCCATCTTCATGCGGGCTGCACTCCGATTGCAGTAAAGTTGCCAAAGTCCAACTTCTTCCCCAGACTCTTCTGGGAGATCATTTTTATGTGCCAAAGCTTTGGAGTAGAAATTTTCCGCTTCCTCAAAATGTTTCTTGGCAAAAGCTTCATTTCCTGCAATTTTATTCTCAAAAACTACTGGTACTTTCAGAATGCGATGCTTCTCGGGGCGTCTCTCGGAGATTATGGAAACAATTGGGACACCATTCTCCTGGATGGTGTTATCATTCCCGCTAGCGTTTTCGCCAGCTTTGTGTTGCGGAGCAGCTGCCTTCTTCAATGCTCGGACCCTTTTCTTGGTAATATCGTAACCTTCGTCGATCAACTGTGTGTAGATCTTATCTGCACCCTTGGTCTCGTCTTCTCCCACCAAAGCTGTAATTCTTTCCTCCACCGTTGAGCGCACGTAAACAATATCACCCTTAGGCTCCCTGTCAATCTTCTTGGACAGTTTCTCGGGATCGAAGACCAAATCGCGAGTTGGGTCGTCAATACGTATCCCTTCCGATCCGTCGTTGCGCATCTTGTAAAACGGCTCCTTGATCAAAATCATTCGACCGACTTTCAGATCTTTCATGTTTATGTTCCCATACACTGCTAGATTTTTTAAATCGGTTTCATCTTGCACAAGAACCATGGCGGATCCAAAATGTAGAACACGGGTAGCAATTTTGCAATAGACTGCGCAGCCTCGATGAGTCTTGCCAACTTTAAGTTCTGCTAGAGACATAGGGTGGAGGGAAGAGAGTGGGATAGAAGAGCATAGAGTATCAGCCCTTGTTTGCTTCCTTGTAAAGTCCATTGTGTTCCTGGATAACACTGTGCGTGTTTCAATTTTTTCCACTCGTTGATTGAACTGCTCAATCCTTTCTTCTGCGGTACCTTTCATTGGGATCGCAGATAATGATGAAATCGAAGCGTTTTTCATTGCCTCAAAAATTGCAGCGATCTTGCTTTTCTCTGCCATGATGATGGACTAAGAAGAAGTACGGTGGCAGTAGTAGAGGGTAGAGCTCTTGTGTGTGCTTCCTGTCTCGACTGAAAGCGCTATCTATAGTTGCTTTGAAAAGCGTTTGGAAGCGACGAACTGCAAAGTGAATTGGATGTTCGCTGAAAATTAGGTCTCGCGTGTCTAGTGTGAGATTGAGAGGAATAATCATTTTGATTCGCCACATTTCACGGGAATCGCTCAGAAGCACCTCTGTGGATGCATTCATAGTAGGAATTATAAAGTTAGAAACTTTCATGCTAAATTATTCATTCCCCCGCTTTCTATTTATTGGGATTGAATAATCATAGAGTGAGTAAGTCAGAGCGAGATTCAGTCTGTATTGAATTTTGCTGTGGAAGGACTTATCGGGCAACGAATCATCATCGATCGCAATTCACCGAATGCTGATTGACTGACTCGCTAGAAAACCGCAGATACTTCGGAGCATTTCCGCGCCGTCTACCTGGACACGTTCGCAACTCGCAAAATGATGACCAGCATAATAAGTGCATGCAGTGGCCCGTGTAAAATTATGTCTTTCAGAGGTGTCGAAGGAATCAACTATTAATAGTAAACGCGTTTTTAAGCTAGTAAGAAATGGAGAGGTAGACATTCTGAAATATGCAGCACAAGAATATTAGATAGATGTGCAATAGCTGATGCGGCGGAGAACAGACACCTTGACGTAGTCCAACATCGAGAAAGATAGGGATTCCATGGTCCATGGAATGAGCTAAAGCTGCTAAAGAGGGGCATCTCAATGTACCCTGAACCTCAACAACGTGCACCAGTGCTGCCAAGAATGGTCACTTTGAATTCTTAAAATGGGCCAGGACAAATGGATGTCATGGCACGTGAACACTTATCGAGCTGCACTACTGTATCTTATGGCGATCCCGAAGTTGTCCATGACTTGAGATAACAAGGAGGGTGGTTTCGGAGTAAAAAAATGATCTGCTCTCTCTTATAATTGTTCTTGTTCATTTCTAAAAAATGAGTGTTCTTGTTATTTTTTGGATGGAAAGTCATTCATTGTAACAATAGGATTGAGCATAAAATACTATCTGCATGATTGTATGTTAAAACACGTAGGGATAAGAGCTTCAAATAGAGCACCACGCACCTGTGAGTGATGCATACCCGTAGTCCCTATTGATAGAACATACAAAATTGCCAAAATGAAAGGTTATAGAAAATCACTGTCCAGTTTGATGTTGTCGACAAATTTGGAACAAGGGTAGATTATGATACCAAAACCCTATTCCATATTTTGATTCGTGCATTTATTTTCTCTAGTTAAGGTCTCTCATTGGGTGCTTCTTGCGCTTCGCTTATATTCAATATTCAATATTCAAAACACATCCTTTCATTTCCTACTCTAGAGTGAAAGGTTTGTAAGGATTCATTCGTTTCGGGTTTCGGTGTCGTCAATCGTCAAGGTTGAAAAAGGTGAGAGCATGGTGAGAGGAACAAGAAAGTATGTTGATGATGCGCGCCCAAAATCAGGGGATACAAAAATTTGTAAATGGCGCGCAAAGTATACTCAGAATCCGATCCATTTGGAAACCAAAAAAGTGAACCTGCAACCTGCCACCAACTGTTGTAGCTACTACGAACGCCAACACAGCACAATCATACCATAACTACTGTCGCAAGTGCGTCTCGAAGTTTCGTAAAGTATCAAATAAAGCTATAGTTGGTAAGTCCGATTGAAATGTTAGAGCGCGTGTGCTGATAGAGGATGAGGAATGGTTTGGAGTGAATGAGATGCTCCTCTAGAAGAAGATACGAATCAATGACACCACCTCTCCCTACAAGACTCTCTTGGTCAAGATGTGCAAAGAGGAATCATGTGCTTGATCCAATTGACTGGTTATCTTATGGGTATCACTGCATCAGTATCACGATGTTATCAACGCAGCTGTCAACCCCTTGAAGATTCTGCTTGTCTTTCTTTCGTAGTGGTTTTTTGTCATGTCATGATTGATCACAATGCACAAAATGTATCCTGTGCCCCGCCCGTCACGTCACTCGAATGAACAAATGAGCAAATGGCAAATGAAAAAATAAAGCACTGGCGTCACATGGAGGAGCATTCTCTTGAAAATTTTCATTGGATGTTGTGACTTTACTTGTCTCTTCTAACACATGTTTTTCCATTTTGATTTCGATTATTTCAATTTACAGCACTTTTAAAGTATCAGTACTACAAATATCACAAAGCTAAATAAGAATAACCAAGAAACTTTGAAATCATGTCGCTCACAGCAAACGCAGTTCCCCAAATGGTAGCGCCCGATACCGATAGCAACCACAACCCATCCTTCTCGCCCACCGTGCAAGTACTCCGCGTGTTACCCGTCACATCCAACCAAGCAGCCAAGCGCTACCGCGTCATCCTATCAGATGGAACACAGCATTGCCAAGGAATGCTCACAACACAGAACAACCACTTAGTCGAAAGCGGTGAAGTCAGCAGTCATGTTTTTCTAAAAGTCAACGACTTTATGAAAAATGTTGTCCAGGGGAAAACCATTATCATCCTGCTTGGATTCGAAGTCTTGAATAACCCAGGGCACACCATTGGGACACCCACTTCCATCGATAGCGCAACTGCAGCATCTGCCCCCGCCATTCCCAAAACTGAACCAGTACGCTCCGGAATGGGAATGAGCTCGAACCCATATGGTGGCGGGGGGCATGCACAAGCTTCCTCGGCGCCAATTATGCGCACCACTGGATCCTCCTCTTCCAAACCAATCACGCCCATTGCTTCTCTCAACATGTATCAAAATCGCTGGACGATCAAGGCGCGTGTGACGAATAAAGGGGATATCAAGCATTGGTCCAATGCAAAGGGAGAGGGACAGCTCTTTTCCGTCGAACTTCTCGATTCCGGTATGGATATTCGTGCTACTTTTTTTAAAGAGGCAGTGGATAAGTTTTTTACTATGTTGGAGGTGGATAAGGTCTATTGTTTTAGTGGTGGAAGACTCAAGGCTGCGAATATGCAGTATAATACTTGTAAAAGTTCGTTTGAGATTACTTTTGATCAGAATTCGGAGATTACGTTGGAGAACGATTCGGGGGAGATTAGTCAGCAGACTTATGATTTGAAGCCGATCAGTGAGCTGGATGCTGTGGAGCCTGGTGCATATGTGGATATTTTGGGAGTTGTCAAGCATGTGAGTGAGCCTGCAACGATTGTTAGTAAAAAGACTGGAAAGGAGCTTTCCAAGTGTGAACTTACGGTAGGGGATGATTCGGGAGGAGAGGTTTCTTGTACGATTTGGGGGGATAGAGCCATGAATGCTCAGCAGGAATTTGCAGATACTCCAGTAGTGGCATTTCGTAGGGCTAGAGTGAGTGATTATGGTGGACGGAGTTTGAGCGCCAGTGGTGGAAATGCAACTGTTGTCAATCCTAGGATGCCAGAAGCAGATCGCATGAGGAGCTGGTGGCAGGCAGGTGGAAGTCAGGGTGCTGTGAAAAAATTGAGTACCGGAGGTGGTGGTGGAGCGAATCGCTTCCCAGAGTTTGATCAGCGCAAGAGTATTGCAGCCATCAAGGGGGAGGGAATGGGGCACAACAGTGATAGTAAGCCTGATTACGTTAGCTTCAAAGCGACGGTTTCCTTTATTAAATCTGATAGGGAGGGAGGAGCATGGTACCCTGCGTGCTTTAACCCTAATGATCCATGCAAGAATAGATGCAAGGTTAATCAGAGCACCAATGGTATGTGGCATTGTGAAAGGTGTAATCAAACAAATGCTGAGTGTGTTTATCGCTACATCTTTTCAGCGACAATTAGTGATGGCAGCGCTACATCTTGGGTTTCATTCTTTGATGATCAGGCTCGTGTTCTTTTGGACGGTGTCGACGCAAATGATTTGCAAAAGGCTTACGACGAAGACAATGAAACATATCTAGGACATTTTGCAAAGGCGCAATTTACTGATTGGGTATTTACATGCAAGGTCAAGCAGGAATTCCACCAAGATGAATCTAGAGTGAAGACCAGTATTCAATCCATTCATCCTGTTGACTATGCGAAGGAAGGAAGATCCATGCTCAATGCTATCCTTGCCATGTAAATCTCTCGTTGAAGTAGTGCCGAGATGAAGAAAAATGGGGATAAATTGAGTACATTGGTTTGAACTAACAAGTAAATTAAGGAATCAATGAACTATATTTTAGAAGAAATAGATGATGGGTGGGTCTACCGTCTATAAATCGAGGCAAATTCACGATGGTCTTGAATAAAATTGAATTATGGAACCATTTTCAATTTACTCTGCGTGCGTTTGGAGCTATACTATGAACGACCAGCAATTATAAACCCTCCAAAATTGCCAAGGAAACCAACTGGGCGATTGTCATAGTGTTTCGGAAGATAGCAGCTGACCACCCAATCCCTCTCAACATGTTCAAAAAGAGACAGCCCTTTGCCGACATTTTTAATCAGTTTTTCCGGTTCATCTCCGTGCATTCCAAATCTGAGCGGCTCTCCTGCTTTTGTAGACATGGCTACCATTTTAGGTGACAATGCCCATTCACTGTCCAAGTAATCAAATGCAATGCAAGAGCCCTGTCCCAACCTTTCAGCCACCATTGATAGGGTTTCTTGAACCACTTCTCGCTTCAAATACATTGTCACGCCCTCCCATATGACAAATGTCGGAAGTTGGGCATCCATTCCACTTGCTATGAGTTTATCTAACCAATTCTCAGTGACAAAGTCACAACTAACAAAAGTTGTCTCCATTTCATCAATTTTTGCGTCTCTCAGCGCCTTCATCTTACTGACTTGCGTTCCTCTCGCATCCACTTCATAGTAGTTAGCCTTGTACAACGGCGCAAATCGATAGGATCGAGTGTCATAACCAGCCCCCAACGCCACCACATTGACGTTTCTGTTTCTGTTTGAGTTACAGTGCTCGTTCAGAAAAGTATCGAGACAGTCATCGATCCAACATGTCCGACACTGCAAATATGCACATTCGCCAAATTCCATTTTGCCCCATTTCATATTGTGACTGATAAAATGTACCAATTGATCTGTTACGAATCTCCGGGTCAAAATGAAATTCCACTTGACCAAAAGGAGATACAGTTGTGAAAGCAAATGCGAGCCTGGCAGGCCAGGACCGTAGAGTGATAATTGAGCCATTAGTTTTGGCGCAAGATAGTCTGGATTTATGCCTAGTCTTGCAGTGGTAGACCGTGCTGATAAAGTTTTGAGCGCTGTCAAGGATCCGGTCTCTGTTTGGGAAATGTTTTGATTGATCAACACCTTGTCATCTTCACCTTTCATGTCCAACTTTGCATTGAACCAGTTTTTCTTTAAATTCATTTTTGCTGCCAGAATTGATGGAAGAAGAATGATTTGGCTAGTGATGAGGATGAAGAAGATTGCGAATCCAGTAAAGATACTTAAATATCCCTGGAGCATATCAACGCATTTGAACTTTGTGCACAACCCCGGCTTGGTTCTTGCAAATACCTTCGTCGGGAGAGAACTCGATTTTGCTGAATATTGCGCTGCTGTCTTTTTGTTGATACTCATAGTTTACGGATGTTGGAGTGGTGTCGGTTAGTTGTGGTGCTGATGATATCTTGGTGCTATTATCTATTTTGAATTTTATCTATAATGTATGACTACTACGAAGAGAACAAAGAGTGGGGTCGTGTTTCGTGTTTCATGTTTCATTCGTGTTTCGTTTGTGATGAGTTTCAAGTTGGATCTTTTTGAAAAGTTTGAATGAACGGCCGTTAAAAATCATCCGAGGACACTGTACAACAGGTTACACAGAACGCAACTTCTTTATCGTGCTCGCTGAGTCCATCACAGATCAAAACTATTGCAAACTGCGTCACGTAGACTATTACATTACACACACTTCAAATTACATCAATAATCTGCATTTTAACAAACATAAAAGTAGAGAGTTATATTATTCATTGAGAAAAGGGCTCTTTCATGGCAAGCACCGGATTCAATTACCAGGTGCAAGTTGGGAAAATGGTATCACAGTTTGTGCAAGCCGCATTGCTCATTCAATTCTTGCTTTCTCCCATCGAAACTGCTAATGCCATCAGCGTTCTACCGCAGCAATTAAAACAAGCTACGGAAAATGGATTATTGGTGCACTCTGCACCACACCTGCACATCCTTGGAACAGTCCACATAGGCTCACAATCTGCGAAAGAAGCAGAAGCGCTGATTGAATACTTGCAGCCTTTGAATGTTGTCATTGAAATCCCGCCGTCCCGTCTTGAAAGAATACGCAGTAATATTCGAGAAAAGAAAAACAAATTCGATAACGACTCGAAGATCAATGTAGCAAAATTAGAATCAGAATCAAACGAGAGACTTCAATCTTCAACAGTAATTGGAGCGATACGATCTTATCCTGCATTAGCAACAGCGGGTTGGTCCAAGGGAGGAATTTCAGGTTTTCTATTTTCGACAGCAATTTTATGGCCAAGCCTCTTGAAGAAATCTTTCACAGGAAATGAGGAAGAAGAAACCCTTCCCCGTCGCAATGAATTTGAAGCAGCTGTGGAAATAGCTGATAGAATTGGTGCAAATATTATTGCTGCTGATTTAGAATTTGATGAACTTGTTCAGTCATTTGCAGAATGTATGTCGGCTCTAGCCTGGATAAGATTGGGATATACAATTTTCGGTCAGTCCATTGGGTTGCTACCTATTGATCCTCTGAGAAGGCAAAAGGGAGAATCCCTTGTTGAGTGGGAACGCCGAAGAAGAAAAGTAAATACTGCAAGAGCAACTAGATTGCATGGTGAAAATGCTAGTCCTGAAATAAGTCGAGTACTTGTAGATGAACGAGATCTAAGGTTCGCAGAAGCCTGCTTAAAAGCGATGGATGGGAAATCGGAAAGAAGAACGGTTTGTATTGTTGGACTCGTTCATGTAGATGGAATCTTGAGGAAAATAAAATAATCAGCTAGTGTACGTGTAATTACAACAGATTCCGCGGAATTGCAAAAGTGAAATTGTTACTGTTTACTGTTTATGGTACCACTCATTACTCATTATTGTACGGTGAATGCCCTCGAATACCAATAAATTTGTGATAAGGAAAGCAATCTCAAATCAGTTTCACTGGTCGGCGACCGTTGAGGAAAGATTTAGATGGATTTTGATATTTACGCAAGCTAAACGACCGATAAGGGCAATGGTAATAAAAAGCCTTAGAGCGATTTGAGTTAGCGACGCATCGAAATAAACATTTTTTGTTTCTCAAAAACCTCTCCCTCTCTCCTCATAATTAAAAGATAATAGACTATCAGTCCACTCAACTCCTACTCATTCAAACAGTATCCTGAAGCTTCAAATCTCCTACTAAATCACAATCTTTAATCCTCCATCAATATCATGAAATCAGTAAAGTTCTCAACCAGTCTCCTCCTATTTGTTCTTGCCATCGTACATGCTCACGAGGACTCGAGCAAACCTCTATCCAACATAAGGACTGTGGAAGCTGACGAAAGGCATGATCGTCGGCTCTCTATTTGGAGCTCGTTCTTGAGTAAGTATGGTTTTTGTTGAGATAAAAGTGTTCAACTGTTTACTGTCATTTCCGCTAACATTGATGTTGCATAGATTTTGTCAGTTGCCCTCCTGGTCCCCTCGGTGGTAATTGTTCAAGTAGCTCAGGTAGTGGCTCAGGTGGCTCAGGTGGTGGTTATTATACGGATAGCTCAGGTAGTGGCTCAGGTAGTGATGCTGATGGTGATGCTGATGATGGGCAAACAGAGACCGACTCAAGCTCAGGTCAATCAAGTGGCACCAGCACCAGAAGTTATTACTCAGACGGGACATATTACAGTAGTTCTTCAAACGGGGAAGAAAGTGGAACAGGTGGAACAGCCGCAGTAGTTGGTGTAGGGAACACCTCATACTTTTGGGCAATGCTGCTTGGAGGCATAGCTTTGCTTGCAACAGGTGTCGCTGCAGTTGCTCATGCAACGGTAAGACCTCTACGAGTTCAATTTATTTTCCTAGATTCGTCGTTGTCCATGTTGCTCACTTACAATTGTCGTCCCCACAATCTCCACCACAGTCAAAAAATAACGAGACTGTATCTGCAGCGGGGGGGCACAAACTCACAGGCTCCGTGAAAAAGAGAAATGTAGCATTCAGTACCGCAATGAGGAAGAAACTTGGATGGAAAAGAAAAGAAGTTTCCGATCTCGAAGAATCGTTGGCTTAGGATTACATTTGTTCTCGCCATTTCGAGACAAAAATGATAACATTTTCGAATGTGTTCTAGCCATTTCGAGCCAAAAATGAAGCCTTATATATCGTGCTGTTATGGCTTTGACGTTACATGTAATGCATCTATTCTGATCCGGTGCATTTACACATATTACATGATCACTCGCACGACAATGAAGTACAGTATGTACACTACAATACTCCAATCCATATAAAATAAAATACCTTTATGTTGAAATAATTTTGTGATCCCTGTCCTGCCTCTCTTCCCAATCTTTGAAAAAAGTCTGTATTTGAAAAAGCACAATACTATCGTCACTTTTTTGCTTTCAAACAAACCCTTCCCACCTTCCAAACATGACACGAATTACATGCCTGCACCTCTACTTCCATTCGCCATGTCCTGAGCCCTCTTCATTTGCAAGGCTTGGTGTTCCTGAAATCTCAGCCCTGTCCTATTTGCAGTTTTGATGAACCTTTCCGAACAATTCTCAAGGCACTTGGTTTCATATTTGTCTAGAGTTTTATTACGGAAATTGTCGACACAAGTTCCGAAGCATGTTTCAACCAAGTTCATGTACATTCTGAAAATTAATGGAAAAGAGTCGATGTGAATAATAATGCGTGAGCGATTGTGTGATAATGATTATTGCGTTGTATTATATTGTATTGTATTGTATTGTATTGTATTGTATTGTATTGTATTGTATTGTATTGTATTGTATTGTATTGTATTGT
>Ga0115005_10002000_pt1 | contig 16310 bp, 15 predicted proteins | sample ArcOceMetagenome_FD_87163 | JGI IMG/M metagenome (GOLD analysis project Ga0115005, IMG submission 87163) | Marine eukaryotic phytoplankton communities from Arctic Ocean - Arctic Ocean - Greenland ARC118M Metagenome | ecosystem: Environmental > Aquatic > Marine > Oceanic | place: Arctic Ocean... | reverse complement strand
CTTGTATAATTCAGTTCATCGCCACTCACGTGGGGGCGGATCAATAACACGGACCAAGCTAAAACTCATCATACCCTTGATGTTGACACAACATAGCGACGAAGAAGATTCTCCCATGACGAATGACAAGTGACTTACAGTTCTTTGGAAGACATAATAGATGCTGCATATGCCTTTCCAAGTTTGAAAAGGGATGCTCCTGAAGCGAAAAGACCAGCATTAAAAAAGTACGGCGAAGTTCGTCCACTCTTCAATACAAATGATCCGAATTTCAATACACCCTGCTCTAGACTAAATTCCAAGAAATCTTTCTGGTACGGGGCTACTTTTTGATCTGAATCTCCGCAGGTATCAGTAGATTTTCTTGATGCGATAATTACTTGTCTAGCGGTGTTGATACCTTCCTTGAGTTCCTTCGCCTTTGCTCCTGGATCATCAGCTCTACTTATTCCTCTAGAAACAGGAATTAGCATGCCGGTGCCTTCGCCATTTAATCCGGCTCGACATGCAGCATCTAGGTCTCCACCCTGTGCGCCAACACCGGGTGCAAGAATCCACATCTTTGGCCCGCATGCCTTCCTAGCCTTGGACAAGGCATCAGGGTCTGTTGCACCAACGACCAATCCCAGACGTGGTGGCTCCGAATTCGTATCCATATTAGACTCGGTGATGGCTTTGTCTGACCATGTCTGTGCGAGGCCTGCAATTTTCTCAAATAGAGTTTGTCCCTGGCTCAAACTCAACGCGAGTAAGTCGTTACTTCCAGGATTCGATGTTTTGCATAGTACAAAAGCGCCCTTGTCACTATATTTCCCAGAGATAAAAGGAGCAACGGAATCCCATCCCATGAGAGGACTGAGAGTCACTCCATCGGCATTGACTCCATTGGGATCGTCGTAACAAGCTTCGGCGTAGGCTTCAGCTGTGGACCCAATATCTCCTCGCTTTACATCCAAAAGAGTTGGTATTGAAGAGGGAATAGCATCTAAGACTTTTCGGAGAGTGGTTACACCAAGATTGGGTCCTAAGGCTTCGAAGAAGGCTGCATTTGGTTTATACGCTGCAGCGTGGGATGCTAATATGAATCAGGTATTTGGTGAGTGAGATTCTCGTGAAGCGAGAAAGTAATCGCAGTCTTTAAGATGAAAGTAAGACTTACCAGTGGCATCAATTATCCTTTTGCAAAATGAAAAAGCTGCATCGCACCTCTCCTGTTCTGATTTCGAATCGCCATCGCCATTAGGAAAGAGTTCTTTAATGTGGGGATCAAGACCGACACATAAGTGAGAGTCGATCTCAGCAATTCTAGATTCGAGTTTTGCAAAAAAAGACTTAGAGCTAGACATGGAACTGATGTTGTTACCTTCTTGCGCTAATGTGTTCGATACAAGTAAAAATGTTATGGCGATCAAATGGACCAAAAGTTTTGTTACTTGTCTATTATTATGTTCTCTCATGGCTTTGTGGAAGATTGCCAAGTGGGCCAGATTGAAAAATGGATGGTCGAGGTGAGACCGGCGCGGCGGGGGAGTGAAAGATCTCTGTGCAAAAATACCTACCCAAAAGGGTACTCTGACGCACGACGAAATATTTGATGAAAACGAAAACTTTAATAAATTTTGAAAAGCAACAATTAGACTTGTACGAGTACTGTGTTTAGTTCAAAACATTATTATCACATTGAATATTCGCTTCGTACAGGTAACCCCATTCAAAATGATGAAGTCTCTTTGCTCCCTATACAGTAGCATTTGTATTGTGTTTGTATGCTTGCATCATTCAGCTGATGCTTTTGCTCCACTGAAGAACCCATATCTCTCAACTGAAATCAAGAAGCAAGTATTCTCTCTTACAATACTTCAAGCCGCCAAGGGTAAGGGAAAACTATCAATGGCTCAAAAGCGGAAGAAGAGAGGCAAAAAGTTTGTGAACAAGCCGCTTGAGAGACCTGACGTTCTAGATGACGTACCAAAAGCTGATAAATGGGATAAAATCGTTTCGACCGAAGAAAAAGTGAAGACCATGAAGGAGGGAGAAGAGGTAAAGGCTCAAGCTGCTGCGTTAATCCAGTCTCAAAGAAAATCTGTTGATGTCTTGACGCATGTAAGGACTCAAGTGGAGGCATTATCAGTAGGAGATATAATTGATGCTCTTGGTTCAAAACAGCATGTTGTGTTTGATGATGTATTGGGGGAGGATTTGTGCTCTGAAATGAAGCAGGAAAGTCAGTCTATGTTCGACAATAATAAATTGGAGCTTGATTTAAGTGCTGGAATTACAAGTGGCGAGTATGCTGCTGCGGTGAAGGGTGGCCAGGACCAATACGTTGACTGTCCAAGGACCGTAGAGTATGTCGTCAGTTTCACGAGGCACTTGGCTTGGGCTTTGAATAAGGCTAGATCCGAAGGTTCATCTATAGAAGAAGGATATAAATTGGATGAAACCGCATCCATAGCTGGCATTCGGCTTTTTGACCGAAAGGCCCGACTTTCTTCCCTCTCGCTTTTGACAGGAACTGAAGGTGGCACTGATAATTCGGATTTAGCCAAGAAACCATTTGGTTGTGTTGTTGATAAAGAAAGTGATGAACTTGATACGAGGAAGGTCTCTGTTATATATTTTATGACACCTGAAGGTTGGGATGAAGATTGTGGTGGTGGCGCAACGTTCAAAGACGGAAATGGCAAAGAGGTTTCTGTCGTGGCCAAGAATGATCGTTTACTGCTATTTAATAGCGAAGAAAGTGTCCACCGCATTGAGCCATGTACCGGAAAAGATGGTGTAGATAATGTTTGCAGTCAGCTTGTAACGCATCTAGTTAGAGAACGCAAATAAAAAGGTCAACAGCAGTATTGTGTTCATGAATATTTTCGTATTTGGAATAGAACGGTACATGTTCATGTACAGTACAATTGCTCGATCTCGTCGCATTTGTTATAGTTCCTCCATTTTTAACCTAGGTCTCGTCGTCTCGGTCCAATTGTAAATCATGACATGTTGCTCACAACATACGCGATTAAGACTTGTGTTGTGCGTTCGAATACTCGTAGTATTCGAAAAATGAAGCCATCATCAAGCCTCGTGTTTTTGCGCGCGCTACAGTACAGAGTACGGAAACATCAAATGCATTCAGAATTCAGACAGACATAATCTCAAATCTCAACTGATTGAGGTACCGTACTGCCACTCACTGTACGGTACCGTACTGTACAACCTGCAACCTACTGCACCAGTACCATACAAATCTTCTGAAATCGTCTCAGTGCTTGAGTGCACACTTGAAAGTTCATTTGCCATGCCACTTGTTGCAGATGATTCCCGAAAAAATGTTCCACAACTAGCTTTCGGGCTCTACAAAGTATCGAAAGAAGAATGCTCGAAAGTTGTCCAGAATGCCATACAAGTAGGATATCGCCATTTTGACTGTGCACCTAGTTATGAGAATGAAAAGGATTTCGGTGATGGATTGAAGGCTGCGCTTCAGAAACAGGATATCAAACGGAGTGACCTCTGCATATGCTCCAAAGTATGGAAAGATTCTGTCAGAGTGGGAAGAAAGGCCGTACGTCGTAGTATCGAAAAGTCTATTGAAGATTTGTGTTGTGATTATTTAGATATTGCAATGATTCACTGGCCTGTGCCGGACTATCATATTGAAGCATATAAAGAATTGGAGATAATGGTTCAAGAAGGGATTATTCGGTCGCTCGGATTGAGCAACTATCATGAGAAGGTAAGACATTTGACCCTTGCTACTACAGACGATCCTTCTAATTCAATTGGAATTTAGTCACCACTTTTTATTTCCAAACAAGGACTACAAAGAACTCCTTTCAGCAAACATTACCATTCTACCCATTGTGAATCAGATGCAGATCTCCCCAGTGATGTATCGTCCACAAATAATAGACTATTTTACAAAATCAGGAATTCTTATTGCATCGCACAAATCACTTCATCGAGGAGATTGTCTCGACAACGAGGTCATCCAAACATTGTCCACAATATACTCCAAAAGCCCTGCGCAAATAATGATTAAATGGGGCCTCCAAAAACAATTCATTGTGGTCACCAAGACATCTTCGATGAAAAGGATGAAGGAAAACAGAAACGTTTTCGATTTTTCCCTCAGTACAGAAGATATGGAAAAAATAGATGCTGTGACGAAAGAGGAGGACGTTTTGGTTCGCTTTGAGCATGAAATGAAATCAAGGACGAGTTAGAGAAGCTGTCCATGAAGTCTCGCTGGATGACTCCCTAACGAGGTGGTCCGGATAAATCTCTAAACCCTTCCATTTGTAATACAGTATACCCTTTCATTTGCATCAGTTATCTCTTCAACAAACATTTCCATTATACGACCCAATGTTCAAGGTGATAGATGCAGATCTCCCGATCCCCCAGTGATGTATCGACCCGCGCCTATCATTGACTCTCATCGCTCAAATCATCGTCTCGACAAAGATGTCATCCATGCACTTCCTGCAACACAGTCCAAAGGCACGGCGCATATTGTGGCAGTTGATGCAATGGGGCAACAAGAACCCGAGAGAACCCGCCCAGACTGACTCCCGAAACCCTTCTCTACTAGCGAATACGTTTTCTCTGGGGTCATGGTTCTCTCGGGAAACTCTTCCAATCTGTTCTCTGCGACATCAAAACTATCGGATGCGTGTGTACCTTCTGAGTCAATGCTCCATGAGTGACACCGTGCATAGGGGCTCCGGGGGCGTGCAGTCGCACACGGCATCTAGAATGCTATTTTAGAAAATGAAATAGTTCAAAATAAATTTCCAGAATTTGCTTGAACTTTCCTCAAAATTTTGAGAGCACGAATGAATTTTCGAATCTTGGAAGAATTGAAAATTTGTTTCTGGCAGTCACAGCAAGGTCACAGATAGAGATGTGATGTGAGTGAGTGAATGTAAAAATAAAAAGGGCGTCAAAATGGGGGGGGCTCATGTGGGCGGGGTTTAGCCCCCACATCAACATTGACATTGATTGAGGCCTATTTTAAAAATGTGTCCTGTTTCCACACATGTGGTCGCCTTCTAGTTTCTCAAATGACCGTTCTTAGAATATAATAATGCCGTGCGTGACACCTCAAACTCTGACGTGTTCTATGATAGTTTTTTTAAGCCTTTTTCTGACACCCACGACATGACAGAAGCAAGCGAGCAAGGAATCTCCGCGAGGTGTCAAGGCTTCCCTTCTTTTAGAAGAATGAATCAGAATCCTCCGCGAATTCGAACGAAGCAAACATCAATCACCATCACACTAAAGAACAATTTTGAATTCTAATCACACAGTGTACAACCTCATTGAGACCATCAAAGACAGAATAAAAATAAGAAATGGCAGAAGCAATGATCAACAGTGAGTTCATGCAGGCGACGATACCTGCTTTGCCCACGCGAACCTCGGACGTAAGAGAAGACACGAACAGTGTTAGTCGTCACGATGACCGCTGTCAGCATCCCACATCCCCGACATCTCAGACTAGAAGATATGGCAAAGTAGTTGAATTCAATTTACCAGTAGCAAAGAGACAAAGACCCAGTGCCGAGATCACTGCTCAGAATGTAACGCTTGGTGAGTTTTCTTTCTCGTCCGAATGAATGAATGAATCAATCAGAGTTTGGCATTGTTTGGGCCCACTGTTCTTGAAATCTTCCAACGGTCATTAATGAATCATTTTCTTTTTTGTCATTCTGAAGCAATCCAACATGGCGTCACTGAAGATATTCGGAAGGAAGCACTGTATAATGCTTGTGCAGCATTCGATCACGGAGTTGAAGTTGCCCATGATGATGAAATCAGAGTCGGGGCAGACACGGCAATATTCAAACACTTGACGTTCCTATTATTCAAAAGAAATATGATTGAAAGAGGAAAACAGCAACATCGCCACGAAGAAAATAATATGAAAGTCTTGGATCAGAACTTGCCTGAGAAGAATGTCACGAGTGATAAGAATGGGAAAGATAGTGTGAATGCACAATGTGATGGCGATGATGAGATAGATGCCATCATGGATGAAATCACGAATACTCTGAGAGCGCTTGAAATGGTTCTTAGGGCATCAGCTGAATGTATCTCTGTTTCCTTTGCTCGGATTGGAAAGGAATTATTACCGATAATCATTGGTCTTCTGCAGGAACAACGCGCTCAAAGACTTGATTCTTGTAATAAGCTCAATCTCAATCATGCCAGCAGTTTCCAATCCACTTCAACGGCTAGCAGCACCTTCAGTGTTGAGAATGTGATCCTAGATAGCAAGGCGCCATCGGATCGCCCTGTACCGCGTCAAATAGGAGATTATATTTTCAAAACAGCCACCAAAATTATCGGACATTTTGCCAGGGTTGGTTCCCTAACGGATACATTGGCTACTACTAAACACCTTTTGACCACTCTCAAACAAGTCATTGAGGTGCCAGAAACTGTTTCAGCAGCTGTTCCCATTGAAGCCAAGTTGAATTGTCTATGGATCATTGCAAATCTTGCTTGCAGTGCAGAGAACATGATCAAGATGGCAAGTCATCCGGGACTGGTCGATACTTTGGTCAAAATTGCAGTTCATCCTACTTCCGAGGATGAAGGCGATTGTAAGAGCACCACTGAATACCTCGGAGTATCTAGAAGTAGGTCTATTGCTATTCGGGCCATTCTCAATCTATCTTGGGCTCATGAGAATAAAGTTCCTCTTATTGAACATCCTGGTCTAGTTGAAATCCTATTGACGACAGCCTCACACCGTCAATCTGCTTGGACGGGCAATGGGAAGGGCGTCAGTACGATTCTTTTACAATCGAGGCGACATGCAGCTGGAGCGTTGAGAAACCTGGCAGCTGCCCCCAGGCGATACAAGAGACGCTTGTGCCGCTTGGCAAATAATGCATTCCTCGAGAGTCTTGCGGGAATTGTAAGGGATGATGTGGATGAAGTTGTCCGTGATAAGATCTATGCAACTTTGTATAATTTAGTGTCGGCTGATACTGCCAAATTATTTGTCGAAAAGAAAACAGTACTTGATGTAATTGTTCAGGCGGCAACATCCGGCGCCGATGCTGCAAGGAAAAAATCAGAAAATTGCTCCAGTGCGTGTTCAATGGCAGTGCGGATTCTAAGTTCTTTGGAAAATGCAATTCCAGAGGATGAAGAGGATTATGATGCATTGAGACCAGTCCTTAGCCGCTTCGATTCGCAAATTGTTTTGAATAAGTCCCAATCCACATTTGAAATGAATGCTGCAGCTTGAAAATCACTTTAGCTATGCCATCCTGGATGCCCTTCTTGGGTCTAGAAACCTGGACCCTTCGAATGTGCAGGGAATTTATCAATGCAGTCATTTATCTTAGGAAATGAAATTGAAAGACGCCTCGTTACTTCCACATACGCAACTAAGATACGCAAGGGGCGTGTCTACTCAAAAATGTATATTTCTGTAAACAAGACCATGCTTGTTAAAAATAAAATGAAAAAGTTGGTCTCTTCTTATTTATTCTTTACATTCTACTAAGAGCCGGGGGTGGTTCTGAATTGCAATGCCATGAAGACCTCATTCCAATTGCGTGCCTATTGTATCAGATGAAGGATTGATGGTTTAGTATTTTACAACAAAGCAGTACAGTATTCACCTGTTGCTACAAGAGTAAGAATTTCCGCGGCGATAATTCTCCCATGTTTGATTCTTTCACATGGAATATTAGTTGCCACAGGCCTTATGCTTTCAACAAACACATCATCATAGGGCCGGCACAAAGACGATAATGGAGCAGCGGCAAAGACAGAGCCACGAAACGATTAATGTAATGCAAATGAACCAGTTAGAAAAATCTCTTTCGTTGGATCATAAAGGGCTTCGATCCGCTCTTCCGTAGAGCAAATCCCTTGAGGTCGCAAAATGCTTCCAAAAGGGGCTAGTACGTGTTCGTTTAAGCGACGCAATAGTACATTCACATCAACACCTTTCGAAGTGGTTTCCATCCTACCAGTGTCCTCGCCAGAATGTCAGGACACCCATGACAGTGAAAGATTGCAAGAATGTGGCTTTCTATTGCACGGTAGTATCAGATCTCCAGCATGATTCTTGAGCTGGGACCCTTCCGCGAACCGTGCTTTTCATACAGACAAAGTAAAGTCAACTCCAATCTACCGGGACACAGGACTTACATATGCATCACCGTTTCTTTTTCTTCTTCTTTTTCTTTTTCACAGATGTTCTGTTATTGTCTCTTGCCAACTTTTCATCCAAAAGTCTTGCCCGTTCTATCATGGCCTTTCTTGGTTCATGTGGGTTCATCCTCATTTCTCTTAATTCTTTTAATCTCCGCCGATCCTCTTCCTTCTTCATTTCCCAAGCTTGTCGCAATGCCTCCATAATATTTTTATCATCGGGTAATTCAACCCTTTGAGCCCCTATACCATTATCCTCATAATAATATTCCAAAATTATACACGCAGCTTCAGCATCCAATTCCTTATAAGTATTAGCCCTGGGATTCGCAGCCCGTAATCTAGCCGCCGCCTCTTTTGATGTGTATCGCTCGTCCCACAAATAAATCGGCATCTTATCAGGCCCAAAATGTGCATACACTGCACAAACCAAATTTCTTGCAAACTCTCGAGTGATGATTGTCTGTTCTGCTTCAGTTCCATTCGTATGAAATGGGAGACCTAATATGATCTGAGATGCTTTCTCAGATTCAGCAAGTTTGACAATTTTTTGCGATAGCTGTGTATTGTTTAGATCTGAAACTATTGCAATGGGTTCTGGTTCGTAGCCACATGTTGCAGCTAGTCCTGTTCGTACTAGACCATAGTCGACGCCAATGGATTTTACGCCCAGAAGAGAGGAAGTGTCCGTTGTTAATTCTGCAGCCGCCCTGAGTAGATTGTCTGACATGTTCTCATTGATCATTGCCAGCCGAGGAAGATTACTACTAGTGGAATGGTGGGCTACATGGTTTCTTATTAAATTGGCAAGAGCGAAACTGGTGGTTGGCGTGCCGCACTGAGATGAAGATATAAATGCACTTGTGGAACTGAAGAACAACGCTACTAGAATCTTGATGATGATTAAGTTGAATACCATCTTCTGAATTTTGTCGAAGCGGCAGCTGCAGCAGCTGTTCTCTCAGGCAAAAATGTGTCAAGCGAGTGTCATGTGAAGGTGTTCAGTTGGGCGATCAGTTGGGTGTTCATCATGATGCGATGCGGCGGAAACACGCGTTTTTATTCCAAATGAGTGGGCGGAAACGAAAGCACACGAAAGCAGCACACACACTGTACTGAACACCCTAGTTAACTTGGATAAAATCGAAAGGATGGACAGTTTACACAGTTTGTCGTCGATTTTGTCATGTTGTTGTCACGGTTCGCCCTCGTGTTTTGCTTTATTTGGGCCTTGTCCCGAAATAAAGCCTTTCCCAAAATAAAATAAAACTACACATTTTGGAATTTCGGAAGTCATCAATCATCCTATTGAAAATAAAAGGGACAGCAGAGACAGTGCACGTCGCATTGGTAACTTCCGCTCACCTCAATCTAAAGCTAAAGATTCAAGTCTTCTCTGTCATTATAAGGTTCGCTTCTGCTGATCTCTATCCAGATTCATCCACCGTTCTGATTCATTGATTCATTCATCGTTCGGGTAGATTCGTTTCGTCCATTCCAACGACGCAAAAGAAGGACCAAAAACTCCAAAGCAGACAATAGCCTTTTAAAAAAAGCTCACCTAACCTTGACCTAACGAGAATCCTCTTTGCAAGATTCATTCGCCGGTCCCTTAAAATTCGACAAAAATAGCGGGAACGTCTTTCCGTTGGGTTTAGGATAAACTCTTTGCTTCTTGTAAGAAGAAGGAAGCAGCTTACTTTTCTCCACACCTCTCTAATTCGCAGAGTATTAATTAATCAGCCAGGGGAGAGTTTCATCTCAAGATTTCAGATTGCCAAGCGAACAATACTCTCGACGCAACTACAAGAACCAACCAATTATCCGCACATATGATTGAAACCATGACAAGCCTACCGCCGCAAGCTCCTACAACGGCAACATCAGCAACATTACAATTACAAGAAAGTTCTTCCACGACTCCCACCACAATTAAGAAAGATTTAGGTTCAATGTCTAGATGCACTACCGCTTCCGAATCGCCTGAGGTACCTATGAAGACCGCACAACATTCGCCCGCATCATTTGCGACGCCTGATAGCGATCAGCGAAAGGTGCTATCCGAGGTACCTTCGCATTCATGTTCACGCGTTGGTGTAAGACCACAAACCATGAATAGTAGTGGCTGCGAAACTGATGCAAAGAACGTGACACCTTCATCAGTGGTGACGATCACTGGACGCGGCAGTAGCTCTAGAGATACTAATATCACCAGAGATACCAGTGGCACTATTGGAGCAACGAGTGGCACTAGTAGTGTCATTAGTTCCAGTCCTGCTACTAGCACTAGTTCTGCACCCCGTGTTTCTACTAGTGGGCAAACGTCTTCGAAATCAATCGAAGTATCAAGACCTACTACATTACCTACGCATCATGTCGTTAAACAGTTAATAGCTACGAAAGACATGGCAGGTTCCGCTCATTACTCGATCTCTAGCAAGTCTAATATATCAAAGAATACGACTTCGTCGTGTAAATCTTCTGCTGTTCTTACAACCTCATCAAAAGCAGGAGGACATCCTGTACCCAGGAACATAAAGACCGAACCAATGAGCGTATCAAGATCCCAGTCTGAAGGAAATAGCAAAGGCAAAGTCCGGAAAGCTCCCAAATATGAACCGCGCTCAACAACACCTGTGCCGCCAACTGGTGCCAGATCGCAGTCGCAAAACTTCAAGATGAAAACACCCGTACGATCACCCAAAAATTGCGGAAGTTCATTCCAAGCGTATAATTCCGAATTGCTCAACTTCGGATCTCCCGGTATATTTTTATCGCCTTGTTTGCTTTCTCCGCCTGGAGCGTCTGATAAGAAAGCTGCTAGTAACCATACAGTCAACGGTAAGGCATGTGGTCAGGAGGCTAAAATTCCCATTGGAGGCATAACTCCAACCAATTTTTCATCGGATTTTGGAAAGAATGATATAAATGATGACGCTTTGAATAATGGTACGTTAGACTGTGTGTATTCCTTCTCTATGCGTTTTGGAAAATTTAGATGATTTGCAATCACTCACATATTTTTTTGTTTACGCGCACTGTGTCAATCAATGTCTTTAGTTTTGCCCTGGATACTATCGCCAAATGCCTACGGACTCTTTTCACCAGCAGGTGGCTTAACCGCAAGTATCACACCATCTGCACTCAGTAAACCAGTCATGGGGACCATAGGCATAGGAGATACAAGCAAATTCGCTCTACCTTTCGATAGAGAGAAAAGGGATGTGACATCTGGAGGAATCATGATGTGCGTGTCACCTTTAGCACGAAAGAACGGAACCGCCGTGCCACAAAAGAGAGGACAAACCCCAATTAATTTCAACGACGTCTTTGCCTCCCCTAAAGCAGATGAAAGGACCAAACTCCAGACAGTCGTTTCGAATGAGATACCGACCATTTCAGAACAGGCTGATGAAGAGGCTAAATTGATTTTGGAGAAACATCTCGCGGAGCGGGATGTCATGGAAGACCAGGACTTGAATACACTGTTGAAACTTGCCGAGACTACTCCTCGGCGGGATACAGATGGGAAGGACAGTGCTGGTACCAGAGTGTTCAGGGGAGCAGGAGGTGCATTTGCGTATCCTGCTGCTCAGCCAGTTGGACCGCCTTCCTTTTTGCACTTGCCAATTATTGGAAAGAGCACCGGTTCTCAGTCAAAGAGAAGTGAAGCACGTGTCAAATCTGGCACCACCTCTGCAAAGAAAGGATCCTCGATGCCGAAGAATCGTAAGAATCCCAAGACCAAGATTGTCAGACCCAAGGGAGTAAAGACCGGTAGTCATCCTAACCCAGCTCATGCAAATGCGCCAGGTATGGGTACTCGTCCGCCGCCTGGGTACTATCCTCCGCCGCACTACATGCATCCTGCTGCAGTGGCAGGCATGCATCCTGCTGCAGCGGCAGGCATGGCTCCGTACCCCTACCCATATCAAAGCCAACCTCCTCATCCTCCATACATGTATCCTAATGTACCAACAATGCCTTCTGGTCCGGAAACTGTGAAGGGGTTAAAGAAGAAACTAGGTGTAGCAAAGACATCAAAGATAACAAAGCCAACAAAGCCAACGGGAAGTAGTAGCGGTGTCAAGCGACCTATCACAGCGACCTCTGCATCAAGTAAGAGATCAAAGAAAAATGCATTAAGAGGCAGAGGTCCTGGAAAGAAGAAAGCAACGCCTGGTAACGCACCCGCTGACAAACAGAAAGTAGCTGCGACAATATCTGCAATCAACAGCGCATCCGGTAAAAAGAACAATAAAGCCGCTTCTCTCGCATCCGCTGTGCTGCGAGGTGTAACAATGCGTCCATCAGGTAAATGGCAAGCGCAACTCTATTTTGCTGGGAAATCTCGTTACATAGGTGTTTTTGATTCGAGAGAGAAAGCCGCACTAGCGTACGAAATAGCAAGAGAACATTTACAGAATAAAAGTGTATCAAGTGGAAAGGACACTGATGCTCATGTGAATGCAGCAAGGAAAGCAGCATTTGAGGGCGTGAATGAGACAGATCCACGGCTAGCTAGTAGTTAAGTGATCCCGGCTGTTTCGTAATGATTGGTCTGATCATCGAATTGAGGAGATCCGAAATCACCACCATTCGAGGCAAGATGTACAATATTTATGTAATATACGCACATAAACAGGAACTGACAAATTCAAAATATATAGAATCAAATAAATAACGAAATAAATTGAAAATGGGTACTAAAGTAGCAACATGATCCTATCCACAACTTCAAACTGGAACACTTCTTCGAATATTGGAAATGTTGATCAATTTTCATGGGGATTCGATTCAAGATCAATGGAATAAATTTCAAAAAGATGTTTCTCAAGACAATGAGATTACACGTGGTACTCAAGTACGGGATGCTCGTCATGCATGCATGCACAAAATGGAAACCGGGAACGAAATGATTGATTGATTATTTGTTTGAAGTTGAAGTTTATTAAGTGTGTAGTGAAGAAATTGGACATTTAAAAATAAGTATGCAAGATATTCAACTTGAACCTCGGTACCCGGTAGAATGATTTATACAATTTCTTCAATACGATTTTGAATTTTTACTTTCTCCACGTCTCCACTGTTATTTATTGAAAAGCTACGTACAGTAAGGATCGTGTTAGTTGTGTACCCTCGTATCGTGTTTCTTTTTTATTATTTTATTATAAACCGAGAAAGTTTGCAAGACGATCTGCTAAGTTATAAAAAATTCAATCGATTTACTATTCAGCACCGACAATTTAGAATGTTTCATTCATCAAGGAACAAAGAAATGTTGGGGATTTCAGATTGTCTTAGTTCTTATTGTTGTCTGGTTTTTAAAAAAATCTGATAGTATGCAAGATTTTTTTGTCTGAATTCAGCACCAATGAATGTTCAATGTGGGGTCATTCTCAAAAGTAATTGAGAGATTATTCAAGGACCAAGAAATTCAAGAATGGCAGACTGTGGATGGTTGGTTGGCCTGTGGTTTACAACCCGGAAGATATATTTTATATAATATGAAGGAAGTTGCAGACGGTTGGAAGATAACGGGCATTTAAAAAAGCGCACAGAGAGAGAAAAACAAAAGAAGAGCGTCAGGGGTCAAATCAATCATTCAGTCATCATCCTTTCGCTTCGCGACTTGGACCGAAGTAATTTCAACTTTGAACCTTTCTAAGGTGTATCAGATCAGCCAAGTAGACTACAATTCAAATTATATTCCACTGCCTGGTACTTGCGCTCTAACACAAAAAAATGAACGAGACTGGATCAACAGCATCCTCCCAAACATCATGGGCAGATCCCAATGCGCACAAAGCTGGAGCCCAAGAAGTCCACGACACATCCATCTCCAATGGCAATGACACGGACTTCCTCACGAGACCATTCTCAACCCTCGACGAACCGATCAAAGAAACAATCATGCGAGATGTCCGTTCTGTATCCGCAAAACTCAAAGTAGTCCTCCTCCCCCTGCAAAAATCTAATCCGCTCGAGTATGTCTATCAGACAGTCTCCGCGGACGATGATGCCGGGGGCATCGCGCAGGGCATGGGAGAGGATCAGAAAAAGGTGTTGAGTACTCTGAGGGATTGGGATCTGTGGGGTCCCCTAGTTGTGTGTCTGACGCTTTCGATACTGCTGTCGATTCGGGCGCCTTCTAGTCAAACTTCGGCAGTTTTTGCAGCGGTATTTATGAGTATGTGGTTCGGTTCCGCTATAGTTACAATCAATGCAAAATTGTTGGGAGGGACGATTTCTTTCTTTCAGTCGGTTTGTGTATTGGGATATTGCGTGTTTCCATTCTGTTTGTCGGCTTTAATGATTTTGGTGTTGGGGAAGACGCCGCTGGGGATGGTTTGGATTGATTTGATTTGGGTGGCGGTGGGATTTGTGTGGGCTACCAGGGCGAGTACGGTTTTCATTGCACAGTTTATTCAGAAGGAGAGAAGATTTTTAGCAGTGTTTCCTGTGTTCTTTTATTATATTTTGTTGGGATGGTTGGTTCTTTTGTTTTAGGTTCGGAAGTGCAAGTCTACTGTATGATACACGCGGGTGTCCTCAATGGAAAAATTGAATGAATGGAGAATACTGTAATAATGGTTACCTACACGTACAGTGCACTGTACATTTTTTAATTTAGAAGAAAGGTCGAAGAGGATATTTCATGATATCTCCCAGCACACGTAACGGATCTGGATTCTAACTGGTTTGTCACAGAAGTGTCACAGACCAACACTTGTACAATGTCCAAAATGATTTGGGGCGGGGTTAGCATTATCATCAATAAACTGTTGAAAGAATCAAAAATATGTTTCGAAATTTCAAATTACAAGAAGGAAGCTGTATGAACAAAATGAAGAAGAAAATCAAGAAGAGAACACACTTCTTACACCACCAAGGAGAGTTGTTGAAGTAAGTTGGTTGGTGGCCATTGAAGGGACAATCAAAGAAAGAAGACGCCTTTTTGTCACTTGTTTCGTCGTTGAAGACTAATAACAAATAGTCTGCATCAAGTTTGAAAGTGCTCTAATACTGTTCTTGTTCGTTGCAATTCGCGTGATATACCCAGTCTGCTTCTCTCGGCAGCTCGATCATTGGCTTCATCTACTGTTTTCCTCTTCGGCATGATGGTGATATACTGAAGGAATGCAGGTACAATGTAGTACACGTAGCAAATAATGTAGATTAGAGAACAGATTTTATTTTAATGAACTCATTGTTTTCTAGTGATGGGAGTATCGCCATCAGCGGAGTTGAAAGTTTGTCCTCTTTGTGAGAGTTTGGGTGCGATTAAGTTTTTTGAAAGGTTTTGAAAAGTTGGGACAGCTTGGGAGTGGGTTGGGAAAATGCCCCCCTTCAAATAACGACGGCTCCGTAGTAATTTCGGAATTTTTAAAAAGGTTTGGAATACAATTATAAAAAGTGCAAATCACTGGTGTTGATGAGGGGGGTCGGGAGAACTTTAATGATCTCTGCTCTCTTTTTTTGTCAAACTTCTTGAGTCTTTGCATTCATCCATCCAAGCTGCAGCTTTTTGATGTCAACGCACGATGTCAACGTACGTACTGGTGGTTCAGTTAGGTTAGCACGACGTTGCCCTTGCAGGTGTTTGAACAACAACAACTAGATTTGTTGAATCTGCGAAGATTGTGGCGTTTTCTGATTATAGGTCCGTTCCATGACTGTTCCATGTTGAAAAAGGGGATGGGACTGCTGAGAAAAAAATTGAAATGTTCCGCAATAACACTTTTTCAGTGCGTACGTGGTGTACCTACGGTACAGTACAGTTTACGTACACACATTAAAAATAGTAGCATCTGCAGTTTCGACAATCAAAGATCTTGATAAACCATAGCTTCAGTAGAAATTACACAATCATTGAATGAATGAAAAAGGTTACCAGGTTCCGGGTTGTATGCATACACATAGTATGTATGTACAGTATAGTACTGTGGTGGGAGTGATTGCCGGGGGTTGGACCAAGGTTGGACTAACTCGTATTTGAAAGACAAAGTCTGTAAATCAAACTCAAAACGATTATTAAATTTTGTTAATTAATTAATTAAATTTATAATAAATAGCCTTTCTTGAGATTTAGTGGGTTTGTGTTGTTTGGTGCTTTGTTTCAAGGAAGGAAG
>Ga0115005_10001999_pt1 | contig 16312 bp, 16 predicted proteins | sample ArcOceMetagenome_FD_87163 | JGI IMG/M metagenome (GOLD analysis project Ga0115005, IMG submission 87163) | Marine eukaryotic phytoplankton communities from Arctic Ocean - Arctic Ocean - Greenland ARC118M Metagenome | ecosystem: Environmental > Aquatic > Marine > Oceanic | place: Arctic Ocean... | reverse complement strand
TGGAAGCCGAAAGTTGGTGAACATGCTACATACACACGTACAGTAAGGTGATTTTTGATCAAGAGGCGTTCATCGCAGCAATGAAAGTTATTAAGAGCCGCATGTTCAATGTGGAGAGGCAGGGGCAGATAAATTACAGATTGCACATTTCACCAAATATGCTCTCATTTGTCGCGCTTATACTGTACAATGCTTTAAATAAAATAATGCCTATACAATCTTTCATATAATATAAATGGATATATATCTTCTCAATCAGTCGCTTTTAGTCTTGGTCCCACCACCGCCGCCACCATTAGTACCACCACCACCACCGCTATCAAGAAGCACATCAAAGGCCTTCTTCACTCTCGCGGCCGCCTCTGAAAGCTGCTTCGCCTTCGTCGAAGCGACAATCACCAGGAAAAAGAAAACGACTTGGTACACATGCGAAAGGACCTCGGATCCTACGCTGCATGTCTGGCTCCATGAGGAACAGGTCCAGTCTAAGACCGTGCGGAAGATGGCAGATAGAAGTCCCACTGCTAATGGGAGGATATAACTGCGCGTACGTGTGCGTGTATGTATGGCATAAATAGAGTGATGTGGTGTCAGATAAAACATGAGTGAGATTGAGGATGAGAATACATATATATAAGAATGACGCAAATCATAGAACAAAGAAACATTGAATCCATCTCATCCCCATAATCTGAAAGGAATATTCAATATCATGGGCACTGCGTGTACGTGTAGACACTACGCGTAGACACTACTACGAGTAGTACAGTACTCACGTTTCAAAACCAAGCAATGGGTTACGACCATCATTCAACTTGGAATACATTTCATAACTCTCCTGAATAGACTTGATGACTTCAATCCTCGCATCCTCAATTCCCTTTGGACTACCAAACGTCGCAATCCCATCAAATATTTCCAAGCACTCTCCGTAGTGATCCACATGCGATTGTTCAAGTAGGGAAGGGTTGAGATATTCCGAACACCTGGCACCTGCCAACTCATCCATTTGATCCTTGTATTTCCGAATGGATAAATTGGTAGCATTGGAATTATTCGCAGAAGCCGTGGCTTCCAGCATGGTGGCAGCTTCCGGAAAGTGCGCCCCCGATTCAAACATTTTGGCATAGTTTTGAATGTAGGCTCCCAGTTCCGTAGAAGTGAGTTCGCGCCCGTGAATGGATTTGGCAATCAGATTCCCAAACACTCGGTCGCAGTATCGATCCATGAAGGCTTTGAACGTCGGATCGACCACCGATGCATCCCCCGCATATTTTTTCTTGGTGACTGCGAACCCGGGGTGGGTGAGGAGGTAGCATTCGACCGTGTCAAAGCAGGATAGGATTTGTTCGCGGGTATCTTTGAGGTCGGATGCTTGGCGTTCGGCGAGGACTGTTTGGAGGTAGGTTTTCATTTCTGCTTCGCAGTTTGGGATGTTTTCGTCGTCTTCAAAGTTTTGCCAGTCTCGCACTAGGAATTCGATTTTTTGGAATGGTTTGAGTGATTGTTTTTTTGTGTTTGTACTTGTGATCTCGTCGTCATCGTCATCGTCGTTGCCATTGCCATTCTCATCCTTGTCTGCATTTGCATGATCATGTGTATTCTTCTCATTCTCACCAGCATCCTTCTTATCGGACTGCAAAGCCATCCTACCATATTCACTAAAGAGAGCAAGTTGCTGCAAATTATCCTCCTGAATCCTTTTATCCACATTATAAATCTGATAGGAACTCAAGAGAGTGCTGAGACCGAATATGGCCGCAGTCAATCCCATGGTAGTTTCATGATCGAACATTCCCTGCGTGTCCACCAGGACGAGTGCGATTTTTTCGTTTGAATTGTCTTTGTGTTTGGGGAGAAAGAATGGTTGCGACCACATCCAGATTCCGGTGGTGTTGCGTTCGGCTCCTCCGCGCCAACTAAATCCGTCATTGCCTAGAGTGGCATCATCTTGTTGGTGCCATTTTGAATCACTAATTGTACCATCAATATCATCACCATCAGCCTGATATTCATTTGAAAAATTATGATTCAAATACCTCAAAAACCAACTCAACAAAAAACTCTTTCCAGTCCTAAAAGCACCCACAACACTCACAACACAAACCTTGTGGTCATCGGGTACCTTCTTCATAATGCTATCCAGAGCATCCTCGTGAAATTTAAATGCGTATTCGTTGGTTTCGGTCCCGATGGATACGATTTGGAGCGCGCCTTCTTGTTGTTGTTGGGGCGGGATGGATGCGGGGGCGTCGCTTACGCTTACTTTGTCCCATTCGTTGTCTAAATCTTCGCTGGCCGGTGGTGAAGGTGAATGTGCTGGCGAAGGTGAGTTGTCCATGGTAGTGATATGCTAGTGATATGGTAGTGTACTTTCTGTTCTTCTTATCTTTCGTTATTTGTTTGTTTTGTCTTGCTTTTTGGAATTAATTCAAGTTATCACCGACTGTACTGACTGTACTGTACTATGTTTGGTAGTGTACTTTTGTATTATAATACACAATGAAACAACTTCGGAACTATGAGCGTATCTATTAGAGTGGACGTCGAACACCCCAACACGGCATTGCATTTTGGGAAGCTTGCTCGCTTTTTAGAATGAGGTCAGGAAAGAAAAGGAAACAAAAGAGATGGAGAGAGGAGAAGAAACATTTATGCTGACTGACGGACTGACGCCTAACCTGTCTGCCCTCCGTCCGTCCGTCTCCCTACTGTCTGTAATGTAACGCACGCATGCACGCACGCGACGCTCCGTCGTTAACCGTATTGGAAAAGGCGAGAAGAAAATTTCCGACCAGATCAAACTCTACAGTAGCTAGACTATCAGAAATCAGAACTCAGATGATAGTACATACCGGGGAATCATAGTAAAAACAGCAACCAACCCTTCTTTATTGCCACACATACAGACAGAAAATAATGCATTCCATCTCCTCACTTGTGACTCGTCGATTCATTTGCATCAAAAGCAGATGCAGAGCCTTTTCATCGACAGTACGTGTACTACACCAGCAGCAGCAACAGGAGCACCAGCAGTCCCAACTAAGGTCTCCAACAGCTGAAGATGAGAAAGTCATGATGTCTCTCATGAATAATAGACAAGGCAGCGTTGTAAGCGATACCAATACATTGCAAAAGTACAATTCAGACTGGACCGTAAGTGAAACAAATTACAAACACAAATTTCGAAATTACACGTACAGTAGCTAGTACTGTGATTTATGTGGCATTTCATGGTTCCATGCCATTCTGAACTTCAAATTCCGTCATTATTTATTACATCTTCATCATGTTTCTTCCATTCTGAATTCAATTCCTTCCTTTTTCTACGTGTACGTGTACGTGTAGGGTCATTATGAAGGAAAATCAAAGTACGTAGCTCGTCCAAAGACAGCAGAGGAAATATCCTCCATACTACAATACTGCAACACTGAAAAAATCGGCATTGTTCCACAAGCAGGTAATACAGGTGTAGTTGGTGGAAGTGTGCCCATAAACGATGAGGTGATTTTGTCGGTAGAAGGTTTGAATCAGATACATTCATTTGACGAGATCAATGGGATAGTGGAATGTGATGCTGGGTGCGTTTTGCAGACGTTGCAGGAAAAGGTCGCGAGATCTTGGAATCATTTGGTGCCGATTGATATGGGATCGAAGGGTACATGTTTGATTGGAGGCAATGTTGCTACAAATGCTGGGTGCGTACTTCTTCTTTGCGATGTACGTACGTGGTGTACTGTAATCCATCATCGTCATCAGCCATCATCAGCATCGTCATAATCACTTCATCATAAACAAATGCATTCCATCATGCTGGGGATTGCGCTTACCCCAATCTAATTATTCACTCATAACGACAATTCAGGGGTCAGTATTATTATCGATTTGGCTCTATTCATGCCAACATTATTGGGATAGAAGTTGTACTCGCTGATGGTACAATCTTAGGTAAGTGGTACTAATCAAGGCACAGCAAAGCAAAACACAGTGCGTGGGCACTGTATCGCTGAGAACTCATTTAATGGAACTTGTGTTCCAATCATTTCAATTATTGTGGCTTTGGAAGAACTCAAGTGTTAGATTTCGACTTTAGATCTTATGAGTACCAACAGGAAGGACAATACAGGTTACGACTTGAAACATCTATTCGTTGGAGCCGAAGGGACGCTGGGAATTATCACAAAGGTTGCCTTGAGCTGTCCACGGCTGCCGCGATCGAGAAATACTGCGTTTTTGGCTTGCGATTCGTTTGAAAGTGTGCGCAAGACTCTCTCATGCGCAAAGGATGAACTGGGAGAAATCTTGGCGGCGTTTGAGTTCATGGATGAGGAGGTGCTCGACCAAGTCGCAACGGAATTGCCTGTTCCCTTGAAAAAGGAGGACGGGGGTAACTACCATTTTTGCATACTCGTAGAGACTCAAGGTTCCAATAGTGATCATGACGCCTTAAAACTCGAGACGTTTTTAGAGAAAGTTATGGAGGATGGAAATGTTATTGATGGAATTGTTGCCCAGGATCTTACACAGGTACGTACGGTATTGCTGTGAACAGTGATGTCTTCTATTAAACATTGTTTCGAGATTTGAATACTTTTATGAGAAGAACATAAGCACCAGTTGAATCTAACAATGTGCTCTACGTGTACCGGTCGCCGTATCATAAGGTTCACGAAATGTAAGTGTTATCATGATATTATAAATGATATTATCAATTTTGAGTAAAACCTAACTAAACATATTTCTTTCTGCCTGTGAAAGGTGGGAAGTACGAGAGTCCTGCAATCCTATCGTAAAGTCCAAGGGCTACAACTACAAGTATGACTTGTCGCTGCCTTTGTCCGAATACTATGATATCGCGGAAGAAATGAGAGACAGACTCTCTGAAATACCAAATGTATTGGTTGTGAACTGGGGACACGTTTGCGATGGAAACCTCCATCTAAATATTATCACTCCTGGGAAATTTGAGGTCGACAATACGGTCAAAGATCTGATTGAACCATTTATCTTCGAATCTGTCGTCAAGCGTGGTGGTTCCATATCAGCAGAGCATGGACTTGGCCAATGCAAGAACAATTACTTGGGTAAATATGCAAAGGACGATGCTACAGTTAGAGTGATGCAATCGCTGAAAAAGACCTTTGATCCAAACGGTATCTTGAATCCAGGAAAGTTTCTTCCGTCATGATAATTTCTTATGTTTTGATTAGGAATAACATCACGACGAGCCTTCTCTGCTCCTCCTCGGCTGCGCTAGGAACGGCCAGCCAGCGGCTAAACTATCGTGAGAATTTGATGCTGGGTGATAGCTACTGTGTAGTTGAAGTTCATCTCCCGATGATTTTATTGACGATGGAATAAGAATGATACTATACCTTGGTACAAGAGATGTATAGCTTTTTGCTTTTCAAGATAATAATGTATATGTTGGTTTCTGTAAGATCTTAAAAATTAAGAGCAGACTTTTCTATTTGCTGATTGATTCCGGGTCTCGACTCTTTGATTCATTTCCGGTTTTTCGTGCGTACGTAGGTGTACGTGTACTAGGTACATTATACCATGCATCATTGTCTTCCTGCATCGCATTCTATCAAGTTCCCATTTGGATTTAATTCGGACGACGAATCATCAAATACATTGGCTGCTTAGTTGGGGTTCCGTCTGCTGTCAATTCCAAGACCTCGGCAGTATAAAATCCGAAATGCTGGTACAAGGACTCATTTTCCTTGGATTCCGTTTCAAGGTACAAGGACACATTAACAGAATCGGCTGCATTCAAGATCGCACGAAGTAATTTACCTCCTAGACCCTTGCCTTGATGACTGCTCAGCACCCCAATCATTTGAATGTATACATAATTAGAATAGGTATTTTTCATCAAATCAGGCCTTCTGTTTAAAAACTGACTTATGCTGTCAAGTCTCTTATCACCCATGGGTCCGTAGTTTTTTTTTCTTTCGTATATAATGGTGGCGTGTCTAAGAATATCATATTCAAGAAACAATCACTGAAGCTATCATTGTTGTATTGACCAGGCATGAGCGACATTGTACCCACCAATGTCTTCCCATCGATAGTCTTTGCGCCCAGCACGATGCCTTTCTTACTGACGAGGATGGGCCTATTCACGCCGCCTAGTACCGTTCTATTCAGCTTATAATGCAGTTCCTTCTTTTTCTCCTTATCTACTAATCCAGCATCATCCAAGCCCGCGATCCATTTCATTAGAGGATCTTCCAAGAATGATTCAGCGAATACATGCAACATTTCCTGCTCGTCGTTCTTGTCGAGAAATACCAATTGCGGATCGCCGGACACTGGTCCTTTGAGCGCCTCCATGAGATCATTTCGGGATAATTTTGAATCAGCCCCTGATTTTGCACAAGCGTTAAACATGATGATTTTTGCAATGCGTGTAGACTACGTGTATTTTTTAACAAATGGAAGGATATTTGCGTAGCAGGGGGCGGGAGGATTATCGAGGGTTATTTGTATTTTGAGCGTTGGGCCTGGGGCGAGGAAAGAACATGAACTTTATGATAGATTTCAGATTTTCTTTGTGTGTTTTCTGACATGAGGTTCTCGAAAGATGTTACTGGGTTGTCAAAAGATGTTACAGGGTTGGATAGATCCAGAAAGTTCTAGTAAATTCTTGTCGCGATTCATTCATTCTTGTGGTTTGAAAAATGAGAACCCTCCTATTTTCTATTTTCAATTTTGATGCAAGAAGACGTTGCCAAAATCTTTGTTTCCTATTTTTTTAGCTTTGACAGACCCCCAGAAAATACGGATTGGAACACGTATGTGTTCATGATGCTTTTGGCATGAAACGTCCACAATCTACGACGATTATGAAGAAGAGAAAGATACCTTCCGCCGACCGCTTCGTGCCAGGTATGCATCTTGTTGATTGATTCAATTGATATTTTAATACTAGTAATAGTATTCATAGGCCAAACATCCAAACATACATTTAAATTCAACATGAAGATTCAAGTCGCAACTTTATTTTCCTTCATCTTCACCACTGCTGATGTGTATTCGTTCTCCTTAGGCCCATCATTCCTTTCTGCCGCAGAAAAGGCTGCATTGGTTGCAACTGCAGAGAAAGTAGCGACCCCTGGAAAAGGTATTACTGCATGCGATGAAGGTCCAGCCACAATCGGAGGAAGATTCGAAGCTGTCGGTGTCTCAAACAGCGAAGAGATCAGACGGGTTTACCGGCAAATGTTATTTACAGCCGAAGGATGCGAGAATTATCTCTCTGCTGCCATCTTGGATCCCGAGACTCTTTACCAAAAGTCCGATGATGGGAAACTCTTCCCTGAGCTTTTGACCGACCGCGGTATCGTGCCAGGTGTCAAGCCCCATTTGAAGATCTACGAACTCCCGGGAACAGGTGGAGATACAATTATGCAGGGTCTTGACTCTTTGGCTGTGCGCGCCAAGGAGTACTACGAGGCTGGAGCTCGATTCGCCAAGTGGCGTTCCCCCTTGGTAATTGACGTGGAGAAGGGATGCCCCACAGATCTCGCAATCAAGGCGAATATGCAGGATTTGGCGCGTTATGCTCTCATCTGCCAGTCGGAAGGTCTCATGCCGATTGTAGAGCCGGACGTTTCCTTGTCTGGAACCCACACTCTCGAGCAAGCTGTCGACATCAACATCAAGATTCAGAGTGAATTATTCAAGGCAATGATTGACCATGGAGTTTACATGCCTGGAACCACTTTGAAACCCAACATTATCAACCCCGGTAAGGACTGTCCTGTGGGATACACCGTCGAAGAAATTGCAGAGGCCAATATTTACGTTTTGAACCAAAGCTTCCCCGTAGCCATGCCTGGTGCCAACTTCCTTTCTGGTGGACAAACTCTCGAACAGGGTACTGCCAGATTAAGCGCAATGAACAAGATCAAGGGTAAGGGACCATGGAATTTGAGTTTCAGTTGGTCGCAGGCAATCCAACTTCCTCTCCTCGAACTCTGTAAAGGTAAGGGTGAGTTGCAGCTTGATGAGATGGGTAAGCTTTATGTCGAGGAGCTAAAGATTGCAAGTGCTGCCGCTCTTGGCGTGCATGAGTGGAATGCTGGTGATGGGGACCACGTCGCCAAGTAAGATTTGGGAATGGAATTAAATGAAATGTGGCTGAACAAGTAATATCTAGAACAATTATTTGCATCTTGAATCTGGCGGTACACGTACAACACCACGAACACGTAGAATGTAAAGCATGAAAATGGAAAATTCCTACACAAATGATTTGTTACATAGAGGGTGCAATTACACTCATTTGTGAATACGCAAACTGGTAGTAGACAACTTGCATTCTAGCATTTTTCAAACCGTACTCTACACACGTAATGTTCTTATTTCTACCTTTGCGAGGATTGACCTTGTATGATCCTTGTCAAGCGCTCGTCGTTCTCTCTTTCGCATCTTTCCTTCAAACCTTTTAAACAAAACAAACCCATGATCACATAAAGACATCCAGAGACAAACAACCCCCCAGCAGCAATATTCAGTATCAAGGACGTGAGGCGTTGTCCAGCCCACGTCAATCCATCGTCTTTGTGTATGTTTGTGTTTGTATCGTCTCCTACATCGATAGTACTTTCTTCCGTTGCAATGACAGCCAAAAAAAGATAAAAAGCTCCTCTAGCTAACCAATCCTTCATTACTGGCGCAACTCTGTCGATTAGCCACTGGCTGAGCTCAAGTTCTGTGATAGCCCCAATCTAATGAGAGTCGAAAAGACAGTTTGTTGTGTAAGTGTACGAAAATGTTGAGAATGACTGACTTGTGTGAACAATGCTGTTTCGGTTGCATTGCATTGCAACAACCGCTAACTACTGTACTTAAATAAAAGAACTTACCGCACATGCAAGCAATATATAAAACTCTTGAAGGACAGAAATGAGCTCGAGCTTCCTATGGGGAGATGGAAACCCCTGAGCCATGGCCATCAAAAGTAACGAAAAGATTCCCACCAAGTTGTGAAATCTAAAAAAGAGGAAAATAAACGAAGGTCGGTGGTACTGGTGCGTTACGTGATGATCTTGCTGTTGACTTGTCGCATTTGTATTTATATTTGTTCTGTCTGCTGATAGTACTGATGGCAGCTCTTCTGATGCACTGGCTTGTCCTGCTTCGACATCATTGTCAGCCTGCAAGAGCCCAGCACTTTCATTGGAAGGTATTTCGCTTGACATTTCAAAGGTTGGGATTATTATTCTACAGGTTCAAGGTTGATTGCGTCAATTTCTGCCGTTTGAGTGAAGTCTTCTGTTACTGTACATGCAGCACTGTACATACCGTACAACAACCAACGTACCAGAAAACAGAACATGATGGATGATTGTTAATTAATTCATTCTATCAACTGTATCCAAAAAAGTCCCCCTCCGACGGGAATGGCGGTTTCGGGGCAATACTAAGAAAATCTGTGCCGTTGAAAAGTGAAGATTGTGACTTTGTTGAACTTTCGAGCGCCATTTTTTGATGCGTTTTGAAGGCACCCTGAGCAGGCAGGCATCACATATACCCTCGAGATGCACCCATCTATGCTACTCCATATTATAAAAAACACTGCACTCATACAATTATAATTAGATTGTACAGTACACGTACACGCGTAGCGTTACTAATTATTTACTAATGCTGTCGGATTGTCGCACAATAAGTAGTAGATTGCAGAGAGTGCACTGTTCTCACAAGAGGCCACCGACATGAATGCATAGAGATTTGTATTTGTATCTATGCATTCTGCCATTAATAGGATACAACATTCAATGACTTGCATGGTTTTTTCCATTCCAAATTTTGCTACTGCACGCTCGTAGGCTGTTTTGCCATTGCTTCCGTTCTTCACGAAAAGATGACCTAGCTCCTCTGGGCATTGCTCCATCTCGGCTCGTAGCGTCATTTCAAACTCTTTCAATGGATCAACGGCAAGAACTTGAGCGGCGCTTCTGGGGATTCGATAAATAACCCCATCAGAATCAACGGCGCCACAACTCCATTTCCCATGTGCATACCCAAAGTCATCACCCACGAGAGAAGCTATTTGTGTTTCAATGTCGAACTTTAGTGTACGATTGGCATCGCATGGTGGCCAATAGATGTATCCGTCAATTGCTACAATAGCTGAACACCATCCTATATGTCGATGGCTTGATTTGACTATATTCCCGACGAAATAATGGGTGTTATTCACCACATCTATTTTCAACACTTGCCCATCATCAGCGGCTGCATAAATGTTTCCATCTCGCCCCACTACGCCATTCCCGCATAGAAAATCATATTCTGCTTCTTCCCCCACCAAGTTCATGGCTTGGTTTACTGGATTAAATCTGATAATGTGCCTTGAACCATAAGGAATGCCATACACAAATCCGTCATTATCAATAACCGTTCCTTTGTACTTGTACCATCCGTCCCCTAAATCAACTCCGACACTAGATACCGTATCATCTTTAGGATTCAATTTCAGGATATGGCGTGCATACGCAGGCATAAAATAAATAAAACCGTCCAAAGCAAGCGCGCCAGAAGACCACCCAGAGCCAGCAATTTCTGGCATCTCTACATGGTCGAGGACGGTGACAATGCCACCTTTGCTTTTGTTTGTGTCTATTTTGAGAATACGAGAAGAAAAATAAGGGGCACAGTAGATGAAACCCTTTTCATCCAGCACGGCGGCCTGCCACTTGTATCTTCCAGATCCAAGATCCGGACCAATCGTTATCATTGTGTCATCCACTGGATTGAATTTGACCACTCGGCGAGCATTCCATGGAATACCGTACACCCAACCATCTCTTCCAGCAACGCAAACAGACCATTTATCTCTCCCTTGTATCTCATTTCCGACGAGTCTTGTGATAGCATGAGAACCCAAACGCATGGTGAGGGTTTTGCTGTTTGTGTTTGTAGTGAAAATATGAGCAAAGAGGAACAAACACTACAAAGGAAAACTTCTTCCAAATTTGAAATTTTGCTCCGTTGAGGGCTCCCCCCTTTTTTGTGGGAAATTGGGGCAATACTAGAACTTGAAAACGCGGGGACGTGATAGTCGTAACTACAATGAATGACCGATGACTCCGATGACCCAGCCATGCCAACGAGAATTCGGAAGTCGGAAGCATCTCTGCTAAACAACATTCGGAATTTCAAATTCGGACCTTTGACACAAACGACACAGATGACAGGGAACAGGGAATTCAATTCATTTCAGTGACAATTAAATCTCTATCACCCTGTCACATTCTACACAAGTTGACGTCACATTATTCCCGAAAAGGAATCTACTCCACCATACCACCAGACAGCAACAATAATGTGTCTGGGATCCATCACAACAAGACTTGTCGCCGCCGCCGGAAAGGAGATTGACGACGAAGAAGAGGAAGAAGGTGATTGCTGGTCCGATTCTGTGACTGGAGCTGATAATTGTATCTACGGCATTCCGGCCTCTGCTCGTCGTGTGGTCAAGTTCAATCCTGTTGATAATTCCATGACAGAGATTGGACCGGACCTTGGTGAGGGTGAATGCAAGTGGATTTGCGGTGTGGTAGCAGGCAATGGCAGTGGCAGCATATATTGTATGCCTTATTCACCATCATCAACAAATTCAATTCTTAAGATTGATACAATCAATGGCAATGTGACCCTTCTTGATGTCGAATTTCCAGAGACTGGTGATTGGTCTTCAGGAGCGCTTGCAATTGACAACTGTATTTACTTCATGCCCAGCGATGCGTGCCGGATTTTGAAACTGGATCCTGATAATGATACGGTATCCAGTGTCGGAAGTGATCTACCAGGAGAAATACATGGCAAGTACAGCGGAACAGTTGCTGGAAATGACAACTGCTTGTACGGCATCCCTTATAATTCCAATCGAATTGTCAGATTCGATCCAATTAGCCAGGCCATTAGTTTTGTTGGGGGGAGAGAAATGGAGGACCATTTCATGTGTGGAACGGGTGCATTAGGACGTGGTGGTTACATCTATGCCGAAAGCAATCAATTTCCCGCTGCTATACTAAAAATAGATGTGGTGAAAAATACCTATTCGTTTACTAGAATCACTGTCCCATATGAGGATTATGAATTTGGGTGGGCTGGTGCTATACTGGGGTGTGACTGGTGCATATATTTTCCACCACATGATGCCAATCAAGTGCTGAAGTTCGACACCGACACAAATGTGACTTCGCTTGTGGGGGATGACTTCGGGGATGAGGAAGGGAAATGGAACAGTGGTGCGGCAGCAGTATTGTCAGGAGTAATTTATTGCATGCCACATTCTGGCGCTTCTCAAGTTCTTGCCATTCATGTTGATCCATTCAGGGAATTTAAAATGACTTTGCAGGCTAACACGGAGCATCATCCAGAAGACCTTGGCCTAGGCTCCCTCTTCAAAAAGAATGAACACGGAAAAACAGCCTACGAGTGTGGTGTTGTCAATTTCGGGAAGGAAAGAGTTTTTAGAGCCATTGAGGATTGCATCCCGTTGAATGCAGAATGTGAAGGTAGTATCAATCTTCCACCATTCATTGTGGCAGCGTCCTATGAAAATAGTGCGGTGGCTGTCGTCTATTTTCTGTTGAGGAGGAATCTGGAAGCATTCTCAGCAATTTGTTTTAAAGACGAGAACAAATCTCAGACCAATAATAATAGAAAGCGCAAGATGGTGGATTGAACTGAACGTATTAATGTGACGTTTTCTCGCTCCCCCCTGCCCGTCTATAGCAGAGCTGAAAAGACAAACATGGTGATAAAATCAGCACACAACATTTATTTTATTTTGGAATCTCATTCTATTTAGTACTACTACACAGGAAGCTGCCCTGTTGTAGTATATACTAGTCTTCACATACATACTTAGCTTTTAAAAGACATACCTCAGGTACTACACGTACTGTAGTAGGCACAGGGATAAAGGATTTTGTGGAATATTCCTCATAGTCCTCAAGATATGTATATTTCACTTTCCCTCGTTCTTCGTCGAAGATGTCTCCGAATGCAAGATAGCCATCCTTTCCGCCAGATGAAATGTAGTTGTTGGTCGTCACAACGTACACCTCCTTGTCAGTGGTTTGTAGAATAAAATGAGAATTGATAGTTTGTCATTCAATGGTCGTTTTGGTCGTTCTGTATGTCCCCAGCACCTATGAAGTTTAAAAGTTGAAACATCGTTCTCTTTGTCTTTCTTGGCTTCTGTTAGTGTTGCTCAATTATATCAATCTATTTACTACTATCCTTTGATCAACATGCATATTTACTATGTAAATATTTACGTTCTAAAAAGTTTACATAAGCATAATTACGGAGTTCGTTATCTCTGTGTGCACTTAATTAACCGGTATGGATGAGATTTAATTCAATCAATGACTGTAAGCCTTTTTCATAGCAATGCACCCATTGTTTTTTTGGAAACATTGTTTTGTCATCAAGTTTCCTAATGATTTCAATAAATTTCTCCTCGTCTGATTGTAATGTAATGGCAAGATTTTTGTATTCCTCGAGAGATTTCACTACTAGCCCATCAAGTGCCACGTGTGAAAGAATGTTGGCACCGTAACAAGTCTCGGGCGACTCTCCTTGGATACAGATGGCTGGAGAGCCTGATAGCAATGCCTCGCATATCGCAGTTCTTCCACTACGAATACAAGAGTCAAGGTACAAGTCGATCATTGAATATCTTTTCAAGTGATCGAGGTGGGAGGCATGCTCTACAAAGATGAGTCTGTCAGGATCGACACCCGTCTTCTCCGCCTCTGTCTTCAAATTAACTTCCATTTGGTCATTGTGTCTAACCAAGAGGATACATGTATTATCCTCAGTTTCCTTCAAGATATTCATCCACACGTCAAATAATTGAGAGCTAATGGCTTGAGGTGCCTGGAAACAGCCATACACAAATATGTCATCCGAAATCCCATAGCGAGAGCGTAAATCATCCTTGTTGGCGTTACTGTTACCATCGAATTGGTCATTTGCGATATTGTGATAAACACCCGGCACAACAAGCGACTTTGTATGGATATAAGAATGCTCCTGGCTTGAAACAATATAGTCCATCATATCGTAGTCAGACTCATTTAGAGAAATCTGGATCGGAGCTAAGCGTTCGTAAGATGCGCCTGGCAGCAGTTTTGTGACATAGACTAGTATATGAATTCTGTCTTGTGCGATTTGAGGAGCAATATTTCGGACGTGTGCGTGGGTATCGATAAAATACGGAAATACGTCAAAGACTGAGGGGTCATGAACACAATGAATATCATTGAAAGCGTTTCCAACGGAATGAGTTGGAAGCACATATCCTATTCTGATCTTCTTCACGTTCTCGAGTCTTTTGATAAACTTATTCTCGAGTTGGGATTGCGAGGGTTGACCTCTCGCAGTACACCACGTAGTGTGAACAATTATTGGGTCGAAATCTGACCAATCGCACATTGAAGCTTTCAAGAAACCAAACAATGTGATGGCGACTTGGTGATGACTTGTACATCTACATTCACCCATTGCCAATTCAATGAATTTAAGCGCTTCGTTCAGATTGCCATTCCTCTGCTCCAAGACTGCCAAGTTATAAAACGACTCAAAGCTACCACTGCTTTCCTTCAAAAGTTTCGCCGCGTTATTCAGTTGCCCTATTGATAGATAGGCCACCCCCATATTCATGTAAGCGCATCGAGAGATCGGATCTACACTCATTGCATTCTCAAAGTGCTGGAATGATTCCAAATCTCTATTCTGCGTCAATAGAAGTGTGCCAGTGTTGGAATGAGATGAAGCATTTGTCTTGTTCAAGCTCAGAGACATTTGATAGGACAATGCTGCCGCTGCAAACATACCCTACACGTATGTGGAAATGTATATTGGAGGGAATTAGTTGGTTTGTTTGAGGTGTATGTGTTATTGTAGTTTTGTTATTGGGAGCTGCTGATGACGTAGTGGTCAACATCCCAACAACAGTATGGTTGTGGGTAAAGTACACGTAGGTACAGTGTCATCGTAGTATCGTGCCATAGCTACACTCGCTTACCATTTCTCTGAGGACATTTCCCAAATTGTTAAATGCGCACCAATGCTCAGGTTTTCGTTTCAATACCCTGAGTAATAACTTCAACGAATCGTCAAGCCTTCCCGACTCGAAGTAAAGCGCTGCCAGATTATTCATCGCATCAAAGCAAGTGTCGTCCTGAAGAATCGCTATGCGCAACTGCTTCATCGCATCCTCCTTGCTCTTCATTCCAGTCTTGAAGCAAAACAACCCATAGCAAGCCCTACTCAGTGCAAAGTCAGGCCTTAAACTTAAAGCCTTTTCATACCTCTCAGCAACTCTTTCAACCAGTGCGGCATTGTTAGAATCCTCCTTTCCCAATTTGAAAATTGCGTTGCCACTATTGGAAAGAGCATCTGGAAAATTGGGCATTACATTAAGAGCATGCCGATAACAATTCACAGCTTGAGAATAATCTCCATGATTCACAAAGATCCCACCGAGGTTCGACCAAGCAATTGCACACTGCGGCTGTATCCGGATAGCCTCAAGGTATTTTTCCTTTGCAAAATTGTTCCTCCCAAGCATTTTCGATACAGTCCCAATGTTACATAATGAATCGCAATGGGATGGATCTAGTGATGCTGCAACTTGAAAAGCTTCGAGCGATTCCTTAGTCTTGTTTCCAGGAGAGAGAAAGAGTGCAAGACCCAAGTTATTGTAGACATCCGCGAATCTTGGATTGAAGCGTATAGATTTATGAAAAAAGTTCACGGCTGATCCGAGGTCGTTCATTTCTTTCAAACAATTCCCCATGATGCAAAAGGCTTCGGCGCAGTTGGGTTCAACTCTGATGGCTTGCTGGCAATAGAAGATTGCTGCGCTCAGATTTCGAAGCTGGAATTGTATCGAAGCTAGGAGGATGTGGTTATCGACGTTACTAGGTGCTTTCGAGTAGATTTGTTCTGCAACTTGGAGGGAATTGCGATATTCTCCATTCTTGTATAACTCAAACGCATTGGTGATTTGTTTGTGGACGTCTTTTTGGATATTCATGTCCATGGATACGTGCACTAGCATTCTCGATTTCATGTTTGTTTCGATTTCATGTTGTTGGTTTCCAAAAGTTCAAAGTGATGAAATTGAAAAAAGGGCTTCATTTTCAAAAATAAAATTAAAAGTCATGAATTCTTTTGAATTCGCTTTTTGAATTTTGAATGAATGAATCAGTATCAGTATCAGTATCAATGCGCACTTGCTATCTCGTACGAGTACTATCGTGAAGCAGCAAGT
>Ga0115005_10001998_pt1 | contig 16313 bp, 22 predicted proteins | sample ArcOceMetagenome_FD_87163 | JGI IMG/M metagenome (GOLD analysis project Ga0115005, IMG submission 87163) | Marine eukaryotic phytoplankton communities from Arctic Ocean - Arctic Ocean - Greenland ARC118M Metagenome | ecosystem: Environmental > Aquatic > Marine > Oceanic | place: Arctic Ocean... | reverse complement strand
GCTGTGTAACCGGATGGTGCAGTTGTATCAAAATCTTGGCAATTTGTTATTTGTCCTACGTATCCATCATTTCCTCCGGTAGATCCAGAAACGTTTATAGTCTTACCATTTTGCATTCTGTACCACTTATCACCGGTAGTTCCTGTGAATGTATTAGCTCCTGCTATGTCTGTAAATATAAATGTACCTATAGTAGCAGGGAAGCTGCCGGTATCATTGTGGTACAATGTAGAGAGTGTAGGGCTTGATATAGCACAAGATGCAGTTGCGGTTGCTTGAGGACTTGGGTCCATAAGGAATGAAGTATATGTAGCTCCTGAACCTTCGTTAATTTTTAATATATCATAATTAAGAGCTGGAACTTTAACGTGTTTAAATTTATTCTGGCTATTTAATTCCCCGTTTGTAATTTCTATTATACTCCCGCTTAGCTCTCCATTTAATTTAGGAGATTCATCCTCTACCCATCTTCTTACTGAACCTGAAAGTGTAGGGATGTCCTGTTTATGTATTGTTGTCTTTTGTCCAGTTATAATAGAAGATAGGGGTTTAGTGTAGTTAGAAAATCTAGTTAATAAATCTGTTTCTGCTTCTAATGTAAATCCTGCAATAAGTACGTCGTTTGCTAAAGGAGTAAAGGAGGCAGATACATTACCATTGTTACCTCTTGCAACCCAACTGTTTTGACCATGAGGACTGTAATCTACAGGTACAATGTGTGGGTGTTGGCTAGAAAGGTTAAGAGCGTTAAATCTTACAGTTTGGGATTCACTGGTAAACATTAAATAGAAGTCTACATCTGTACTGACTGCTCCTTCATAAGGAGTAAATACGTTACTGTATTTATCTTCGAATGTATATAAATTTCCATCTGGATGGTAAAATTCAGTACCTGTTATTTGGATTTCTCCTGGGTTTGGATTAGTTGGGGAAATGAAGTCTGGTTTATATACAATATTACTTCTTCCTCCAACATGAGAAGGCCAATGCGCTTCTATATTTTTCTGTGTAGCTGCCTTGTTTCTTACAGTATCATAAACTCCTCCGTCTGACCCGGTTACAAAAGCAGTATCGATTGATCCACTATATTCTGGTCTGGTACCGCTTAATTTAGGAGACTTAATCTTGGACCTATCTAAAAGGTTAGGTTTTATTATTATACCTGTATCAAGAGTTCCTTTTGCTGGTATGAAATCTTTAATCATTTTAAAGATAACATTATCATAAAATTTAAGTATCCTTACGAAGTCATTTAGTTGGAATCTTTCCACGTTAGTACTAAGTAAGTTAGAAGCAAATTTATCTAAGCTACCATATTAACTATTATAAAGATCCTGCGGTTCTCCTATATAATCATCAATAGAGAATGTACTGTCTACTTGTGCTATTATATAAGCGTTGACACTGTCAGATGGAGAGAATCCCACTTCTATCCTGTGTGTGTCAGATGTTCTTTCTGTTTCTGTTTTCTGTATAGATTTAAATTTAGATAAAACGTTACCAACTGAGCCGCTAGCTCTAGTTTCTACTCTTACTTTATCAGCAGAATCTTTTTTATCTTGTTCATATCCGAAAAACTTAGATGATTCTATATCACTACCTCCGTACTGTTTAATAGATAAGAAGTCAGCAGGGATACCGAAGCAATTAATAAGTGCTCTAAGCCCTCTTTGAGTCCCCTTAGTTTTTAAGAGAAATGGTAGATTGTGGTAAATTCTTTTGTATAGATCACCTTCGTACTCTTTTCTTGAAGCAGGCTGTAGATCTGTAGATATACCAGGAACTGTTGTAAATGTATTTACTACCTCTTCACTGCTACCACTATCGTAACTATCTGCTATAAGGTACTTAAATAAATCATCTGAGCCTTCTGTAGAATTGTATAATTTAGTACCAAAACTAGCTAATACCTCTCTAACAAGGTCTTTTGATATACCTACGTCTGCTCTGTTGTCGTTATCGTATTTGTCTGTTATTGCTCTTGTATAGATCCATAGATTATCAAAATGTTGACCAATCATATCTACAAAGAGTATTGCATTACTGTTGTTAGTATCTTCTGCTATATAGGAAGGTAGGGTGGCAGAAAGTACATCATAGTTAGATGTATCGTAGTTAGAGGCACTATTTAGTTGAGATGTATACCAGTCACTACTTATTGATGAAGTAGAGTGCAGGTTTACAAAAGGTTTTGATGTTGTTGATTTAGGCCAAGAGTAAGAGCTACTTGTAAAGTATAGTTCCTTTTCGTAGTGATCAAAATTGTTTACTATACCTTTAATAAGGTTATCGAACTTTACTAAACTACCTGAGCTATTTGCAGAGTTGGTTATCTGCGTTTTACTTGCGTCGTAGTTCTCTAGGAGTTGAAGTTTATATTTAAAGTTTTTTAATCTTTCTTGAGCTGATGAGAAGTGTATAAAGTTTTCATAGTCAGAGTAATCTATGTTTATAGCTACACTGCTTTCTTTTATATATGAGTATATCTCCCTATTACTATTAGCTGTGCTAAAGCTAAATAATTCATCGTAGTTAAAGTACTCTGTTGGCACAGGGTTATTATCTTCAAGTTCAATGTTAAAGTTTGCTCCTTTAAGTCTTGGACCAGTGTCTATTTCATCTTGTACTTCTACCTGTACTTCTACAACTATAGAATCACTTACCTTTTCTACAAGCTGTACTTCTTGCTTTAAGTTATACTGCTTTGGAAGTGGTTCATAAAGTTTTATTGCAATTGTAAACTTATCGTCTAACTCGTAAACATCAATATTAGTTACTATGTATAGATCATTCTCTCCAAGATTTAACCAGAACTCTTCAAAATAAGCTTTACTTTTTAAAGCACTCTTTAACGTCTCTGTTTTGTTAATTAATGTATTAACATCTAATGAGTCTGTATAGAGAAGTAATTCTTTTCTATCCTGTGAGATAGTGTTAATAAAAAGCTGTTGCTTAGTATTAGTATTTGTATATAAATCGTTTAAAAAGTGATAGACTATCTTATGGTCTACACCTGTAAACCCATTGTCTATTGAAAGCTTTTCTGGTTGTAGATCTAAGTTAGTAATACGTCCTTCTGCATCAATCTCTACATTTGTAGATAAATCTTGATCGTAGACAGAAAATACCTTTTGGTTATTGAGTGTGTAAAAGTGACTCTCTATATAATTAGTATCTGGATTAAACGCTTTATTAACTTGATAATTCTCTATAAGGTTAAGGTCCCCAGAAGAGTAATTTTCATTCTCTGGGATAGAATCATATTCTCTATCTAGTAATGTATATGTAATTTTAGCCATATTTTCTTAACTCTATTTTATTGTAATCTATGTTACGATATTATAACCTGCTTTAGGGTCTTTTTCACTATCTCTATACTCTATAAGTCTCATACGGACATTTCCTCTAAAGTTACCTAGACTCTCTACTGCTCCTATTATCTCGTCAGCTTTATACCCTGCCGTCTCTAAGTTAGTAGTAATGTAAGCCATTGTTAATCGTCTTGCATCATCTAAATTATCAAATAACATTCTAAATCTATACTTACCCTGGTAGCTTCTATCTCCTGTATCTTCTACTAACCAGGAGTATTTCTGTACTCCATTTAGAAACCCGTGATATCCGTAGTTCCAATTGTTATTCCTTCTTCTAAAAGCATTATTGTAGTACTTACTTTCGCTTAGTAATCGTTTAGCATGGTAGTACTCTGTGTTTTTCTTATTAAATAAGTCAACAACTTCTTTTACATATTTACCGCTTGTACTGTTATCGGCTGTTGATTGTGCTTCTGATGCTTGTTCTGATGCTGCTTGTGCAGCAGTGGCGGCAGCTTCTGCAGCGGCAGTTGCGGCTGATTGTGCTTGAGTAGTTGCTTGGTTGGCTAAAGTGTTTGCTGTTTCTAGTGATGCTATAGCTTGATTAGCAGTGTCAAGTTGGGTGCGTAGCAATGCCATTTGTTCTCCATCGCTAAAGTTGATTTCTCCTCCATTAGCCAATTGCATTTCTAACTCTAATATACGTCTATTGCCTTCTAAGTTTTGAGTACGTAAAGAGGCAATTTCATCTAAAAGTGGCTGTATGCTTTCTAGTTGAACATCTATTTTATATAGCTCTGAACTTCTTTCTACTAGGTACTGATGTGTTTGTTCTTCTCCTTCGATTGGTATTAACGCATACAACTTATCATAAAGTCTAAATAACTCTTGAACAGTATCCGGATCTGTAACAGGTTCTGGTTCTATAAAGAACCTAAACTTGCTATCAATGACCCCATCAAATTCCTTTCGGTTAAATACAGTCTTCTTTATTTCTACTTTTCTAGCCATTTCTTACTACCTTGAATATTTGATCATTATCAATTACAGTCGTTGTTCCGTCTATTTCTGTCTTAACTAAGAGTTTATAGTACCTTTCTGGCTGAAGTCCATCCATATATATGTCAAAATAGTTAGAGGTATTATCAGCACTTATTTTTGTATATGTAGTATCAAAATCGAATACCATTTCTTCTGTATTCTCATCCCTTAATCCCCAATATGATGCAGTAGGGAGTGTGTAGTTGGAGGTATAGGCAGAAGAGGTTGTGTACGTACGGGTCGGGTATTTCGGTCTAGCATGTATTCTAAAACGCTGTTTACCTTCATCTGTATACTTACCTTTATTATTCCGTATAGTTACTACTGCTTCGGTGTCTGTTATTTCAGTTAAAGAAGATGTATGTGCGTAATCATCCCATTTTATCTCTAAGTATGGAGGGTAAATAGTATTTGTATCTTCTCCGTAGTACTTCAATCTTACTGATGACGATACGTTATATTCTAAGTTGTTAGGCATTTTGACTATAAAGCCGTAGTTAGGAATATAATCATTTGTTTGGTATTGAATTGCGTTAGTAAGATCTACATCTAAATCGTGGTCCGAGTTCTTAGTGAAAGCAGCACTTCCTGAAAGAATTACTGGAGCTGAACCAGTTGTAAAGTAGTAGTACCCTCCTCCTCTAAGACTATCTTTATATGAACCTGTGGTAAATAAATGATTTTCAGTTAATGTAAAACCATTACCGGTACTTGATGTTAAATTCTCACTCCCTGTTGTCCAACGAGTTGTAGTGCCTGCTACTTTATAGTTCCAGCTACATCCTGATTTATTTATAGGCATGTCTCCGAATTGACCTGTACCTTCATCCCAAGCTTCTGCTAAAGGGTGAACGTTGAGCGAATACTCAATCGGTAATTCAGCTGCATAATTTAATGATAAATGTAAGCTAGCAGAGTAGCCTGTTGTTATGGAAGTGTTATACCTACTTTGTTAGTTAATACTGATTTAACTTCTGCTAAATCAAATTGAATTAAAGACCTAACTGTTTGCCCTCCGGCAGATGTTGGATAACCTCCTACTTCAAGGAGTGCGTCTCTACCTGTGTTAGCTAATGGACCTTCTGTGTAAATAAAAGCGTCTTTTTCAGGAAATATTCTATATAGTGCCATATTATAATGTTGTTACTCTTCCCTGAATGTCATTATTCGGGTATTTTACTTCAAATATCATTGGATCTAACGATGGATAAACTACATTATTCATTGTTGCTCCTTTTATATCGTAATCGTAAACAGAATAGTTACCGTTTACTTTACTTTCAATTCGTACGTCTTGTACTGTCTGGACTCCTTTAATTCTATCTAAAAGAGTGTACACTGTGGAAAGATTAATAGGTTGGTTTATAGCCCATTTATCTACGTTAAAGTGATCCTGTATTGCTTGTGTACACTTAAGTATTACTTCTCTTGAATTAAAACTAGGTAGTGTAATTATATCGAACTTAACTCCTATGTTAATAATAAATGCATCTTTAATAGTACATCCATCAGTAAGTGATTTAAACTCTGCTATATATTTTTTTAGGTTTGTCTTTAATTCAGGCGTTGCTTGTACTAGGTTTTTATTATTATCGTAAGCTAAAACGTATAAACATACTCCTAATGGGTTATATGTATTGTCATTAGCTGTTGGTACTTCAATATCTGTTGCTACAGATGTTTTTGCGATTGCTCCGAACTTAGAGGGCATTGTCATCGCTCTAAAAGCGTAATCTTGTTTAGTTACTATCCTACCTTGTTCGTTAAATGAACGAAGAGAGTTTTGTCTAATCTCATCGATAGTATCTTTATCTTTTCCTCCTGCTGCTGGTTCTGGGTTTGTTATAGATAATGTGTTCTGATATGTAGTATCTGTTGCAGTTAAAGATGATGCAGTAAACCCTGTGATTGTGTTTGCTCCTATATTAGAATTAATACCACCACCTTTAATGTACCTTACTGTTAGTGTAGTATTAGAAGGTGAGTTTCCGTAAGCGCTTGAGAACATAAAGTTAGAAGGGTCAAAAGCATGATCTGCTCTCCGTATACCTTGGTTAGTTCCTGAACCGACATTAGTAGGGTTAGGTAAAAATGCTGTATCACTACTAGTTGACATTCCTGATCCAAATTGAATCTGCAGCTTACCTGTTGAAGTAAATCTAGTTACAAACCTATTAGGTGTTCTTACAGCTGTTAATAGGTATGGAACTTTGTTTGAATTAGTGCCTGAGTTAATCGCTTCTGTAAAGACTGTATCTTGACCTAAGTAAGGAACTTCTGTCCACTTGTTACCGTCTCCGTCCGTTATATCTAGTATACCTATTATGCTTTGATCATCTACACTTAAGGTTAAGAATTTAGATGCTGAGCCAATACTAAAAGATTTAGTTATTATTTCTCCTGAGCTAGCTTGTGCTATTTTTCTTAACTCATACTCTGTTGGATTACCGTTTGAATCTACACTATATATTGTTGTTAATGTATCATCATAAGAACTAGAAAAGTTAAAATCTACACTGGAGTTTAGTACAAAATTCTCTGTACCTGCCGTTATAACCGTATTAGCGCCAATCGTTAATGCTTGGTTAAAGTTAGGAAGGTAAGATGTACCTGCTGTTGTTGCTGCTACTCTCTGTGTAAGTTCTATGTTTACTGTTGATGCTGATGTCAGTTTAGGTTTATATCCCATCATGTATGCCATAGAGTACAAGTTACTCGGGTCTTTAGCATACTGTAAGAATGTTTCTTGTAGTTGACTATCCTGGTAAAAGGAAAGTATATCTCCAACATAAGCAGACATTTCCATAAACATCATTCCCGGTGATGTAGGTGAAAAGTCGTTGTAGGCATCAGGGAAGTAGTTTTTAGCTAGTTCCACTAATTGACCTCTTAGGCTAGAAAAGTTTTTGTCTGTATATTTAATGTTAATATCTTGAGCCATTATTGTTCAAAATTAATTGTTATCTCATCTTCTACTTGAGTGTCTGTTAGTTTAAAGTTCAATGTAAAACTTATCATGTTAGAATCTGGTGCACCTTTCAAGTCTAGTTTTATTATTTCTAATCTTGGAAAGTACTGCTGTAAAGCATCTCTAACTAAAAACTCTAAGTCCGTTAAAGTGTCTCTATTGATATTACTAAATAGTAGGTTCCTAATGCCTGATCCAAATGTTGGATTAAAGTACCGTTCTCCTTTACCTGTTAATATATAGTTAATAAGGTTAGCTTTTATAGCTTCTTTAGTTTCATAAGTAGAATTAAAGACTGCCTTATTAGAAAATGGCAAAGATACACCTACTGCTTTTCTAGGCTGTAAGTCTAATACATTTATTTTCTTTGCTTCAAATGCCATATATTATTTATTTAATTGACGGTTTCTTTGCTTCTGCAGCAGATAAAACCTGTCCTGCTTTTTTTACAAAATCTAATTGGGATATATCAATACCGGGCATTCTACCTGATGCTGCTCCCATTTGGTTAGCCATAGTAGATGCCATATTAGTTTTTAGTGGAATACCTCCTTGTGCGTTCGCTGTAGTTCCTGTGAATACATTCTTGTATTCTTCGTTTGTCATATTAGCTTTAGTCATTGCTAACATTTCATCTAAAGATGATTTTCCCATTTGTGGGTTCATCTTAGTTGGAGTTGCTGGTGTAGCAACTACTTGTTTGTGTTCGCTAGCTACCTTTATACCAGGCGAGCTAGCAGCTCTAACTGCTTCGTTCATTACGTCTTGTAACTCTTCCTTGACAGCTGATCTGACTTCTTCACGTATAATTTTGCGTAGTTGGTCTAGTTTCATATTAATAAATAGTTAAGTTATGGAAGTTGATTGTTAATTCTAAATTTTATTTCGTCTATTAGTACCCTTGTAGAGGAACTAAATGATGATTGCCCTCTTAATAGGACTGTACCATTAGCGTTCTGTACTTGAGCATACCTCAGTTTTGCATATTGAGGTGAGTTTTTATCTTCTTGAATAGTTATAGTATATTCCTTATAGTAGAACTTTCCTGAACCGTCTGTGGAATTAATACTTATTCCGGAATTAGAAGGTAGGTTTTGTATTGATTCCATTATTTCTAATTTCTGGTTAGTGGGTAGTTTATCTACACATTCAAATAAATTTATATCTATACTCTTTAATTTCTGTTTTATAGGTTCTAATCCGTCGAAACTTATGTCGGTTAAATCCATTATTGCTTTTTGATCTTTAGATAGTAAATCAACTATCTGACAGGCAATATTAAGAAGTTGTGAGAACCTATTCATAGCACCTGTAGATAAAGAGAAAATTACACCTCCAGCAGGGCCGGGCGGTATACCTATAGTTGATGGTAGTGGAAGTTGTTCTAATATAAGAACAGTTGCTTTAGCTGCCATTATAGGAGGATTTAATATCTCTCCAAATTTCTTTACAGGTTCTATTTTCTTCTCTAACCCGTTAATCATATTTACTAGTGTATCTCGTATTTTAAGGATTCTTTTTATCTCATCTACTGGTGGGCAAACTTGTCCTAGTAGTTGTTCTATAATTTTATTAATCTCTTCATAAACTTTAGCTATAACAAAAGCTTCTAGTTTAGCTAAATATTGAGCTATAAAGAGTGCGAGGTTCGATGGAGGTATACTACAGGGCATTATTCTACGAAGGTTTTTTTAGATTTTAAAGTACTGCCACCGCTAGGGTTAAGCTGGTTCTTTAATTGCTTCAGTACTAATTGTGCTGATGCTCCTCTAAGATTAATGGTTGGTATTGGATCTCCTTTAACTGTTTTTGCTTTTCCTAAAGCTTTTGATATCGAAATTAACTGGTCTAACATATCTCCTAAGAAAGCTTCCATTCTATGCCCCAATACTACAGGTTGTTTGTTAGCTCCTTTGTTTATTCTTGCTTTAGAACCTAAGTATATTTTATCAGCATCTACACATAAATAATCTTTTCCGTCGATATTAACTGTGTTTGAGTTAAGACCTATAGAAGTCTTACTTGATAACAATATGTCGCTCTCTCTAGCATTTAATGTAAGCCTATCACTATTCAATAACAGTTGAGATCCTTTATAAGAGCTAGGTAAATCAGGTGATGTCTCATAGCTATCTCTCTTTTCATTAGCAAGAGTAAGAGGTATAATGTTATCACTTGTCATATATATAGAAGAAGGGTCTTGATTAATATCTTCAACTATATGTAAGAACCCGTCTTCGGTTTCTTTCTGTCCATTGCTTATAATAATTAACGGCTTATTTACATTAGATTCATCTGTAAAAGTTGATTTAGTAGATAACCCACCTGCAAACCTTATAGATTGACCTAACCTACCTTCCATTAATACGTCTCCAGGAAATGGTTGCAAAGGTGATATCTTACTATCTAATTCAATACCGGTACCTATATTAACTTCTTCTGGTTTATCTTCTGTTCTTACTGGGATAGCATTGTGATGAGGGTGGTTCCAAATAGAGTAGGAAGTCGTATAATATACCCTACCTGTACCAGAACCTTCATCTACTAATGGATCTGGGCCTTCTGTTAGGAGTATTATTTCATTCTTTAAAGGCAGAAGCCTGTGTGAGGTTGTAAGCGGAAATGCTTGACCTGTATATTCTGATTCTCCTTCTTCGCTGGTATCAATATCTTCTTGAGATATAAATCGATAATAAACCATCCCAATACTATTAGGGCCGCCGTAGGTATCGTAATCAGGATGCTCATCGTCCATAATAATATCGATAACTCTAGCGGGTGCTAAAGAAGTATCTCCAGAAGGTTTATTATTACCTACTGGTTGTGCTTTTGTTCTAAAGTTATAGTCTATAAAACTCACTACTCGTCTTCTGTTTTCTTTTTAGTATCCTCTACCTCTACTTTTACTTCCTCACTTTCAGCTAATAAATCCTGAAGTGAATCAAAATCAAAGATGTCTCCACCTTCTCCTTTGGCTGCTGCAGATTCTATTCTCTGTATAATTGTAGCTAATTTGATTAAAGCATCGTCATTTTTAACTCCTATCTCCATATACTCTTTAATCATAGGTACAATAAGAGTAGCATCTCCAATGCTCTCTATAAGGGGTTTAAGTTCACCAATAAGTGCTTTAACTTGACCTTTAGTTTCTTTAGAGTTATCGTATATCTCTCCAAATAAGTCTGAAAGAGATTTACCTTTAAATATTTCTTTACTACTATCCATAATAGTTCCTTTACATATAAATAGTTTTAAACTAACTTTGTTTTAATAAGTCCCACATTATTATATTTTTCATATAATTCATAGAATTCAACTTTGAGTTTATTAACTACTTTAGTAAGGTGTGGTGTTTCACAATCAGTCATTTCTCTGATGTATATATAGAGTGCTTTCTTTTTAAATATATCTAAGTCTTGTCTAGTTTTAAAGATGGTAAGTATTGCATCTGCTATCTTCCTTTCGTTTTCTTTTGGAAATAGTTCCTCTAATACTTCATATGTATTTTTTACATATATATCAAGGAAAGTTCCAAGTGTAATGGAACCATCTTCGTTAGGTAGAATAGAGGGGTTATACCCTTCTTGCATCTCATCAAAGGTACCTACCTTCTTTAAGTTCTTATAATTCTTATTATTGTAATTAATCAACCAGCGTTTTACTATAGTACCAAAGTAGGAGTATGCTTTTGCTCCGTGATCAGGATCAAACTTCATAATCTTCTCTTCAAGTAGCATAGATACTATTTCATGCTTTAAATCTTCTATCTTATCTACATCTGTGTAGTAAAACTTAAAAGTATGTATAATATTCTCTGCTAGCTTATAAAAGGGTAAGTAAATATGACCGGTAAAGATCTCATTTCGGTACTCATTATCAGTTGATACATTATATTTTTTTATATAATCTTCTGTTTCGTATGTAAAGTAATTAGCTTTTGCTTTCTTTCTTGCCATAATTTTCTGGGAGCATATATTTATTTAGCTCTTTTTGTACGTTCTGCATTGCAGTAAAGAAAGTTCCGACTTCGTCATCCGATTGAAATGTACCTTTTTCATCGAGTTCTTGCAAATGTTTATTTGAATCTCCAATGAGGTCTGATATTCGCTGTAGATATTGTGTTTGATCTACTGTAATGTCTTCGTATTTCTCTACCTGTATTAATAGGTTTCTAATAATATACGAAAGTATTCCGGAAATAGCAACTAATATAGTAACTATTATATAAAAATATGTTGGGTTAATGTCCATGTTATATGTTTTTAAGTAAATTAGTTAATCCTTCTGATGATTTTACTGGTCTTCCTGTAGAGGTTTTAACGTTCTGAGGTTTAGAGCTAGTATTATTCTGAGTTTTCTTCCATAAGTCATATTCTACCTTAGAAGCTAAGAAGTCTCCTGTATGTAAAACTGAAACCATGTTAGTTTTCTGTCTAGAACTCTCTTGATGACTGAAGAAGTATGCTTCATTAGCCTTATCAAACACTCCATCGTGTATTCTAATAGCTATAAACTCCTGCTGGTCACATTTAATACCAAATTTCTGAAGTATATATAGAGATCTATCTTGAATTAACATAAAATCAATATCAGGATTATTCTTATACTTTTCAGATAACTTATCTTGTCTCCATTTATCTGTTTGAGGTAGGTAATTAGGCTGTACACCATCTCCTAGTTTTCCTAAGTCATGAAATAAAGCAGCAAATACTAATTGCTCTTCCGAGTAATCGGTTGTTCCACCCATTTCCTTATATAAGTTATGCTGTTTTATAGAGTATTGTACAACTCTATTAACGTGATCAACGTATCCACCGGCAAAAGCATTGTGAAACCAAGCTTTCCCACTTGCAGGAGCCATTATATAGATTTCGGATAGGGTTTCTAACATCTTAAGTACTTTATCTTTCCTATCACCGGTAATATAGTGATTGATAATTTTTAAATGTTTATCCCAATTTTTTTGTATTTGTTCTGCATTTAACATAGGTAACCTTTTTATTAAGTATTATTATTGTTTAAATATTATTTATTTAATTATTATTATATTATTAATTATTTATATTTTTTATTATTATATCTTTCTAAAGATTTATATAACATATAGAAGGTATTGAATTCTGGGCAGACTAGCAACTATTTTAGTGAAAAAGATGAAACTTTTCTGAATTTCTCCATTTAGACTGGTTTTTATAGTGAGTATAGTACACTTTTACGTCGGATTGGGCTCTATATTTGGTAAAAAATATTATTTTATCACTTTTAAACTTAGAATCAACGTAAAACCATTTACCATTCCTGTTGCTAGCATCGGATTTATATTTAACTATGTAAACAACCAAGTCCGCATCACCTCTATACTTAGTTATGTATACTTTAACATCAGCCTCCGATTGATACTCAGTAACGAATATAGTTTGTGCATAAGCATAGGAGGGGAAGAAAAAGGAGAGGGTAAGGAAAATACCAAGGCCGCCGCGCGAAACGCGCGAAGTTGCCGCGAAGATTTTATACCTAACATAATTCAAATTGTTTAGCCACCCATCCATACTTTTCTATATGATCTACATAGAAGTTATCATCCCCATACATGAAGTGTGCATCGGCTTGATCTAACCATCTAAGAGCGGTCTTCTCATCAGGAGCACCTACAGACATTACATCCTTAAGGGCCTTCTGTTCAAAGGCTTTTTCATTAGCCTCTACTCTATCCTGTTCATCAGATAGATCGTTAATAAAATCGGTTAACTCCGTAAAGCTCCATCCACTGAAGTTATACCCTCTTGGTCTGAAACCATAAGTGTCTTTGTAAAGATCTGAAACCCACATAAGAGCTTCATCGAATTGATTTTGATTACTAATTGAGAATGTGTTTAAATTTGCCATAACCTTTATTTATTTATCTTATACTTAAAGATACGAAAAATAACTATGTGAGGCAACTATTTAAGTGACTATTTTAAAAAAGAATTAACCTCTTCTAGTACTAACATCTCTATGTATTTAACTATTACACCACATCTCTCATACTCTTCTCTCTCTAGATAGTACTCCAATAGAGTATCTAATGCTGTCCTAGCTTCTGCTCTCTCATATGTCTCTCCTATTACGTATACATCTTCTATCGATTCAACGTTTACACGTAGTAAATAACCGTATAGCTTATCGTAGAACTTATTTTTAACTAAATGCTCTACGCCTTCAAATTGCTCTTTAAAGTTACGTTTGTATATGATGCGCATAAACTCATAGTTCTCCAAGCCTCTGGTAACCATATTCATTAATACAAATGGGTTATCTAAGACATCTTCTTCTCCATGCTCTTTATACACCTCTTCATCTCCTTTTTCGAAGATGGAAAATAATGAATGTGGGTCTAACTTGTTCATATCGCTTTATTATAAATAGCATAAAATCAATATACGAAGAAAAACCGTTATAGCCAAAAAAAATTGCTAAAAAATTTTCCGAGATTTAGTTGGAAAACCCCATAAAAGTTCTTATATTATAATATATAACGCACTATAAGATATGTCCACAATAGAAAACCTACTATATTCTGCACATGAGCACGGTAAGAGAGAAGCTCTACTTAAAAAAGTCATTGAAATCCAACAGACTGACGCAGGAAGTAAGAAACAACAGGTAGATATTTATGAAGAAGCTTATCAAATAGTACTAAAAACAGGATAATATGTTAGGAAAGTATTTTAATGCAGTAATTTGGGGAGTAATCACCCTAGTATCAGTGTTCATATGGTATTCAATCATAGTAACAGTACCTATATTGACTCTAGCGGCAATAGTATGGTCTATTCTAATACTTTTCTACTCATATATCCGATATGTAAGCCCTAAGGAGGACAGACTAATTAAGTATGACGGTATAATAATAGGAGGTATACTGGTATTACTGATAGCCTACACATCATATACCATATGGTTTAGAAGTTAGAGAGTATGAAAGACCTTAAATTTGGTGTTATACCGCAATATAACAAAACATATAATGGACACTACGTTCCTTTTAGAGTTCAATTGGCTTTTATAAGAGAAGATATAGAGATAGATAAAGCTAAAGCTAAGATGAGACTTTGGCAGAGGAATGCTGGTAAGTATATTACTCTATAAGATCATTACACCTTAAACAATATATAAATATATATTACCCTATACACCTAAATTTCATCAGATTTATACTCACACGTATGCTCCGCAGGAGCAGGTTACCAACCTCTTAGGGAACTATACTGTCAGTGTTATATCACCTTGATATCGAGATGCCTTCACCCGACCGGAAGGAACCAGTCAGGCTTTACAAGGACTTGAGGAAGGATTACTTTGATCTCTCTTTCATTAAATGATTCACTATTATGCCTATGGCTAGTATAGTAGTTAGTACTATGGCAGATCTCTCTGTATGTATTAGTATCTGATATAGACCAGCGTTAGCTAATTGTATTAGAAGGTATACAAGAGCTGTACCTATTATAAGCATAGCTATAGTTAGCATAGTGTACTGTACCGATCTTATTGTCTTATCACTCATATGTCTTATTGTTTGTCTGTGTTAGTTACTGTTAACCCTATCTCCATCTCCCATAGCTTGAATGAGTAGTTAGTCCTCTGGCTCATCATATCGTACGAGTAACAATTTACTCTAGTCTTAGATATTGAACCTACATTCATACCGCTGAAGTTAGTCCACACACTATAAGATATATCTCCAGTAGGGTCTATCCAGCACTTAAGGGTATACATACTAGGCTCTCCTTTGAACCCTCTACCATAGCTAAACTCTAGTACCTCTTTGTCCTTCAGGTCTTCTATCAACCCTAACACCCTTTTACTCTCCTTGATTTGTTCTTTATATGTCATAACCTCTATTGCTTTATACTTAAAGATACGAATAATACTTCATATAAGCAACTAATACTCTATATACCTTTTAATATACCCCTCTTATTCCGGTATATGTAAGGATAACAATGGTTAGGTACATTCATCGTTACCAACTATTTCACTAGTTATTTTTGTAGATTGTTCTTCTTTATTAGTTGAGTAAGCACCATAGAGAACTTATCCTTCAGAGCCTTTAGATCATCTTTAGAGGCATATAGGCTAGTCTCTTCATTCTCATCCCTACTGGCAATATAGTCTTTAGGCTTATCTTTAGGCAGGCCTTTAGGCTCTAGTAATAGTCTGAGTATATTAGACCAGGACATATCAGGATACATCTCCTTTACAGCATTAAATACTTCTTCATCCACCTGTATACCCTTTCTACCCATTGTCTTATACTACAATATACGAAATATTACGCATATAACCTAATTATTTACTGTTTTTTATGGTAGGGCTGGGGTAAAATATATTCTATAGAGAAAATTTAGAGGAGGGGCACACGCGTGCATGTACTTACATCCTTACCTTACATACGTTGCCTACGTTTTATTCTATACAACCTATATGTTCTTATATGTCTATATACGTATATCATTATAGTTATATATACACTAGCTATTATTAATAGGCTTCATGGTAAGACTACACCCTTAACATTAGGTCTCTCTTTATATGATAGGTTCTCTCCATTGATCTATTGTTTACTTCATATAGGTATAGCCTCAGCCTTACACTACCTTAGACACTATTCATTCATATACGCCTTAGGTGATGGCATATTGGCATAGTTACACCATTCATCCTCCTTTAGGTTGTTTATTGGGTTGGTTTCATTTGAGACATTCGTCGAAAATGCGCGTGGCACCTTCGGTGGAGAGAGAAACGCCCCCTCCCCCTTCAAAGCTGTTACATCAAAGCCCCATCCTTTCAATTGTTGTTGTATCGTCATAACTTATTAATTTTAATTGTCTATACTCTTCCATATCTTCTTCATTGACTATATACCCCCAATGTAGCAATGATTGTTGTATCCTTGGACTTACATCTATATTATTAGTCTCTTGTATTCTACTATAGATTCTCTT